>Ga0247723_1000703_pt1 | contig 21773 bp, 36 predicted proteins | sample MSEWelMarce5H_FC_FD_189079 | JGI IMG/M metagenome (GOLD analysis project Ga0247723, IMG submission 189079) | Subsurface sediment microbial communities from gas well in West Virginia, United States - MSEEL Well Study Marcellus 5H_FC | ecosystem: Environmental > Terrestrial > Deep subsurface >... | reverse complement strand
CCCCTAACTCTAAAGTATAGGGTGAGAGTTCTGCCTATGCTTATATCATACTCACCCCCATAAGTCAAGCGAAAATTAAAGAAGTCTGGGTCAAACATTTGTCGATAAATCTATTTACCTACTTATCCATATACTATTCTAACCCTATACTAGAGATAGATACCTGAGTATTACCTGAGAGGATATATTTAACTATTAAAATCTAAATCCCTGACCTGACTATCTACCTGACCTTTACGCTTGACTTATGGGGGTGAGTATGATATAAGCATAGGCAGAACTCTCACCCTATACTTTAGAGTTAGGGGCTATTAGAGTGTGATACAATTCACACCACCGACACGCTGAAGGGTGTTTGACTATTAGAGAGTTATCTACTAGGGTTTGCTTCATAACTAAATAAGGGGGTGAATATGAGTAAAGCCCTAGAGATAGAACTAAGGGCAGAACTAGACTTAAAGCGATTAGACCGCTTAGAGAGAGTTCTAGCGTTTAGCGATAAACTAGGATTAGCCCGTAAGGACTGGATACCTGCCACTAAGCAGACCCGCCTAATTGGTGGTAAGCCTAGTCAGATATTAAGATAGTGTTGGAGAGTGTCGCCCCTAGTAGGGGGTAATCTGAGTTCATAACTCAGCGACACGCTAGGTTAGATAATAGTTGCTATTCTTAGGATAGTGTGCTATAATCTACCTAATAACTAAATATAGGATTAAGTAGGTAGTAGGTAGCCTAGAGAGATACGCCCCTAGTTATGCTGGCGGGTGCGCTGGCGGGATACTAACTAGACTACCCACTATCTACTTAATCAGATTAGGAGATAAGATGATTACCCAATTATCTAAATCACCTAATAGGGGAATACTTAAACACGGCTTAGGCTCACCTAGTTGGAGATTATCCGACACGGCTAGCGGTAAAGCGGTGAGAGTAGGGGTAAAGCGTAAGCGCGCCCCTAGATTATCCCCTAGTATGGTGGCTCAGATTATCAAGACTCACGATTTACAATTAGAGCGTGAGTTAGCATTAGAGGCTAGGCGTGCTGAGTTCTTAAAGCAACACGCTAAACCTGCTGAAAACTACCTATAATTGTAAGATAGTCCTAGCCGATAGGTTCGGTATGCTTAGGGTTCGATACCCTACTAGGACACGCCATAAGTCAGAGTTTGACTTATAGCCCTAAGTATGCTATACTTAGGTATAATTAAGGGAGTATAGATTATGCCCCTAGTTAGGGATATGGTAAGGTTTAGCATTAGAGAATTAAAACTCTCTAAGATAGCCCCTACCAATGAGCAAGAGTGGCAGATAGTAAATAACTATATGCTAGAAAATTGTAAGGAGAACTAATGGCTGATATATTAGGGCTAAGTAAAGCAGTAGGTATTGACCACCTATCTGATGATGAGTTAGATATGGTGGCAGATATACTTAAAGATTTTAAGTAGTGGTTTGACTATCCTTTAAGGGTATGGTATCCTTAGAGGGTAGCCTAATCACTAATGGTTAGGAGAGATGAGAACTAATGGAGATAATCCAAGAGTTTAGCGTGGATAGCGTGGCTACCTACCTAAGCACTTACTTCGGTGAGATATGGCTACCCCATAGAACTTTAATTCTAATGGCGGTAATCGCTATCACCCTAAGAAGTATCAAGTTATTCCGAGAGCGTAAGTAATCGTGGATAACATAGTGATAGAATTAACTAGAGATGAACTAGAACTTATTAGAACATCTCTTAGAACCCAAGCGAATTGGTATGATAGAGGCGACTTTAAGGGTATGGCTTTATCTGCTGACTTGCTAAAGAATAAGATAAGTGATATAATCATAGAAGTATCGGGTAAAGTAAGGAGTTGATATGACTACTGGTATAGAGTGGCAAGAGTGCCACGCTTGTAATGGACACTATAAGTCTGACGATATGGTAGCCAATAGAGCAGGAGAACTATTGTGCGAGGACTGTCGGATTTATTGTGAGCGTTGCGAGGAGTATGATTATTCTGATAACGCAAGGCATATTGAGGGTATCGGTATGTATTGCGAAGTATGCGCAGATAACTGGACTTACTGGTGTGAGTGTTGCGAGAATACTTACTCAGATAATCACTCTAGTTATGAAGTCGCAGATATTGGTGTCTATTGGTGCGAGGACTGTTGCCAAAATAATGCTAATTGGTGCGGTAATTGTGAGCAGTATAACCAAAATGAGTGCGAGGGTTGCGAGGGTGGTGCTAGAATAAATAATTATTCTTACAAGCCTGACCCTATATTCTACGGAGATAATATAAATGGATTATACTTCGGGTTAGAGTTAGAGATGGAGATAAGCAACGATAGGCAAGAGTTAAATAGGGCAGTAGATTATGTAGCCAATAACTTAGAGAGAGATTGGATTTACTTAAAGCAAGATAGCAGTATAGGTATTGTGGATAATAAGCAAGTAGTCGAGGGCTTTGAGTTAGTATCTCACCCCGCTTCCTTTAACTACTGGAGTGAGCATAGTCAAAGACTATGGGATACCTTAGACGGATTAAGAACTAGGCATAGGGCTAGGGCGTGGAATGCTAAGTCTAACTGCGGTATTCATATCCATATAAGTAGAGCAGGGTTTAAGAGTGGCGCACACACGCATAGGTTCTTATCGTTAGTGTATAAGAACGCTAAACATATGAAGCGGTTTGCTGGTAGGGACTGCGATAAGTATGCTTCCTTTACTGACTGCTGGAAGTTTAATGAGGACAATATACCTTATATGTCCTTCTCTGATAAGGTTAGTAGAGATAGATATGGAGTTAGTAGGACTGAGCGTATGAGTGCGGTCAATACTATTAACGAGCATACGATAGAGTTGCGGTTCTTTAGGGGAACGACACAACCTAAAGGAGTATTGGCAACGATAGAGTTAGCACACGCTATGGTAGAATATACCCGCGACCTAACCCTATCTGATGTTAAGTTAGGTATGCTAGAGTGGGAGTGGTTTGCTGATTATATCCAAGTTAATAATGGATTATATCCTAACGCCTACGATAGACTACCTAAGTTAAGTAAGGTAGATATAAATAGACCTGAGTTAATCAACGCTTAGGAGAGGGGGTAAGTATGTGTTTATTGGTAGTGTGTAATCCTAATTCCACACCGACTAAAGATGAACTAAAGCAGGGTGCGTGTAAGAACCCACACGGCTTTGGCTTTGCGATAGATACTGGCGAGGGTATTATATCTGAGCGCAGTATGTCTGCTAAGAAGTCTATCGCTAGGTTCTTAGAACTTAGAGAGCAGTATCCTAATGGCTATGCTATGTGGCACGCTAGGTATGCTACTCACGGAGTTAAGAACGAACTTAACTGCCACCCATTTAAGGTAGCAGGAGAGGAGTATGATACTTACTTGGCGCACAATGGAGTGTTAGATATTTTAATACCTAAAGGTGATAAGCGTAGCGATACGCGTATCTTAGCAGATGAATTACTGCCACGATTAGGCGGTGCGTCTGCGCTAGATGATGACTATGTGTATGATATGATAAGTTCGTGGGCTAGTGGTAGCAAGGTAGCAGTTATGACCAATGACCCTAGCGCACAATACAAGATGTATATTATCAACGAGAGTGCTGGTAGTTGGGACGACAATGGCGTATGGTGGAGTAATAACTCTCACAAACCTGCCCCAACCTATAACCACAAGGATAGTGTGTATGATATAGTAGTAGCAGACAAGCACTTCGAACCTACTGCGTATGAGGAAAACAAGTTTGAGTGTCCTAATTGTAATGCGTTAATAGATTTATGGGATAGCGAACTCTACTGCTTGATGTGTGAGTGTTGCTTTGATTGTAGCGCACAGTTCCTAGACTGCCTATGCTACAACCCTAATGCTAAGGGTATGATAAGAGATGAGTATGGATTTATTGACAACAAGTGGTATAGTAAAGAGCCACTTGACTTCTAGAATTGGTAGTGATATAATCACTATCGATACCAACAGATACCACTTGGTAAATTGCCAAGCGGATAACAATGAAAGGTAATACAATGACAACCACGACTATACAAGTAGAGGACTACTTGGCTAGCATATCACTAACACTTGCTGACTTAGCAGATGAACTTGCTACAGTTCAGTTTGATGTAGATAGCGTCAATGGGTATGAACCTAAAGGCACTATCCTAAAAGCACTACCAACACAGTCTAGGTTCAAACCTAAGTCTATGTGGGTATCACTAGGTAACGGCAAGTATCAACACTTGACTGGTGAGAAGGGCTTAATCGCCAAACACTCACGCCTAGAAGGTTATACTTCAGTAGTATTCCGCCCATAATAAACTAGTTAATTGTGGGTGGGGTTATTGCCCCACCTACATCAACATAGAGAGGACACTATGCTAGAGAATTATACTTGGACTTCATATATTAGGAAGCAAGATACAGAACACCTATCAGATGAGGAGATTAAACAGATGACAACAGAGTTAAGTTCAGCAGTCAGTCGTATATGCTTTGAGTATGGGATACACAACTGATGGCTAAAGGTATGATAGATTTATATTTATCTAACGATAAAGATTTAGATATAAGTAATGGTCTATGTGTTAAGCACGACGACCCTGACTTATGGTTCGCAGGCGAGGTTGATTTAAGTGACCCTAACAGTAGCGTCAATACAAATTCAACGGCAGTACAAGCAGAAGTAGATAAGGCTATCGTTGCTCTATCAGTATGTAAGGGTTGTCCTGCTAAAGATAACTGCCTAGAGATAGGCAAGCGTGGGCATCAGTTATACTTCGGTATATATGGTGGCACTATGGCAGGAGAACGATTGCTTACGGCAGGTAGGTCAATGAAGAACTCTGCTAACAAACAGAAGTTAAGGTTTGCTCGCAAGGTTCGGCGTGCTATGAAAGAGAGGGGAATAAGTGGAAGCGAAACAGTATAGAGTTAAAGTTAATGCGGTTCGTGCTACACTGGTATATTATATATCAGAGTATGATATCGAGGCGGCAATTAACCAAGCAATAGAAGCACCATTTAAGGAGTGGGAAGTATATGACTTTGATATGCCACTCGGAACTGATGTAGAAGCAGAGGAGATATAATATACATAGGTATATTAAATTTGTATTACTGTCTTTATTGGTTCTAATGTTTGGTGGACTACAGGATAGTGACTATAAGTTTGTATTCTTTCTATTGTTATTGATTGGATTATTTATATGAGAAAAATATTTGTATTCATACTTATCATAGGCTTACTGCTTATGCTAGGTATAAGATTTGCTACGCCTACTAGCCAACCTAATCCAACAGGAGAAGTTGTTGAGGAAGGTTGGACAGTAATGGATAGCAAAGCATACGCTCAGGATAAGTTATATGAGTGGGAATATAAACAATGGTCGTGCCTTAATAAATTGTGGACTAAAGAAAGTAATTGGAGACCCAATGCTTACAACAAAGTAAAAGTTATGGGCAAAAATGCTGGAGGTATTCCACAATTATTAGGGCTCGACCCTAGAACACCAGCACCAAAGCAAATAGATCGTGGGTTATCTTATATATACAACAGATATCACACACCTTGCGAGGCGTGGAAGTTCTTTACTAAGAAGGGATACTACTAATCAAAGATCGCAAACATATAACAGAACTTAAACCTGATTACAAATCCGCTATGGATATCAGAGGTAGAGCCACTACTGTCTGTCCTTGTGGTTGTAATATATGGAACTTAAAGACTGTGTTCGATGATGAGACTGGTGATATAGATATGTACTTCTTAGATATGGAGTGTGCTTTATGTGGCACTCTTGCAACAGCACCAACACCCGAAGACAGCGAGGAACTATAATGCCAACCTATTCATACAGATGTCTTGACGATAAGACACTAACAGAACTAAGTCGTAGCGTTGATGAACGAGATGACTTGGTTGAGTGTCCGCAATGTAAGAGAGAAATGACAAGAGAATACCAAGCCAACCCAGTTCATTTCAAAGGGACAGGGTTCTATTCAACAGGAGGATAATGAACGAGGAACAACTCTTTAGTATGCTTAAAGATGAATACTATCCTGATCTAACTATGGTTAGCGATGAGTATTCTAACTTTGATTGCGTATCAGAGCGTGAAGATTTATATATAGAACTTAAGTGTAGACATACACACTATGATGATCTGCTTATAGAAAAATATAAGTATGATAAAGTAATAGAGCAAGCAAACATAACTGGCAAGACACCAGTATATATTTGCTCAACACCTGATGGTGTATGGGAGTTCAACCTTGATACTATCAAAGTTATTTGGGAAGATAAAGATAATCTACCTAAGACTACCGAGTTCGAAGACATCGAAAAAGTAGTTAAAACCGTAGGTTTCCTGCCCATTTCCAAGGGTAAGAAATTATTTCCTGAGTTCTATGACGACGAAGAGATAGAAGATTTTGCTATGAACGATAGTGATCTATGGTCTGATGGGGAAATTGAGTTCGACCCTGATGACGGATACTATTCTTCAGGTTCTTGATCTTCAGAACTAACAGTATCGATATCATTGTAAGGTTTGTACCCACCTATCTTATTGATAAGTCTACTAATGGCACGCTTAAGTCTCATTCGTGCAGCACTATCAGTACCAAGTTCCAAATAGTTTGCTATCTCGCCGAAGTCTAGATGTTCAGCAAAGCGTAGGAAGATAATTCTTCTATCATCTTTGTTTAACTTCCAATAACCTGAGTCAACTTCTAACATCATTATAGTTAGGTTGCCACCTTCGGCGGGAGCAGACGGCCTGCCAGGTCTACCAAGATTTAATTTATGTGTAACACCATATTCACCACGTAACACAGGTGGTAGCAATGCTTCAACTATTTCAGATTCATAGTAATGAATATCAGTAACATCATAGCCAACAGACTTTGCTTTCCATCGTTGGCAATAATCTAATGCATCATTGCGAAGAGAACGATAGATTAAATTCTTAGCGTCCTTCTCACCTATTGCTTCCCAGTCTTTAAGTTTGTTTGGGTGCTCGGTAAACCATTGATACAGCGATTGCCTTATGTCCTCTAACTCCACCATAGGAAACTTTCTATGGTACTCAGAAGCAACCGCTGTTACAATGTAGTCCCACTTCTCAATACTATCCCAGTCCAATTACTTCCACACCTTCCCATCAAATACGAATGAACCATCCATATTAACTGGAACCAACTGTGGTGTAACCTTATTCCCATCAACATATAAGACACCGAAACCCTTGTGCCACGTAAACAATCCACCCTTGATATACTTAGCAAACTTAAAGTCCATTAAGCAACCAGTCTCTAGTCCCCATACAGTCTTAGGTGTGCCACCAAAGTATGACTGAGTGTAATGTGTCAAGCCAGCACGGTGCGTATGACCACACACAACAGACATACCAGCACGTTTGGCTAGTCCAAGTGCGGTAGCACCAGCAGTAGGTTGCACATTACCCTCGTCGCCGTGCAATAGCAACCAGTTAGGTGCTAATTCATATGGCTTTTCGTGGTATGTAATACCTAAGTCATCAAGTCTTAAGAAGTTCTTTAACTCTAACTCAGGTAAGCCAGCAAGTCCTGGCGCTCTCATTCTAATTGTATTAAATAATCTATCAGTATGATTACTTCTAATCATATGCTTAATCTTTAATGATTCAAGCACACGATGAGTCTCATCTCTATCTCTAGCAATAGACTTCTCGTGTTCAAGATCGGTACCCTTACTCCACTTTGAGATAGTCTGCATATCCATCTCATCCCCAACAGATACCACCTCATCAGGTTTATATTTCTTTATGAAATTAGACAGCGCTGAGACTGCCTTCCTATCGTGGTACGGTACCTGCAAGTCAGATACGCAGACTATAACCTTCATTTGTCCCACTTTCCTCTAAGTACTAGCAACCCTATGATTGCATAGTTTGCCATATCCTTGAAGGAATCTTCAATGGATTCGTGCTGGGGTTGAAACCCCTTAGTGTCTTCCATATATTCATACAGATTATTTATCCGTGCTAACTTATCGTGCATACGCACACGCAGTCCATTGATGGCACCACCAGGTGCATCAGCAATATTTTTTGGGCCGTAATCCTTATGTTTAGTTAACAATAGATCTAATAGTTCTTGGTATGTTGCTCCAACTGCTGACTCAAAAGAGGTACTGTCAGGGTAACTACGAGTCTCCCATCCATCTTCTGTACTTGACTTATATGGAAACCTTGTTCCTCCAAGTGGATTATAATCTGCCATTCTTCACTTCCCCTCTTCCAGTAATTGCTTGAGTTCATTATCTATTTCCATCATCTGCGATTCGATTATCATTTCCTCTACTATATCTTTGATTGCTTCGGGCTGTGTCTCTGCCGTAAACAATGTCATATATGTAGACTGGGTTATAGTCTTTATCTGATCTGGCTTGTCTGCATATTTATACAGGCACCTAAGCAATGAACCTATCATTAACCTAGCCCCATTAGGTAGTACTAATGCAGGATCGAACTCATCATCATCTTCTAGCAAATGATCTGTTGCTTCAAACACGTTAGCAAATCGCTCACCGCATTCAGGGCAAGGCGGTATACTTCTATCCATTTAATCCAGCCCTCTCTCTAATGTAATCAGAACCATACTTTACATATGCACTGTTCACATCTTCTCCGTCTGGCAATTGCACGACTGTGACGGGCAACTCCCTTGCGAGACTATTGGCAAACTCTTTGCCTGGTTGATCTCCATCTGCAAATACATATACTCTTTCAAAGTCTGCGAGTAATCTTGTATAATGTTTCTTCCAACTGTTAGCACCAGGTACGCCGACGCAAGGAATACCAACGCAACTAGACAAAGTAACTGTATCCAATTCACCTTCACACACTCCTATAAAATCGCCTGCTCGTTCTATATCTAATACATTATACATCTTGGTCTCAGCCCCAGTCATACCCATATACTTAGGTTCAACTGCTGGGTTAAGAGATCTAAATCTTAAATCAACTACGCCACTCTTTGTAATATAGGGGATAGATAGTCTGCCAGTAAATGACTCGTGTCCTATCTCAGGTTCCACGACTACGCCGAATCGCGCCAGACGTGCTGCTTCCATTGTTATACCCCTGCTTCGCAGGTAATCTTCTGCCTGATAAATGTTTGCCGCGTACTTCTGAACTGCCTGTCCCAGTAATTCTTTCTGCGATTGACTTTGCTTCACGTATATTTACCCTTTCTTGCTGTGCGACAATTTGTAAACTATTACCTTGGACTCCGCAGGCGAAGCATATGTATATGTTATCGTCGAGATTAGCACTCCCTGATTGGTGAGTGTCGGAGTGGAAAGGGCATTTGAGATTAACCTGCCCGTGTCCTTGTCGGACTTGTGCTCCGTAGTGTATAAGTATTTCTCTGATACTTGGTAAGTCATTTGCCTGCCCTCTTAGTCCATTGTTCAAAATCTTCCACCACCCAAGCCTTGTCTATGCCTGCCTGTCTACGTTTAACTATTACGAACTTATATGGTACTTCTTTTAATCCTCTAGCCTTAGCATAATTCTCTGCCTCAACCTCAGCCTCACGCCAGAACTGTGGTAAGTCTAACTTCTTTGTTGCCTTTAACTCTAATATATTTGCTGCTCCATCTAAGAAAGCAACGACATCACCCTCATCTTTAGCACCAGCCTTGGTTAATCTCTCGGCTAGTATATCCTTGGAGCGTAGCCACTTAACTACACTAGTCTCAAAGGTAGCGCCTTTACGCTTGCCATATGAACTCATTCGCATTCCGTACAGTAATTTGATGTCCGAATATGTGGTATATACATTACAAAATTTCTACCACAATGAAAACAATTAATAGATGTCCAATCAGTTGTGTTGTCAACAAAATAAAATGGATTCCTAATCCTTAGTTTCTTACTCACGCCACGCCACCTTAGGATATTTAGTTATGTTAACAGAGAAAAATATGAGATCAAACCTAATAACCCTAGCGTCAACTCGTGGAACATTATCATTAGTAAATTCAAATAGTGCATAGTACTCCATTCCAATTCCCCAACAGTCCAGAGAATTCTTACTTGTAGTTATAGTATAATTATTAATATCTTTTTGCATTAGTGGTTCTCTGGAATATCATCGACAAACATATACTCAGGATTAAATGCAATCCAAGTCATTAGTCCTCCACCTGCGTCTGCTCTGCCATATCTATTCTTGACTGGAGCAACACCCATTGAAGTTCCGACAACACCAAGTGTACATATAAGCGCTGGAAGTTGTGCCACTTTACCTTGGATAGCAGAGCGTGGCTGACACGGTGACCCAAGCACAGCCTCACTAGTGTGATGAAGAACGACAACAGCCGAATTAGTAGCACGAGCAAGATACTTTAACTCCTTCATAATAGCACGCATTGAAGCGAACTCTTCGCCACCATCTGTGGCTACATCCATTAAGTTATCTACTATGATAAGTGTAGGTGAACAACCCCATAGTTCTTCAAAGGCTTGAACTTCCTCATCAATATCTTGTAGTGTTGGTGCTGATTCAAATGACCAGACTATATGGCTACTCTTAGATAGAGTAGCCTTAGTCCAACCAACATCAGTATGTAGCATCCCCTCTACATCTGTTTGGTTTTTTCCCGAAATCATAGACGCTAATCGCATAGCCATAGTGTGTGCATTAGTATCGGCTGAGATATAAAGTGTTGGCACTTTCATCTTCAACGCTAACGCTAGTGCTAGTGTAGACTTTCCCACTCCTGGTGCTGCTGCGAACATAGAAACTTCAGACCGACGTATGATGATCTTGTTTGATTCGAATGCCTTAAAGCAAGATGGTAATGGTTCCCCACCAATACTGGCACGACCAACTGATCTGACAAGTGTACGCATCCTAGTTCCTTTCTAGTTCCGAAAAAAGATTTGTGCCAGTCTTTTAGTTTACTGGTTTGCATTGGTCAGGTGTTCCTTGTGGTGAAGGACAAGACCAGAATGCATATGGTTTACCGCTTGCTTTACTGATTCCCTCTCGCCATATACGGGCTCCGTGTTTGCATACGGGTGACGCTGTACCTGACGCTGCTGAGACTGGGGTTGGAGCGGAGTAACTCGAGGGCCTTGTGCTTGTAGTGGAACTCGATGTCGAGGACGGGTTTAGAGCGTATGAACCTACGATCTTTTGCTGAGTAGCAGCAATTTGTGGAGAGTAATCTCCTACGCCTTCTAACAATACTGATAGTTCATCAGCAGTATTAGCGCGTACGTTTATCATATCACCTGATGGTGTCTTGTAGGAAACTTGTAGTTTCCAGTCTTCATTTGCCATTGTTTCTCTCATTTCTTCGAAGTGAACTGACAGTGTTCTGTAAGTCCACAACGATTGCAGTTGTTTGTATTAGGAATAAATATACCAGCCTTGCGTGCTTTATCAAAGTTGCTAACTAAATACTCAAGTTTCTCCTCAGTGTAATTACTTAGATCAACCATAGCAGAAGTACCTTCTTGTCTAGCCATCCAGTATGCACCATACTTTACATCTATACCTAAGACTTGCTTAAGTCCTAGTTTATAGAAGCCAAGTTGTAAGGTAGAAGTTGGGGTCTGTTGCGAAGTCTTGAGGTCAACCACGACCAACTCACCATCGACTTCAAACACTCTATCGAGAACCATCTTCACTGGCACGCCAGCAAAAATAGGAGTCAACCCCAACTCTATGGCGGGTGCGCCTTCGGGAGTGAACCAAATCTTCCAGTTATGATTAGCCTTACGCCAATCAATATAAGACTGAACCCACTCAGGTCCTGTCTGTTGCCAGAAATCTACGTTCTCTCTATTAGGAAATGCTTTAGATGTTCTACCACCTACACGTGCAAAGGTTAAGTCAACATCTTGTGATTCTTTAATCCAAGCCTTATCCCAGAGACTTTGAGCGGTGAGCACTTATTGCCTCCCTAAGGGCTAGTTTAGCGTGTTGTAATCCAATGAGTTCGGTTTCATCTACAGTCTTATCAATGAGTGAATTGATAGAACCAATAGCAACGTTCCAAGTTTCTTTCAATCCATCTTCATAACGTTCACGCATAATTTGATTATAGGTTTCCCACTTTATAGTAGTGATGCCACCCTCTTCATTAACAATACTAATCATAGGTTCTCCAAATCCCACATCTCGGTAGCGGTATGAAATGATGAGCCACCTACTGACCATACAGATGGTGCCTCAGGTAATTGTAGCAGTCGACCTAGGTAATACTGGTAGCCACAGTCGATAAAGGTAGTAAATGCGGAGTAAGATATATGTTCTGGTAAGGTGTATTCACCCAATTCAATAGTCATAGCAGTAGTATATCATAGTGGATAGGCATTGTAGGTAGGCAGGATCTTGCGCCTACCATCAATCGGTATTCCTATGTGTATACTTAGATATATAATACTATATATAAGACCCCGAAGGGGTCTATATAATATATACTAGGAGTATAACTATGAACAGTACAACTACCTATCCTAATTGGTTTGAAGGTCAGAAGTACAACTTCGAGAATAACCTATCTGAGTTTAAGGGATTACCCAATCTAAAGTTCCTCCAAATTGGAACATACACAGGTGATGCTTCGGTATGGTTACTTGATAATATATTAACTGATCCATCATCTACTCTGACAGATATAGATACTTGGAAAGGCTCAGATGAAACCAAACATCAAAGTATTCAGTTTGATAAAGTACACGCTTATTATCTAGAACGAACCGAGAAGTATAACAACCTATTATCAATTCAATCTAAGTCTGAGTATGTGCTATCTAACCTTAATCAAATGTATGATTTCATATATGTAGATGGAGACCACACCGCTAAGGCTGTTACTGACGACGCTGAGGGTGCTTGGAAAATCCTTAAACCTGGTGGTATCCTTGCTTTTGATGACTATATGTGGGGACAAGACTTAGCAGAATACTTAACACCTAGACCAGCAATAGATAGTTTCCTTGATAAGTATGCTGGAACCTACGATATTTTGACTAAAGAATACCAAGTTTGGATTATGAAGAAATGACAAAAGACCCCCTTCCCAGTATCTCTACTAGGTTGGGGGTCATTAGTGTCTCTAAAGGGCGTTTAAAGCCCGATTAGGGGTATTTATTTAGAGCCAATACCGTATTCTTTTTCAGTCTTATCAGCCCATTTAGCGGCAGGTGCAGCCAATGCGCCAATTAAGATTGCTTGCTCAGGTGCTAGGTCAGCAGCAAGGGCTAGGCCCATTGTTATTGCTGATGCTAGGACTGCCCGAAGGTAAGACTTAAAAGCAGCCTTAGTCTTTGGGTCTTTTAACTTAGCGATTAAATTATTCATAACCATCCTTAAGGGCGAGCAACGCCCATTACTAGGGAGTAAGCACGTTTCTTTAGAAACACACCATCTCCGTTTGATTGACTGCCCTTATTATCCCCTGAGGTATTACCCTCATAGACTGTAAGGTATTTCTTTCCATCGTTACTAGCACAGATACCAACGTGGTCAGCCTCTGCATCAGCATCGAATTGAAAGAAAACTATGTCGCCAGCCTGCGCTTTGCCGACTGGAACTATCTTGCCTTTACTTGTAAACCATTTAAGTCCTGCTTGACAGGAAGCAAATCCTTTAGCAGTTTGAGCCGCTATCTTAGATGATAATCCTGCTTGGTTAAAACACCAAGATACAAACATTGCACACCAAGGGTTGTTGTTTAATCCATACCACTTGCCATACATACTGTCATTATTCTTGCCAACCTCTTTGTATCCTACCTGAGATTTGGCTATGTCTACTACGCTCATCGTGTCCCTACTTCTTTAGTGATTGTATTATTAACTCTGTTAAAAACTCTACTTTGTCATCTAACTGATTGACTTTATCACGTAGGCTTGAGCCACCATTGGGTTTAAGTTCAGCAAGATAATGTTTAACCATCCATCTTACCCCTGCTGCAAGTGCTCCAATAAGTGTGGTTAATGCTACGGCTAATCCAGCCCAATCAGTTGGTGTCATCATACGGTCCTAATCGTAATTTCAATTACGCCTCCGAAACCATCAAACCTTTTGTCTGGTGGAGTCATACGCGTAAATGAGATTTGCTCAATAACTACTTGACGACTTTCGCCTGTAGTAAGGTCTTGCCAGGTAACAACATCGCCACCTTCTTCTACGTTTTCTAACAGTTGTAATCTTGATAGTGCTTTACCTTCATAGCCAGATACCACATTGTATCTATCTGTTTCAATATCAAAACAATAAACAGGAAATCTCATAACTCTCTGACGAGGTGTAGCAATAGTAGCCTTGGCTTGATAACCCTTAAATATAGGACCTGCACTGGTAGTTGTAGCATCACGGTTAAGAATAAACTTATAGGCTACATACTCTTGCGCTGTATCAGGGTTAGATGTACCTACTTCAACTGCAGTTACTCCTGCTTCGTAGGTGATATGGTCATACTCAACACCATCTTTATCAACAGTCTCAAGGACTAATGAACCTTTAGTAAAGTCTCCACGAGCAAGTAAACGCTTGAAGTTCTTAGGCTCTAGGGTTCCATAGCGAATATAACCGCTAGTGATATAGCCAGTGGATGCTAGTGTTGCACTTGCTTCAATGTTAATGCTACCTACTTTATTGACTTTACCCACAGGTGATACAGCAGTAGATGCTACGTTAGTATTAACTTTAGCGTAGGTAAATGTAGTAGTAGTTGGTATTCCAGTAACTGTGTACTTGCCATTAAATGTAGCGTCAACACCCTCTACCCATACCTCATCACCAACGGCTAGGCCGTGTGCTGCAGATGTGGTTAAGGTTGCTACGTCAGATGTGAGTGCTTTATTACTTACTGAACCAGCATTAACTGCTGTGGTAGCAAATACTAATCGGTCTGTTGTGCCAGCAAATGCACAGGTTGTTGTGCTATATCCAGATGTACCGCTTACATATAAGTCATTAGCATAAGCAAAGCGTAAAGTCTCTATCTCATTACCAAGGTCAATGCGGATAACTCCTGCTGCTCCATCTACACCAGTTGCACACCAGACGAATCTGTCTCGTGCAGCAAAGTCATAGCAAGGCTGAGTGGTTTCCACAATAAGTGGACCATAGTTAATGGAGCCGTCTTGGTCTGAGACAACTGCTGCACGGATTCCTTTGTTAGTACCTATCATCATATAACCTAGGTAGTAATAAATCTTATGGATAATCTCTCCAACTGGCATCTCTGCTGCAGTAATAGCAGTAGTAAGAGTTGGCATAACACCAGAGGTATTAAGAGTAAATTTAAATATGCTTGACTGGGTACCACTGTAGCCTGCTATGTAGATGGCTGGACCAGAAGCAGTAATGCTTGAGAACACAATATCAGTATCACTGTGTGTATATACAGGACTTGGAAGGCTAGATGCAGATGAAGATATTTCATATATCTTATTATTAATACCCATAACAATGCGGTCTTTAACGTATTCCATAGTAGCAGTGTTTACAGTAATACCGTTGTCGCTAATCATAAGCGTATCACCAGCACCAGAAACACCAGTTAATAATTTTTTATATACACGTAATCTTGGAGTTCCAGTATTTAAAACATTGGTAATCCAGTAGGCATAGGTGCCGTCATCACATATAGCATTAACTGCGTAATCAGTTCCTGATACATAATCAATAAAGTGTGTGACTGTTCCGTCTTCTGCAATCTTATCTACATCATACTCATCCGACAATAGGACACCATTAGTTCCACCGTACTTAATAGAGCGAGCAATCTGGAATGGTTTACCATTAGTCTGCATTGCACCAGTTGTATAGTGTGTAGTAGCGGTATCTTTAAGTAAGGTTACTTGTCCCTTAGTCCAAACATTAACACCTTTGCTATCTGTAAATCTATAGTCAACAGTCTCACCAGCAGATGGGTCATAGAACTTTATACCTGAACCTGAATGGAATGATGACTGAGAACGTAACCACCAGCCAGTAAGTGATTGCTCACCTGGCTCTTTACCATTATCAAACTGGTCTTTCTTGTAAGGTGCAGTCTGTCTAATGTATGGACGTGCATCATTTATGGCATAGAAGAACGGTTGTCCACCAACTGCTACATCGTATGAGTCAGATGTATTCTGCCAGTATTGAGATGTAGATACGATACCAACATCAACAGCAATTGCTTGATTGGCACGACCTTCGGTTATATCACGACCAGCCACAGTGCTCCTTTAAATAGTTGTTAAATATCTTTCCAATTACAAGTAAGACAAGCAGTACTATTAGATACTCCATAATAAATATGTTTGCCTCTACGGCAATTAAAGTATTTTTGTTTGTATGTTCTAAAATATTTAATCATATTAATTAAAAATTAATTAAAACGAGGTGAAGATTTGACCACCATTATTTCCAGTAGAACCAACAATGTATCCAGCCGCACTTGCAAAAATAGTGCCGTTATTATTACTGCTTGCTCCTGATACGGCGTTATAAGTTATTGGTGCTAGTGAACTGGGATTAGTAATATTTGCATAATTTCCACTTAATGGTGTGGTTGAAAATCCCATAAAATATGTTCCTATACTAAAAATTTTTCCATTGTAATAAAAATTGCGAGATTCCCCGGCTGTGGAATTAACACCAAGACCAGTAATTACAGTAGATGAAGCAATTGTTGTTGATGTGCTAAATCTAATATTGCCATTTTCGTCTATCATTAATGTCCTAGTTCCATCATAAAATAATTCGTGATTGGGCAAGGAACTTCCAGTTTGGACAGTTGTCCAAGTTCCACTTGGTGTTGATGCATAAATAAGATTATTGGTGTTTTGCGAACAGCCAACAATCCAATTGGTTCCATTATATGCCAGCCCATAATATGCACTTCCAACTGATAATGATTGAGACTTTCTAGTCCAAGTAGTTCCATCGGTTGAATATATAATACCACCAGTGTTACTTGCACCACCGCCAGCGCCCACTGCTACCCAAATTGAATTAGCATACTGAACATTATAAATATCGTTTGTGCTCATATTAGATGTACGGACAGTCCAAGTAGTTCCATCGGTTGATGTTGTCAATGTTCCGTTATACCCAACAGCAACCCATAATCCATTACCATATGCAACTTTAACAAGAGTATTTGCAGTACCAGATGTTCTTGCAGTCCAAGTAATTCCATCGGGTGATGTTGATATTCTTCCACCAGAACCTACAGCAACATATAAATTGCTGCCATTATATTGAATTGAATTAACATTACCACCCATTGCTGCTCTTTGGGTCCAAGTAATTGTACCACTAGCAGGAGTAGCCCAAACGGGAACTCCACCAGTTACTTTTAATACTTGGTCTGTTGAACCAATAGGAAGTCTAGCAGGAGTATTAGCAGCAGAGGCATAAATCATATCGCCAGTAGTTGTAGTTAAAGTATTGTTAACAACCGAAGCAATTACTGGGTTAGTCAAAGTCTTATTAGTAAGAGTCTGTGTATCAGTAAGGGTTACTGCGGTTGATGATGGTGCCTTTGCATCAATCTGTGTCTGGATAGCAGAGGTAACACCATCTACATATCCTAGTTCGGTTGCAGTTACAGCACCTAGTGCGGTACCTGCGTTTGCTAGGTCTCTTGCTTTAGACATTGGTTATCCTTTTCTCATAAGTATTGTATGTTTATTCATAGCAATAAGTTCATCTACTATTTTATGTAAGTGAGGGTTTACGACAAGATGGTCTCTAGATATTGTTCCTTCTTCACAGATACTCTCAATATAGAAAAGAACTTTTCTTGCTATGCCTTTACTACGATGGAATGGATGAACATACATAGCCTGAGAAGTAATGTTTCCATCATCTTCTACTTGGTAATCATAGAATCCAACATATCCTTTTTCGCCCTCATCTGATAAAAATAAACCATACTCGTGGGGGATAGTTGCAAATTTTCTTTCTTCATTTGTATCAATAATAAAAAGTCTTATGGGAGTGCCAGTAATTGGTGCTCCGTGTCTGTCTGATTGATGCTCTGGCATAGGACGGGCATCAAAGATATACCCATCATCAGTTGTATGAGTAAAATATACTTTTGTAATCATTAAACTCTTTCCCATCTATAAGTGCTAAAGTCAAACCAAAAAGTATGACCTTCTGGTCCAGTAGGCATTGGCGGAATAAACGCATCTTTTTCTGCATCATAGGTAGAACCAACTGATGCATAATTCTTACGAATATTTCCATTGTAAGACGTTCTCTTACATACTTGGTTTCTAAGATTACCATACCAAGTTTCAGGGTCTAATCCCTCGATAGTTTCAGTCTCATCAATACCTACTATAACTTCAGTAACAATGTTGTTTTCATCTAAGAATGCGTAATGTGCCATTATGCCCAACTCACATTTCCAGTGCCAGCAGTAATGCTGGTTACTTTATAACTACCATCAGTTGCAGTAGAACCAGTTAAACCAGCACCAATTGTAATTGTGCCAGATGCAGTTAAGTATCTAAGAATTACTATACCTGAACCACCATTACCCTGAGCCATTCCAATTCCACCACCACCACCACCACTACCTGTATTAGCACTACCAGCAGTTGGTGTATCTCCAGTTTGTTTAGAAAATCCACCTCGGCCACCGCCGCCTAAACCGCCACTAGTAAAAGCACCACTGCTAGAAGTGCCACCGCCACCTCCGCCAGCACGGTATGTAGATGTTCCAGTAATTGAAGATGCTAAACCATCACCACCAGTTCCACCATTAGTAGACCCAGAAGCGCTAGCGCCAGCCACGCCTGCTCCACCACCACCGCCGCCTTGGCTACCATTTCCAAAAATACCACCAGTGCCGCCATTATTTCCTTGGCCACTAGTACCAGTACCTCGGGTACCATTATCGCGATTAGACCCACCGCCTGAACCACCATTGCCACCATTTATTGTAGTATTTTCGCTACCACCACCACCACCACCTGTTGAGGTTATAGTAGAAAATATAGAATCACTTCCATTACTACCTGGGCCACCTGCAGAACCTCCAGCGCCAACAGTTACAGAGTATGAAACTCCTAAACCAGCAAGAAAAGTAGTGCTTGTACGATATCCACCAGCACCACCTCCGCCACCACCAGTTTGACCACCACCGCCACCACCAGCGATAACAAGGTATTCAACTGGGAAGCCAGATGGACCCATTAAGCCACCAAAACCTCTGGCAGCACTACCAGCCAATGTTGTAATTAACGGCATTATTTCCCCTTAAGCGAACTTAGTTTGAGTTTCCAATACAGTAAATGTAGCAGATGCAGTCTTAATTATAGTAAATGAGTAAGCATCAATTGCTGAAGCATTACCAGAAGTAATAGCAGCAGGAACCTTTGGGGTTACTGATGTGCCATCAATTGTAATTGCATTTGGATAGTAGGCTGTTGAACCATTAGTATTTAACCATACTAAAGTTATTGCATCTCCTACTGCCATAAAAGTATTCAAGGAAGTTCCACTTGAATATCTAAAGTTTAATGTGTGGTTAGCAGTAGCATTTGATGTGTAGTACCAAACTGAAGCAGTAGATACATCAAAGTTAATTGTACCTGTAGCAGCAGAGGCCACAACATTTACATCTTCATTAAGTCCTTTGACAATAGCATCAGCAATAGTTCCACCAGCAACAGTTGCAGTATTAATTGTTGGACTTGTTAAAGTCTTGTTAGTAAGGGTTTCTGTACCAGTAAGAGATACAAAATCATCACCAGATAGTGCAGTATTAAACTCAGCAAGTGTGCCTGAAACTGTATTGCTAGTAAGGCTTACAGTCTTATTAGTAAAGGTAGTTGTAGAAGAAGCACTTATAGGAGTAGTATAAGCAAGACCAGTAGCAGTAGTTGAGTCTGCAGTTAGTACCTGACCATTAGTTCCTACTGTTAGTTTGCCAGGGGTATCAGCAGCAGTTGCTACTAAAATATCTCCCTTAGCATCAAAGAGTGTATTAGAAATTGAAGTTGCTAAATCAAAGGCCGTGAAGGTAATAATTTCAAGAATATCACTAGCAGCCAAAGCAGCAAGAGAAGCAATACTTGTTCCGTTAGTTGCTACATAATCTGTGCTTCTAACAAGAAGTACACCGTTTAGATATACCTGTTCTTTACCTGGAAGATAAGAAAGTGTTACACCATTATCGTCTACACCTGACTTAGATGTTTCTCCACCTGATGCTGTGTAGCGATAACGGAAGATGTCTGCAGTTGAGGAGATTGAACCCCAAGCAGAACCTGTCCAAGCAAACATAGCGTCAGATGTTGAGTTCCAATATAGAGCGCCTTCAATTAATGCATTGCCATCATTGTCTACAGATGGAGCAGATGCTTTAGCGCCTAGGTATCTGTCATCAAAAGAATCATATGAAGCAGCAGCGGCAGCAGCAGAGGCTGCAGCAGATGTAGCAGAACCAGCAACATCATCTACATACAACTTAGTAGCAGCGTGTAGGTTAGATGAAGGAGCACCAGCAAGGGTTAAGTTGCCAGTCATTGTGCTACCTGATTTTAATACAAATGAATCATAGACAGTTCCACCTGCTTGGATTGCTGTTGCAATCTCACCAAGAGTATCAAGTGTAGATGGTGCAGAGTTAACAAGGTCGGCTACCTTTGTATCTACGTAAAGTTTAGTTGATGCATCTGTGTTAGCAGTTGGAGTAGCAAGATTAGTAATCTTCTGGCTATTAACAGATACTGAGCCAGTAGGTGCAGCCATCTGGTCTAAGCGAGATGTTCTTACCTGTGTATCAAAGTCTGAGACAGTTGCTGCTAATTGTGTACCAGTATGGTTAGCACGGGCATATGGGTCAGTAACCATCTTGGCTGCAGTAATAGTTCCATCGGCAATATCTGTTGCTACGATAGTTCCATCTACTAAGTCAGCAGAGGTAATAGTTCCACCAAGGTTTAACTTGCTCTTAGCAATAGCAGCAGATGCATTAACGTCAGCATTTACAATTACGCCAGTACCAATAACGGTAGTTAAACTTACATTGCCAGAACCATTAAAGGATATGGCTGATGCTTCTACATCTCCAACTAATTGGAAGTCACGGGCAGTAGTTAATGTTGCAGCAGAACCAGTTGTGCTACCTGAAGAACCAGATACGTTGCCTGTTACGTTACCAGTTACGTTACCTGTTAGATTACCTGTAAAGGTACCTGCAATAGCACCAGTACCAGTAATGGTAGGGCTAGCAATAGTTGGGCTAGTTCCAAGTACGACAGCACCTGAACCAGTCTCATCTGTAAGAGCAGCAGCAAGGTTAGCACTAGAAGGGGTAGCAAGGAATGTTGCTACACCTGTTCCTAATCCAGATACACCAGTTGACACTGGTAATCCAGTTGCATTTGTAAGCACGGCAGCAGATGGAGTTCCAAGTGCTGGAGTAGTTAAGGTTGGGCTAGTTAAAGTCTTGTTAGTTAATGTTTGAGTTCCAGTAAGAGTTACTGCTCCAGTAATTGTGTTACTTGCAGTATCAATTGTCTTACCAGTAAGAGTCTGTGTGTCTGTAGTTCCCACTACGGAACCAGTTACACCGTGTACTCCAGAGGCTGCTTCAATGTGTAGGTTGGCTTCTCGGTAATCTCTACCAATTGCCATATGTCGTACTGCAGCACCAGCAGAGTGGGCTACACCAGTAGAACCATCTCTACCACGAACAATAGTAAGTGTGTTGGTTGATACCGCCGATACATCTACAATTT
>Ga0247723_1000702_pt1 | contig 21786 bp, 28 predicted proteins | sample MSEWelMarce5H_FC_FD_189079 | JGI IMG/M metagenome (GOLD analysis project Ga0247723, IMG submission 189079) | Subsurface sediment microbial communities from gas well in West Virginia, United States - MSEEL Well Study Marcellus 5H_FC | ecosystem: Environmental > Terrestrial > Deep subsurface >... | reverse complement strand
TCAGAGATGAGTGATGACTGGAAAGAAAAAAACAAAGATGTGAAATTTGAATTGCAAGACACACCACTCTACGATATGTTTCCTGAAGTGCGTGAGTTGCTAAGTAAATATAGAGAAGTGCATCGTGTTCGTTTTATGCAATTGAAACCTGGCGGTGGAGAACTCGAACGGCACACGGATCAAGTTGATAAAGATTCTGGTGGCTCTAAAGGCAAACTTGCAAGACTGCATATTCCAATCGTTACTAATCCAAACATGATTTTTACTGTGTGGGACACAAAAGGTAATGCACAAAAAGTACATATGGAAGTTGGGCACTTGTGGTTCTTAGATACACGTAAGCCACATCAAGCTATCAACAATGGAACAGAGAATAGAATTCACTTAGTCATAGACGTAATTTCTGAAGGAGAACTGTATGAGTCGCTTGTATCCGTCAGAAATTTCTGATATAATAGAAGGATGGAAAGACCCAAACCCTGCACCGATAGTCGAGATGCACAATGGCTTTCATGTTGTGCGTGATGACTTATTAGAGTATGGTAGTAAGAGTCGATTCATTGACCATCTTGTGAAGACTACTCAATGTGATGAATGGGTCTTTGGTGGTGCAAACAAAGTTGGTTGGGGTCCTATATCATTAACATACGTGTGTAATCTCTATGGAAAAAAAGCAACGTTCTTCATGGCTAAACGCAAAGAGCCTACATGGCATCAGCAAAGAGTATTGGACCTTGGTGGCACTATTCATTGGGTTGACAATGGTATGCTTACTGTGACTAAAGCGAGAGCAAGACGTTATCAAGAAGAAGATACAAAGCACAGACAATGCTTGCCTTTAGGATTAGAACATCCATCTGTGCTTGCATCGATTGTTAAAGTCGCAAGAGATTTAAAAATCAAACCAACAGAGATTTGGACTGTTGCATCAAGCGGAACATTGAATCGTGGATTGCAAATGGCATTTCCTGATGTGCCTGCATATGCAGTAGAGATTGGACACAAGATGAGTGATTATGAGAAGGGTCGTGCTATTACTATGCGTTCACCTTACAAGTATGACCAAGTAGTAGAGGAGAGTCAAGCACCTCCATATCCATCTGAGAAATACTACGATGCTAAACTTTGGCAGTTTGTAGTGAGTAGTGGGAAACCAGGCGCACTAATCTGGAATGTAGCTTAATCAATATTCAAAGGAGTCGAACATGAGTACAGAAGAAGATAAATTTAAACATTCTAAACGAATCCTTAAAGATGAAAATGCAATACGAAAGCAATTGAAAATTGCAAAAGCATATAACATACCAGTTGAAACTCCACATCAATTAGCGAAACATCATGTATTAGATTGTGGAAATCCTAATTGTGTGATGTGTGCAAATCCTAGAAAAGTATGGAAAGAAAAAACGATTCAAGAAAGACGTTTTGAACAGACTGAAAAGTACAAAGAAGAAAATGATTAAAGAGAAATATCTTGGCGCATACATGAAGACTGCAAGAGTCTTTGCCGAATTGAGTACTGCTAGACGCAAACAAGTTGGTGCTGTTGTTGTTAAAGATGACCGCATCATCTCAATTGGTTACAATGGTATGCCAAGTGGATGGGATAATAATTGTGAAGAAGAAGTAGTGGTTGCATTAGTTGACGGAGTGCCACAAAGAGAGATTAAACAACTCAAAACAAAACCTGAAGTTCTCCACGCAGAGTCTAATGCAATTGCCAAACTTGCTAAATCTACCGAGAGTGGTGATGGTGCAAGTATGTTTATCACTTGCGCTCCATGCATGGACTGTGCTAAAATGATATTTCAAACAGGTATTAAAGAAGTCTTCTATGCCGAAGATTATCGTGATGATGCGGGAATCAGTTTCCTAAATAAATGTGGAATAACAGTAAAACAAATAACATGACAAAACATTTCTATGAACGTAACGATTGGTTATTGAACCATGAAACAAACAAGACATTTGAGGAAGTACAATGGATGACTGAAGACGAATTTCGTCAATGGTTCATCGATTTGCGTAAAGCAGTTGTACACTCATGGGACACTATGGGTCAACCACCAAGAGTTGGTTGGGATGAAGATGCAATCAAAAAACAGTTCAAAGATATGTATGGATTCTCTGTGCATGAGTTTGAACATGTAGATGAATTGACTGGTGAGAAAGATGTAATTCGAAACACTAGCGTAGTTGGCAATGCGGCTAATCAATGGTTTCCAACTATGATGAAGACACGCATTAACTATACTAAGAATGACGATGGGCTTTCAATCTATGACCACTTTCTAAAAGACGAATTGCTTGAGAAGACATTGAAGTATTCCAAGCGACACTTCAAGCGTGATTCATTCTATGCATATTCAAATACAGTTAAAGTCAATGAGATTATCAACGTTGGTTCTTACAACGTAAAGTTTAAGAATGGCAATGACTTTGTTCGTTGGTTTGAAGAAAACAACATTCGTCAGTATGGTTATGACTATTGGGTAGAAAGTCGTGATGATGATGAAGAATATAGTGGCTACAATGAACAACTCAAAGGTGCAAAGTATCTTGAAGTGACGCAAGATATTCTAGAGACAATTCCGTCTAAGTCTACAATGAACATAAAGTCGCATGACCAGAAAAAGTATCGTCTGCGTATGTACAAATATGGACAAAAGATTTTTCCTGTCGGCTTGAAAGCATTCCGTGTATCGTGGTGCCAATATGCTGTTAACTTTCCACCATTGACTGCAAAACTTCTTTATGAAAAATTTACTCGACACGTTAAAAACCAAAGTCATATTGTTGTTTACGATCCCTCTTCTGGTTGGGGTGGGCGTATTTTGGGTGCTATGGCTTCTCGCACTTCTATTCCTTTACACTATGTGGGGACTGATCCTAATACCGACCACAGCATTGTTAGCGATAGTGGCACTCCTAGTACTAAATATGCCGACTTGGCTGATTTCTATAACTCCGCAAAGAACGAAGGAGTTTTGTTTGAACAGTCCAACACTTATGAAATTTTTCAGCTTGGTTCAGAAGTTGTCAGAGATGATAGTTCGTTCCAAAAGTACAAGGGCATTTTAGACATGGTGTTCACTAGCCCTCCTTACTTTGCTAAGGAAGCGTATAGTGAAGACCCAACACAATCGTATAAGAAGTTTACTGGCTATGATGCATGGCGTGAAGGCTTCTTACGTCCAACACTAGAGACTGCTGTTGAGTATTTGCGTAATGACAGATACTTACTTTGGAATATTGCTGATGCTAAGTTTGGTGCTGACATGTTGCCACTTGAAAAAGATAGCAAAGACATTTTAGAATCACTCGGTATGCAATTCAAAGGTGTCGTTAAGATGGCACTAGCACAAATGCCAGGCGGCAATCGTATCGATCCTGACACTGGTTTGCCGAAAGCAAAGAATTTTTGCAAAGTAAACGGGATGTGGTTGAAGTATGAACCGATTTTTGTTTTTTACAAGCCGTAACTTGTTGATTTTAAAGGGTTTTTTGACTTAAGTTTAAGGAAAAGCCCTTTATTTTACACAATTATGTTGTTTTGATGCAACACTACATCAAATAATCGTTGACTTCTGTTCCTACTGTGCTATACTCTATATATAGATTGAGATTACAGAGGAACTTACATGTCACATATCGAACGTCCTGGTGCCTACGAAGCCGCTATCAAGCGTAACATCTTGAACAATGCTACCAAAACTTTCTACAAGACATATCCTGATGCTGGCGATATTGTCACATTCCTGAATGCCAATTACAAAAATTCGTTTTACTCAAACCTTCTTGGTTCATTGAACACTTATGGTAAGTTGACAGAAAAACAAGTCCTTGCTGTACGCAAGTCTATGGCAACAATGGCTGAACGTAAAGCACAATGGCAAGCCGAGGCAGTTGCTAAAAACGCAACCCGTACATTCGTTGGTACTGAAAAGAAAAAGATTACTGTTACCCTTACAGTTAAAAAAGCAATTGTGGTTGAACGTCCTCGCTTCCACTACTATGATTCTGGCACCAGCCTTCTCCGTATTTGTGAAGATGCCGCTGGCAATGTTATCGTATTCAGCGGCAATGCAGATTTTCCTGCTGAAGGCGAGACTGCCACTATCACCGCTACTGTAAAAATGCACCGCTACTATAAACAAAACGACATTGAAGTGCCACAGACAGTTATCATCCGTCCCAAGACTGTTGCCATGGTACAACAACCAGTTGCAGAAACCGCTTGACATTTTAATCCACTTGAGTTAAGATACATACATGCTTAATAAACAAATTTCAAAATCCACTCTAGCAAAGTTACTTGCTACAGAGAATATTTCGGTAGACTATCGTAAGGTGCAGACTGCATCATTCGATATTGTAAATCGCCGTCTTACTCTTCCCATTATGAATGACACCACGCCAGAAATGACAGACCTTTTTGTCGGGCATGAAGTGGGTCACGCATTAGACACACCACAATCATACGTTGAATCGGCTAAGGCTGGTGGTTCTGCATTCTCTACATTCTTGAATGTTGTTGAAGATGCAAGGGTCGAACGTAGAATGAAGGATCGTTATCCAGGTCTGCGTAAATCGATGGCTATTGCATATCGTCAATTTACTGAACGTGACTTCTTTGGCATCAAAGGTCAAGATGTAAACGCAATGATGTTGATTGATAGAATCAATTTGCATTTTAAACTTGGTGCAATTGCAGGCATTAAATTCAATGCCGAAGAAATGATGTACGTTAAAGAAGTTGAAACGGCAGATTCGTTTGAGCAAGTGAAAGATATCACCGAACGTTTGTATGATTTTTGCAAAGCAGAATTAGACCAAAAACGTCAAGAGGCTAAAGAAGAATTCGAAAAGCGCAAAGAGAATGGCGAATTCGATGATGAAGATTTTGATGACGATAGTTTCGGTGGTGATGATGCCGAAGACTATGAAGACAAAAATCCAAATGATTTTGATTCTGAATTCGATGGCGGTGATGATGATTTCGAATCCGAAGATAATTTTGACAATGGCTACTCCAATGCACCGACATTCGAAAATACTATGCCGAATGAATTGAAGGCATATGGTGATGAAGTGAAATCTGTAACCGATGAGAAATTTCAACAAGCACTAAAAGGTCTTGCAGAAACAAAAGAAATTTACGTTGGTAAGATTGCTAGTCAAAATCAAATCAATTTAAAACAATATATTGTTCCGTTCAAAGATTTGAAGTTCTTTGAAGATAACTTTTACAATGATCCTGAGTTGGAAGCGCATGAGCGTTATGATTCTACTCTGTTAACGAAATTCGAAGCCAAGAATAAGAATCCAATTGCGTATCTTGTGAAAGAATTCGAAATGAAAAAGAAAGCGGCTGAGTTGCGCCGTGTAACAGTCTCTGACACTGGTACACTTGACACCAACAAGTTGCATACTTACAAATTCAATGACGATATCTTCCGTAAGATTGGTGCCGTTGCACAAGGTAAGAATCACGGCATTGTGATGTTCATTGACTGGTCTGGTTCTATGGTAGACAACATGTCTGGCACAATTGAACAGTTGATTACAATGGCAACGTTCTGCCGCAAAGTGAATATTCCTTTTGATGTTTATGCTTTCAGTACTGAGTCTTTCAAAAACATTAAACCAGAATATGTCCCTATGACAAATGGTCAAATGCAAATTGATAATTTTTCTCTGTTAAACATTTTGTCTAGCAGTATGAAGAATGCAACATATCGCAAATTTGCAAATGACTTGTTGCAAGTGGCTGAGGCATATCAGCCTTATGTGAGTAATCGTAGAAATTACAAGTCCAGTTTTATTTGTGAAAATATGAGACTTGGTGGTACTCCGTTGAATGCGACAATTCAAGTTGCATCTAATGTTGTCAATGATTTTCGTAAACGTACTCGGTCAGAAATTGTGAATGTTATCTTTTTGACTGATGGAGAAGATTCCACTACTCTTTGGACCGATAATGAAATAGGTCGTGCCCAACGTATCGGTCCTTCTGACTTCCGTTCAGTATCTTACATTGAAGATAAAGAATCTGCAAAAACTTATCGTGTAAGTGACAAAGGTGTAACACCTACTCTGTTAGAAATTCTAAAGGATCGTACTGGTTGCAATTTGATTGGCTTCTACATTCTGCCAAAAAGCAAACGTTTCTTCCAAAATGCAATGGCACGTTTCAACATGATGATGACAGATGATAAGTACAAACAATTCCGCAATGAGAAATTCTTCTCTGTTAACGGATATGGCTACTCAGAATATTTTCTGATTCCTGGTGGTGATGATTTGTCTACCGATGATGATTCGCTATCAGACATTCTTGGCGAAGCCAAAGATGTTTCCGCACGTAAGTTGAAAGGTGCATTTTTAAAGATGAACCAAAACCGTTTGACTAATCGTGTTTTGCTCTCTAAGGTAATCAAGGAAATTGCTTGATGTTGCGTAAAAACAACAGTTCAAATAACCCTTGACCTACCATAAATACTCTGTTATACTACTAGTATTGAAATTGATTTTTAACTGAAAGGCAAATTATATTATGATTACGCAAAGTGAAAAAGTTGCATTCGTTACTGAAGCCGCCAAACGTTTCGGTGCCATTGTAACCCGCCAACAATTGGTGACACTTTCTGAAGAGACTGGCGGCAAACGTCAGTTCTGGCTTGAATCCGACCAGTACCGAGTTGGTCGTGGCAAGTATCAATTGCCCCTCCAAGAATTTAATGTTAACATGGCTGGTCTTGCACTAGTGCAATCCAATCCAGTTCCTTCTATGCCAATTACTGAACCTATCAAGGCTCCTGTTGCAAAGGCAGTAGCAAAAATGTCTTCCGTTGCACGTATGCAAGAAGGCGCAATTATTCCTAAAGTGAATTCTCTGTATGTTCCTTTTGGGTTCTTTGACAACATGAAACGTATTGTTGCATCAAAGAAATTTTATCCAGTATTCGTTTCTGGTCTCTCTGGTAACGGCAAGACTTTCATGGTCGAACAAGCCTGTGCCCAATTGAAAACAGAATGTCTCCGTGTGAATATTTCACCTGAGACTGATGAAGATGATTTGATTGGTGGCTTCCGTTTGATTGACGGTGAGACAAAATGGTTTGATGGTCCAGTTGTTCAAGCAATGAAGTCTGGTGCTGTTTTGATTCTTGATGAAATTGACCGTGGTTCAAATAAACTAATGTGCTTGCAAGGTGTACTTGAAGGCAAAGGTCTGTTCGTTAAGAAGACTGGTGAATTTGTCGAACCAGTTACAGGTTTCAACGTTATCGCTACCGCCAATACTAAAGGTAAAGGTGATGAGACTGGTCGCTACATGGCCGCTACAATTCTTGATGATGCGTTCCTTGAGCGTTTCCCAATTACAGTTGAGCAAGAATATCCAGACACTAAAGTTGAAACAAAGATTTTGACTAAGTTGTTTACCAGTCTTGGTATTGATGACAAAGCATTTGCAGAAAATCTTGTGAAGTGGGCTGATATCATTCGTAAGACTTTCGAAGAAGGTGCTATCGATGAATTGATTTCCACTCGCCGTTTGTCTCACATTGCCGAAGCATATACTATCTTCAATGATAAGATGGAAGCAATCAAGTACTGTATCAACCGCTTTGATGCAGAAACCAAAACATCATTCCTTGATTTGTATACCAAGATTGATGCTGGCATCGACCCTACTGCGGAAGTGACACCTGCGCCAGCAGTTGATGACGTACCGTTCTAAATCTCCTGGCAGTAATGCCTTAGAGGCTACTTGACGTAGCCTCTTTTTTTATATATAATAGTGAGATAATTTTTTATTAACATGGAGATATTATGCAATTTGAACTTGATATTCAAAAACTAAGAACCAAGAAACTTTTTGTCGCAACACCAATGTATGGCGGACAATGCCATGGTGCTTACACTAAAGCAATTACAGACCTTATGATTCTCTGTACCAAATATGGTATTGAGGCTAAACTGTTTTTCATCTTCAACGAATCACTAGTACAACGTGCTAGAAATTATTTGACAGATGAGTTTGTTCGTAGTGGTTACGACCACATGATTTTTATCGATAGCGATATTCACTTTGAGCCACAAGACGTTTTGGTGATGATGCACTTTGCCGCAAGCCGTGATGACATGGATGTTGTTTGTGGACCATATCCAAAGAAAGCAATTTCTTGGGAGAAGATTAAAGTCGCAGTTGACAAAGGCTATGCAGACAAGAATCCAAATCAATTGGAAGAGTTTGTTGGTGACTTTGTTTTCAATCCCGCAGATGGCGTAACTCAATTCAGAATTGATGAGCCAATTGAAGTGAAAGAAAGCGGCACAGGTTTCATGTTGATTACCCGTGAAGCACTTCAAAAATACGACAAAGCATTCCCAACACAAAGCTACAAACCAGACCATGTGCGTACCGCAAACTTTGATGGTAGCAGAGAAATCATGGCTTACTTTGATTGCGTTATTTGTCCAGACACAAAACGTTATCTCTCAGAAGATTACATGTTCTGTCAATGGATGCGTAAAGCTGGTGGTAAGGTATGGTTGCTTCCATGGATGCGTTTGAAACATGCTGGTAGTTATATCTTTGGTGGTTCTTTGCAAGCACTTGCGGCTATCAACGCTTCACCGACCGCTGGTGATGATGTTATGAAACGTAATGTATCTGCAAATTTGAAATGACAGACTATCGATATAATGAAGACAAGACTTTAGCGGAACTGAAGTCTTACATTGATGCAACATACGGGCAACATTATTCCCGTGATAAATTCCAAGCGACAGAATTCATCATTGATGGTGGACATGGTGAAGGATTCTGTATCGGGAACGTGCTGAAATATGCACAAAGGTATGGCAAGAAAGACGGACGAAATCGTAAAGACTTGCTAAAGATTTTACACTATGCTATAATCATGCTACACGTACATGACTTGACTGAAGGAAAACAAAATGAAATTAAGCGAATCAACAATTAACGTTCTAAAAAACTTTGCGACCATTAATGCTGGTATGCAATTTAAAGAAGGCTCTGTGGTGCGAACTATCTCCAAAGGACAGAACGTACTTGGCAAAGCAACAGTAACAGAAAACTTTGAAAAAGATTTTGTCATTTATGACTTGAATCGTTTCTTGTCTCTGTGTGGTTCTTTGACTGATCCTGAGATTGTTATCAATACCGATGCAAATAATCTCACGGTTAAATCTGGCACATCCAAAACTACATACGGACTTGCAGATGAGTCTATGATTGTAGCACCGCCTGCAAAAGAGTTGAAGATTGAAAATGCCGAAGTGAATTTTCGATTGACAAAAGAAGACATGAGCCAAGTATTGAAGTTGTCTGGCATCTTGGGTCTTCCAAACATTGCAGTCATTGGTGATGGTACTAGTATCTCTATCGCTACACTTGACGTTAAGAATGATGAGTCTGATAACTTCTCAATCAAAGTTGGCGAGACTGCATCTAATTTCAAAATGATTTTCAATACAGAAAACTTGAAGATGATTCCTGGAACATATGATGTAGCAATTTCATCTAAAGGTATCTCTCACTTCAAACATGCAACCGATTCTGTTGAGTATTGGATTGCTACTGAAGCTGGCTCTAAGTACGAAGGTTAATATTATGAGTAACGTGATTGTTCCGTCTTCACCAGAAGACCGTAAAAAGATTCTGGACGCACTTGTCGAAATTTCAAACTCACTCACTCGCATTGAAGCCGAACGTGATTTGATTAAAGACATTCTTGTTTCGGTTGAAGATAAATTTGAGTTGCCTAAAAAGTACACTCGCAAACTTGCAAAGATTTATCACAAACAAAACTTCACCGAGGTACAACAAGAACAAGACGATGTTGAAACCCTTTATGAGAGTGTGGCTAAGTAACACTCGCTTGCATTCTAACATGCAATGTGTTAGAATATATTTTTATGTTATGATAAGGTGAATACATGCTACAAGATTTCTTGTGGGTCGAAAAGTATCGACCAAAAACTGTTGAAGATACAATTCTTCCAGCAGACTTAAAGGCAACATTCCAACAATTCGTTGACCAAAAGAATGTTCCCAATCTAATTCTTACGGGCGGTCCTGGCGTTGGTAAAACTACTATCGCCAAGGCTATGCTTGAAGAACTTGGATGTAATTATATTGTTATTAACGGATCGATGAATGGCAACATCGATACTTTGCGAAATGAAATTAAAAACTTTGCCTCAACTGTATCATTCTCGGGTGGTCGTAAATATGTTATTCTTGACGAGGCTGATTACCTTAATCCGCAATCTACTCAACCCGCATTACGGAACTTCATGGAAGAGTTTTCTGCTAATTGTGGTTTTATCCTTACTTGCAACTTTCTTAATCGTATCATCGCCCCTCTCCACAGTAGGTGCTCCGTTGTACATTTTAAGATAAACGCATCAGACAAGCCAAAACTTGCTGGTCGTTTTATGAAACGTATGACTGGCATTCTACAAAAAGAAAACGTAGAGTTTGAAGAAAAGGTTGTTGCTGAACTTATTATGAAACACTTTCCTGATTGGAGGCGTGTTCTCAATGAACTGCAACGTTACTCTGCTACAGGTAAGATTGATACTGGGATTCTTGCGAATATCTCAAGTGACAATTTCAAGTCATTAGTTGATAGATTGAAAGCGAAAGACTTCACGGGTATGCGTAAGTGGGTTGCAGAGAATCTAGACAATGAACCATCAGTACTATTCAAACGAATCTTTGATAATAGTAATGAATGCTTGAAGGCTGATTCTGTTCCACGTATGGTTTTATTGCTTGCCGACTATCAATACAAGTCTGCATTTGTCGTTGACCAAGAAATTAACTTTGTTGCTTTCTTAACTGAAGTGATGGTCGACTGTGAATTCAAGTGATTATACATTTGACTTTTCTGATTCCGATTGGCAGACAATTGCAAAAAATGTTTCGATAGCGACAAACAAAATTTTCCAATATGATTTCAGAACAAAATTAAAATCTGAAATTGTATCTAGTTTATTTGTTTCCGAATCAGAGAAACATTTTCTCAGCAATGGTATTAAAGTTCGAAAAGATTCACACGACCATCAGCCAGATTTATATTTTTATGATAACAATCATTCGGTTGAAATTAAAGTCACCAAGAATCAAAAGTCGATTAAGTGGATGGGTGGTAAGTATTCCAAACGTCCTGCACAATACGTTCTTGTTGTTTGGGAAGAATTGACTAGAACAGTATATGGGCAATCAGGAATATCTTTCTATATCAGCACTTGCAACTTAAAAGAAGATGATTGGAAATCAATAGACAATGGGAAAGAAAATTACTATGCGACTGTATTCACGTTTTCCGAATTGATTAAAAAGTGTCCTAAAAATCTAGTTGGGACAGAACACGTTTTTGAGAATTTTTATTATGACACCATTTGACTATCTAAACGCTATCAACCAATCAAAAGAAAACTTGATGGTTGGCACCGACAATGATGAACTATCTGAAAAAACGTACAATGCGTACATCGTTAATAAAGGACTATCTTACTTCTCTGACACAGTACTCTATGCGAATGAGATGAATCTCCGTCATCTTCTGGAAAACAAACCTCAATTTTTGTATTTACTAAATACCATCAGGCCACGAAAACGCTTTAGCAAGTGGTTTAAGAATGAAGTAGTTGAAGACATTAATGTGATTTCTGAATATTTTGGCTATAGTTATGCTAAAGCTAAACAAGTGCAGAATCTTATAACGTCAGACCAACTCAATATGATGAAACAAAAAATACAAAAAGGTGGCGTGAAGTCCAAGGAGAAAAAGAATGGCGGTGAACATTGAAGACTTACTTGAGGTAAGATTAAAACAAGAAGACGATTTTCTTAAAGTAAAAGAAACATTAACCCGTATTGGCGTTGCATCTCGCAAAGATAAAACACTATATCAATCGTGTCATATTTTACACAAAAAAGGTAAATATTATATTGTACATTTTAAAGAATTGTTTGCACTAGATGGCAAAACAACAGACTTTGAAGATAACGATTTAGCAAGACGCAACACCATTGCAAATTTATTAGCTGAGTGGGGACTGATTGAGATTGTTTCTAAAAATTCATTAGAACCAATTGCACCATTGTCTCAGATTAAAATCATCTCATACAAAGAAAAAAATGAATGGTTGCTAACAGCTAAATACAATATAGGAAATAAAAAGAGGGAAGAAAATTAAATGGAAGAATTAGTACAATCACTAAAAGTGTCTTTGGCGAATCACTATGCATTTTATTTGAAGGCACACTACTACCATTGGAACGTAACTGGTCCTAACTTTCCTCAGTATCACGAATTTTTAGAAAACATCTATACTGAAGTGTATGATGTTGTGGATAAAATTGCAGAAGAGATTCGAACATTGGATGCGTATGCACCAGGAAGTTTTAATCGCTTCATTCAGTTATCACAAATTCAAGGTGACGAAACTGTGCCACCAGCAGAAGTGATGATGCAGAGATTATTAGATGACATTCAAGTTATGAACTCTAGTATTATGAGAGTATACGAACTTGCAGAGCAAGAGCGTTGCCACAACATAAGTAACTTCATGGCAGAACGTCAAGATGCATTTAACAAACATGCATGGATGATTAGGTCAACTTTAAAGGCTTGACAAACGTTGTATAGTATGAGATAATGTTATCTCAAAACAAATTAGGAGATTCTATGAAATCCATTAAAGCATTGACAGCAGTAGCATTGACTACTCTCTCCCTAGTTGCCGTTGCGGCAGACAAACCAGCAGAAAAGAAACCTGCTGACAAACCTGCAACAACAGCACCAGCACCTGCACCTTCAGCAGACTCTAAAGAGAAACCACGTCCTAAAGTGATTACTCCAAAAGAGAAAGCCGAACGAGCAGAGGCTAAAAAAGCAGAAGCTAATAAAGCGGAAGCTAAATCAGACGCTAAGAAATAATTCTTAGTAAATTTTTTATCATTAATTGATGAGGTATATAAAATGGCATTTGTAAATTCTAGCAAAACACAGACAGAACTCTTGGTATCGTACTTGCGTGGTACAGGTCGTGGAATCTCTGCACCCCAAGCAAAGTCTTTGTTTGGCATCAAAAACCTTCGTGCCCGTATCAGCGACTTGCGCCAAGCAGGTTTCAAGATTCGTAAGGACATGAACACAGAAGGTAATACAACATATTTTGTTTCACGCAGAATGGTTGGACAGGCTTAATCTGTTATAAATAAACGTATCTCAGGGATGGGAACGTAAATGGCTCTTCTACCTTAGGAGCGTCTAAAGCTGGTACAACGATATGGTACCCCTGTAGCCAGTAAGCAGGATTTTAATGATACGCCTTCGGGGTATCAAATTTTATTTTTAACTCGCTTAATAGGAGAAACTATGTTACAAAACATCAATAGTGCTATCGATGCATTTCAAAGCACAAAAACGCAATTCGTCAAAACATTCGTCACGAATGAAGAACTTGCAAAACCCCTCAATACTTTCATTGAAGCGCAAACATCTTACGCAAAGGCTGTCGCTGTAGAAGTCAATAAGTTTTATACAACTCTTGGACTCTCTGCATACACATTTGATGCTAAGAAAGCATTTTCAAAATCTAAGTAAGAGGAGATACAATATGGGACACACACCACTACCCGCAGTCTTTGGCGGTGCAGGATTCAAAGACTTTGATAAATTCTTTGTTGGTTTCGATGAGCAATTCAATCGACTAGCAAAAATACATGATGATGTGACTAAGAACATTCCTAACTACCCACCTTACAACATTCGCAAGACTGGTGACAATACTTACGTCATTGAAATTGCTGTTGCTGGTTTTGGTAAACAAGAAATCGATATCACTTTAGAAGACAACAAATTAATTGTTGCTGGCAATACAAAAGATGATGGAGACAATTTCTTGTTCAAGGGTATTGCTAATCGTGCATTTACTCGCACGTTTGCACTTGATGACCAAATCGAAATTCAAGATGCCGCTTTGATTAATGGCATGTTGAAGATTGCTTTGGAACGAATCATTCCAGAACACAAGAAGCCTAAGAAGATTGAAGTTAAAGATGCTGAATCTAAAACTAAAAAATCATCTCAGCAATTTTTGACTGAGGATGATTTATGAAATCAATAAAAAACTTCTTTATTGCTTTACTTGAATCTATTCAAGAAATAAAAAAACATAAAGCAGAGCGTTTTAAATAAACACCATGGGGGCGCAATGCCCCCATTTTTAATTATGGAGATATTATGCAAGGTGAACTTAGAATTTTAAAATTGAGTACTGGCGAGGAAGTCGTTGGTAATATTACAGAACGTACTGGCATTGCAATTTCTATTGAGAATCCATGTTTACTTGGAATCGCAATGGGACCAAATGGCAAAGCAAATCTCCAAATGCAACCAATGCTTATCTTCTCTGAACAGAAGAAGGTAGATATCAATCGTGCCAACATAATGTATGACGTTTCAGTTGCGCCTGAGATTGAAAACAAGTATAATGAGATATACGGTTCAGGAATTGTCCTACCGAAAAAACAAGGCATCATTATTTAATGAAATTTTATACGCATTTTTCTAAACTCGGTAATCACATTCTTGTTCGTGGATATAATAATGGTAAGAGGTTCAGCGATAAAGTCGAATACAATCCAACGTTATATCTACAATCTAAAGATGGTGATTACCGAACGTTAGATGGTCAATCACTTGCGCCTGTATCGCAGGGAACAATGCGTGACGCTACTGAGTTTATGAAACGTTATGAAGACGTTGACAACTTCAAAGTATATGGCTCAACAAACTTTCCATACGTTTATATCAATGAAGCGTATCCAGGAAAAGTAGATTATGATCCAGACCAAATTAAGATTGCGAACATCGACATTGAGGTTGGTTCTGAAAATGGTTTTCCTGAACCTGCGTCTGCGAGTGAGCCAATTACTGCAATCACGTTTAAGATAGCAGGACACTTCTATGTGTTTGGCTGTGGTGACTATGATAACTATCGTGACGATGTAACATACATGAAGTGCCGTGATGAAAACAATCTTATCATGCGCTTCCTTGATATGTGGGAAGAAACATCACCAGACATTGTGACTGGTTGGAACATTCAATTCTTTGATATTCCATATCTGAACAATCGTATCACAAGACTCATGGGCGACAATACTGCAAAGCGTCTATCACCATTTCGTAGAATCGGTGAACGTACAACTACGATTCACAACAAACAACAAGTAGCATTCGACTTGGTAGGTATTGCTATTCTTGATTACATTGAATTGTACAAGAAGTTTACGTACTCACAGCAAGAAAGTTTCAGTCTCAATCACATTGCGTTCCTTGAACTCGGTGAGAAGAAACTTGATTACTCTGAAGTTGAAAGTCTGCATCAGTTGTATCGAACAAACTTTCAAAAGTTTATTGAGTATAACATCCATGACGTTGAACTTGTGGATCGTATCGATGCTAAGATGCAATTGATTGATATGGCGCTGGCGCTGGCATACGATGCTAAAGTTAATTACACCGATGTGTTCACGCAAGTACGCATGTGGGATACTTTGATTCATAATGAATTGATTGAACAAAACATTGTCGTGCCACAGAATGTTCGTACACCAAAAGATGAACAGTATGCTGGTGCTTATGTGAAAGACCCAATCGTTGGTATGCACGAATGGGTTGTGTCGTTTGACTTGAACTCATTGTATCCACACTTGATTATGCAGTACAATGTTTCACCTGAAACAATTGTTGAAGGTCGCCACACAAGTATCTCTATTGATAATTTGCTGGATGGTGAGTATCAGGCGCAGGGACAATATTGTATGGCAGCCAATGGTCATTACTTCAGGCGTGACAAGCAAGGCTTCTTGCCTGCTATGATGCAACGCATGTATGATGACAGGTCGCTATACAAAAAGAAAATGATTGAGGCTCAAAAGGCTTACGAAAAAGAAACTGATAAAGAACGTAAACGTGAAATAACAAATCAGATTTCAAAGTACAAGAACTTGCAACTTGCGAAGAAAGTACAATTGAACTCCGCTTATGGCGCACTTGGTAATCAATATTTTAGGTTCTTTGACATTCGCCAAGCAGAGGCAATCACTCTGTCTGGTCAATTGTCCATTCGATGGATTGAAATGAAGTTGAATGGCTACCTAAACAAACTATTAAAAACTAAGGATATTGATTATGTTATCGCATCGGACACGGACTCTGTATACGTCAATCTTGGTCCGCTGGTACATATGGTCTACGGATCGAAGAGTGAAACGAAAGTTGAAACGATTGTTGATTTCGTCAACAAAGCATGTATCGAAAAATTCGAACCATTCATCGATAAGTCATACCAAGAACTAGCAGACTACATGAATGCATTCGACCAGAAGATGCAGATGAAGCGTGAAGTGATTGCCAACAAAGGTATCTGGACTGCAAAGAAGCGTTACATTCTAAACGTGTATGATTCTGAAGGTGTTCGATTCGCAGAGCCAAAGTTAAAGATGATGGGTATTGAAGCCGTTAAGTCTTCCACACCAATGTCATGCCGTGAGAAGATTAAAGAGTCTTTGAAGATTGTGATGAATGGTAATGAACAAGAGTTTCAATCTTTCGTTGAAGCATTCAAACAAGAATTCAAAACTCTTCCATTTGAAGACATTGCATTTCCACGTGGTGTTAGCGAACTGTCTAAATATATGAGTAGTTCGGAACTATATTCAAAAGGCACACCTATGCATGTGCGTGGTGCGATAATGTTTAATGCGTTTCTGAAAAAGTATAAACTGACTAAGAAGTATCAACTTATTCAGGATGGTGACAAGACTAAATTCTGTTACATGAAAGTTCCAAATCCCGTTCAAGAAAATGTATTTTCTATTCTCACAGTCTTACCAAAAGAGTTTGGCGTAGAAAAATATATCGACTACGATACGCAGTTTGATAAAGCATATCTTGAGCCATTAAAAACAATCGTAAACACAATCGGTTGGAGAACCGAACGTGCTTCCTCATTGGAGAGTTTTTTCGCATGACAACAAGAAAAATACCGCAAGAATATCTTGCATTTAGACAAGAAGATGATTTTGGCTTTAGTGCAATTGATGAATCAGAAGTCAATAGAACAGTTGACCCAAGCACACTAGAAGAAACAATCATTGTACGTGAGACTATCACACAATCTTCAGAATCTTTACAGAGGGTAGAAGATAAACTAGACCAAATGCTTTCACTATACAACGATGGTAAGCTAGGACTAGAAGCAGACCGTGATAAAATGGAAGTTGAAGTAAAAGCAAATCTAAAAGAGTTAGAACAACTTATCATGCCTTTGCTAGTTAACTTGATGAAGAATCCAGAAAAAGAATATATCTACTGGCCTAATCGTACCGCAAAGATTCAAGAACAAATTGACAAGGTGCTTGCTTTGACAAGAGAATAAATGAAAGTTATATTATGAAAATTGGATTTCAATGTTCATCGTTTGACATGTTACACGCAGGACACATAACGATGTTGAAGCAAGAAAAGGAATTGTGCGACTATCTAAAGGTCGCACTTCAAGTTGACCCGACAATCGACAGACCGGGAATCAAAAACAAACCTGTGCAATCTGTATATGAACGTTATGTACAATTGCAAGCGGTAAAGTATATCGATGAAATCTTGGTATACGAAAGTGAAGAAGACCTACTCAATCTCATTAAGACGCAAACGATGCACATTCGTTTTCTAAGTGAAGAATATAAGGGTAGAGATTTCACAGGAAAGCAGTTTTGTCTTGACAATGAGATAGAATTGTATTATCATGTAAGACAGCACAAATATAGTTCTACGGAGATTCGCAATCGTACCTTTGAATATGAATTAGCAAAGCGTAACGAAAAATTAACGAAAGAACCGTTAGGACAATATTCACCCGATTTATTGAAAAAGTATGGAGAAAATATATGAGCAATTTTTTTACGGATTTAGTTGACCAACTGAAAGATGAAGACACGAAGATTTTATCTGAGGGCGGCGCATCTGCTGAGTATAGTGGATGCATTGATACAGGTTCATATGCATTGAATGCTGTTCTATCAGGTAGCATCTATGGTGGTGTGCCTAACAACAAAGTGACTGCATTCGCTGGTGAATCGTCAACTGGTAAAACATTCTTTGTGCTTGGCATTGTCAAACAATTCCTTGATGCAAATCCTGAAGGCGGTGTTATCTACTTTGATACTGAAGCCGCAGTTACAAAACAGATGATGGAATCCCGTGGTGTTGACACTAAGCGTGTTGTTATCTCCGAGCCAGATACAATTCAAAAGTTTCGTCATACTGCATTGCAAATCATCGAGAAGTATCAAGCGCAACCAGAAGCAAAGCGCAAACCAATGATTATGGTCCTCGACTCTCTTGGTCAGTTGTCTTCTACTAAAGAGATGGAAGATACTGCTGAAGGCAAAGAGACTAAAGACATGACCAAGTCTGCTATTCTCAAAGCAACATTCCGTGTATTGAATTTGAAACTCGCTAAGATTGGCGTGCCTTTGCTTGTAACAAATCACGTTTATGATGTTGTTGGTGCATACATCCCAACTAAAGAAATGTCTGGTGGTTCTGGCTTGAAGTACACAGCATCCACAATCGTTTACTTGTCTAAGCGTAAAGACAAAGATGGTACTGCTGTTGTTGGTAACATCGTTCGTTGCAAGTTGCAGAAGTCACGTTTGACAAAAGAGAACTCTCAAGTTGAAGTTAAGATTACATATAGCACAGGTCTTGATAGATATTTTGGCTTGCTTGAAATTGCAGAGAAGTATGGTATCATCAAGAAAGTATCTACACGATATGAACTTGCTAATGGCACTAAAGTGTTTGGTAAGAACATCAACGAAGAGCCAGAGAAGTATTTCACACCTGATATCTTAGCATTGATTGACGAAGCATGTAAGAAAGAATTCTTGTATGGACAAGATGGTGTTGAGGGCGTTGCTGATGAGGAAGAGTTGGAGTTAGTCAATGAAGATTGAAGAAACTTATGAGATTGCCGAAAGCGATATCAAATACAAAGATAAAGATGTTGTCGCAACAATCAAAATTACTGCTGGTGATTTTAAAGGAACAGTATTTCATTTTGGTGAAATTAATTTTGCCGAAGAAGAAAACCCTGACGGAACCTATTCAATTGGCTTCAACTATGATATAATAAGTGAAGAACATCAAGCACTCAAAGGCAATGATGCCTTTGAAGCATATCTTGGTGAGGTTTTAAATAACTTGTTGAAACACGCTTTAGACGAAGCAGAGAAAAGGTATAAGAATGAACTTGGAACAGAAAATACTCAAACACCTATTACTGGATGAAGAGTATACCCGAAAAACATTACCATTTATTAAAGGTGAATATTTTCAAGAATCGTCAGAAAAACTTTTGTTTGATGAGATTCAAACTTATGTAAACAAGTACAATACAATGCCAACGAAAGAAGCGTTGGTCATTGAGATTGATAAGAGAGTAAACTTAACTGATGACCAGCACAAGAAAACTGTTGCACTTGTTAAATCAATTACAATCGATCCTGAAGTATCAGACACTAAATGGTTGATTGATGCAACAGAAGACTTCTGCCAAGAGAAAGCAATCTACAATGGTATCATGCAGAGTATTCAGATTCTTGATGACAAGAATAAGAACAATACAGAAAAACTTGATAAAGGTTCGATTCCTAAAATTCTAGCAGATGCGCTTTCAGTTTCTTTTGATAATCACGTTGGTCACGATTTTATTGATGACGCAGAAACACGATATGACTTCTATCATAAAGTTGAAAAACGAATCCCATTCGACCTCGACTACTTGAATAGAATCACTAAAGGCGGGCTTGCAGAAAAATCTTTGAACATTGTTCTTGCTGGCACTGGTGTTGGTAAATCTTTGTTCATGTGTCATTGTGCCGCAGCCAATCTGACGATGGGTAAGAATGTTTTGTACATCACAATGGAAATGGCTGAAGAACGTATTGCAGAACGTATCGATGCTAACTTGATGAACGTTGAATTGGATAGATTGATTGGTATGCCTAAAGAAACATACTTGAAGAAAGTTGAAACTCTACGTGAAAAGACTAAAGGCAAGCTAATCATCAAAGAATATCCAACCGCTAGTGCAAACGTAAATCACTTCTCGCATTTGTTGAATGAACTGAAATTGAAACGTCAATTCATTCCTGATATCATTTACATTGACTATCTAAACATTTGTTCTTCCGCACGTATGAAGATGGGTTCTTCTATTAACTCATACACATACATTAAAGCAATTGCAGAAGAATTGCGTGGGCTTGCAGTTGAACATAAAGTGCCAGTTGTATCTGCAACACAAACAACAAGAAGTGGTTATACAAACTCAGACGTTGGACTTGAAGATACTTCAGAATCGTTTGGTTTGCCTGCTACTGCTGATTTGATGTTTGCTTTGATTTCAACCGAAGAACTTGCAGAGTTAAATCAGATTATGGTTAAGCAGTTGAAGAATCGTTACAGCGACCCAACAACAAACAAGCGTTTTGTGATTGGTGTTGATAGAGCGAAAATGAAACTGTATGATGCAGAAGAGTCAGCGCAGACTAACATTTCCGATAGTGGGCAGATTGAAGACGATAAACCCGTATTCGATAAGTCTGGTTTCGGCAAAAGAATGCAGAAAAACCGAGATTTTGGCAATCTAAAGGTTTAATTTCATAATGTGAAATACACCCCTTTCCCTAAATATCCCTTGACAAGATACCATAACTGTACTATAATAGATATTGTTAAGAAAGGGACTCAACATGAAACTCATTCTCAGGGCAAAAGGGGTAACCTTGACACCAAAGGAGAGAAAGATTTTAAAGATGGCTACGCATTTTTATGCTAGTCGTTTGATGAGTGACAGGTTGTCGAATACATTAGAAATTAGCGTAAACGTCATAAAAGATTTTTATGTGAAAAACAAAATACTTGGTGAAGCGTTTCCTAAAGATGATGTTCTAGGACTACCAAGCAATAAGCAATTTGTAATAAATTTGGAATGGAATAAACTTGGCAAGCGTGTTTTACAATGCCTTGCACATGAAATGGTTCACGTTAAGCAGTATGCTAAAGGTGAATTAAAATTCCATGAAAGAGGAAACTTGGTAACGTTTCAACGAGAACAATACCAAGGTGATGAATATTGGGAATCATTATGGGAGATTGAAGCATATGGACGTGAAGTCGGACTCTATCAAAAATTTAGACCAACTCTTAAACTTCTTAGGAAAGAAATTTGAAATGATTAAAGTTACAGAATGGTATAACTGGATTGTACGTCAGTTTGGTGAGATTTGTGGATGGATCGGATTGATTCTAATCCACGGCTCTACAGTACCCGTAACGTACTTGGCAATTAAAGGTGAACCTACAGTATTGCCACCGCTAAGTATGGTGATTCTAATTTGGTCTGGACTGTTGCTATTCTTTATTCGTTCAGCAATTATGAAAGACAAACTTTACATGTTGTCGAACGGCATTGGATTTTTCATGCAAAGTATTATGTTAGCATTCTTGGTGTTAAAATGATTGGACTTTTTCCTATTCCAGTAAAAAAAATTAATCTCGGAAGAGAACTGTCTTTCGATGAAAATAATTTTATTAGAAATCAATATAAAGAACCCCGTGATGAAAATAGGGCATTACAATCAGAAAATACTCAACTTATAGA
>Ga0247723_1000701_pt1 | contig 21791 bp, 15 predicted proteins | sample MSEWelMarce5H_FC_FD_189079 | JGI IMG/M metagenome (GOLD analysis project Ga0247723, IMG submission 189079) | Subsurface sediment microbial communities from gas well in West Virginia, United States - MSEEL Well Study Marcellus 5H_FC | ecosystem: Environmental > Terrestrial > Deep subsurface >... | reverse complement strand
TCTTTCAAAACTTCAAGCACAAATAATTCAATCGGACGCAAGACTTGCAAGTCAAGTAGCGACCATGAACAGATCCTTTGGTGAAAACCTAAGAAGAACTGGTCAGTTTGCAACACACTTTGTTACCTTAACATCGGATGTTGAAAAGTTTGGCACCAACCTAGACAGGGGCCAAATGAAACTGAAGCAGTACTTTCAGACATTTAATCAGCACACAAAGACGCAAGGCGGTTTAATTAGAGACCTTGCTAAACAGCAAGTAGCATTACAAAATGCAATCATTCAGCCAATGGGCAAAAATGCTCAAGGGCTTATGCAATATAGCGTACACATTCCACAAGGTCTTGATGCAATAAAAAATAAGACTGCGCTTGCTAAGCAAGAACTTCAAATCATGAATAAGGTTATTCAAGATGGCGGAGTTCAAATGATCAACTGGGGTAAGAATACTCAGTGGGCAGGACGTCAGTTAACAGTAGGACTTACAGTACCGCTGGCAGCATTTGGTAAAGCAGCAGCAGACGCCTTTAGAGCAGCAGATGCAGAACTTGTTAGACTTACAAAGGTATACGGTGGAGTTGCTGCAACATCCGCAGCAGAACTTGGAAAAGTAAGAAGAGAAGTTACTGAAACAGCAAGAGAAATTTCAAAAGCCTATGGTGTTTCATTTAAAGATACTATTACTCTAGCAGCAGATATTGCGGCAACAGGTAAGCAAGGCAATGAACTTTTGCAATCAGTTAAAGAAACAAGCAGACTTGCAGTGCTTGGTGAAGTAGATAGACAAGAAGCAATGAAGGCCACCTTGGCAATTCAAACTACATTTAAGCAAAACACTGATCAGCTTTCTGAATCTATTAACTTCCTTAACTCAGTTGAAAACCAAACCTCAACAAGCCTTGCAGATTTGATTGAAGCTATTCCAAAAGCTGGACCAGTTATTCAAGGAATGGGCGGAAGTGTAAAAGATTTAGCTCTTTATATGACAGCAATGAAAGAAGGCGGAATCAATGCTGCTGAAGGAGCAAACGCTCTTAAGTCAGCACTTGCATCACTTATTAATCCTACTAAGGTAGCAAAAGAAAAGTTCTCTGAAATGGGAATTGATCTAGGTGGAATTGTAACAAGTAACGCTGGTAACCTAACAGCAACAATTTTTGAACTTCAGAAGGCATTAGACAACCTAGATCCTTTACAAAAACAACAGGCCATTGAGCAGTTGTTTGGAAAGTTCCAGTTTGCCAGACTTAATGCTTTGTTCTCAAACCTAGGAAAGCAAGGAAGCCAAACTCTTCAGGTTATGGATTTAATGAAGGCAAGCTCACAGGAATTAGCAAGTGTGGCAGGCCGAGAATTATCAATGGTAACAGAGTCCGCCTCTGGAAAGTATAAGAGAGCAGTAGAAGGATTAAAGGCAGATCTTGCAGGAATCGGAGACGAGTTCTTAAAGATTCAAACATTCTTTATTAATATTGTGGACGGTGTTGTTAAGTTTATAAACAAGTTGCCAGATCCGATCAAATCTTTGCTAACATTTGTTACAGGGTTTACAGCAATTATAGGTCCAGTAATTATGTTGACTGGTGTTCTTGCTAACTTCTTTGGATATATTATTAAAGGAGCCTCACACTTTAGATCATTATTTAAAGGTGGAGAAGGCTGGAAAATGCTTACTCCAGAAATCTTGGCGGCACAAAAAGCAGGATCACTGGTCGAACAAACATTCTATAGTGATGCTAAGGCAGCAACAGTATTAAAAACTGCAATTGCGGGCCTTGTAACAGAATTTGAATTACTACAGTCAAAGGCAATGACTGGCGCAGTATCTGTAGCACCAGCACTGTCTACTATGGCAGGAAACGTTGTATCTCCAAGTGGAGCAAGAGTTGTTAACCCTAACCATCCATTAATTAGTCCAGAAGATACAAGATCAATGTCTCACTTAAACCCAGTTGCAGGAATGACACTAGATCAAAAATCACAACAAACAATCTTTGGAGTAGTCCCTGGAGCACCGAAGGTTAATCAAAAGATTGGAAATAATCCTCAGATGTATATGGACGGAGATCTTCCAAAGATTCCAGGACTAACATCAATAGGCGGAGCATCAACAGGAATTGTAGCAGCAGAGGCCGCAAAGTGGCATGCCATGACAGGTGCACTTGCAATGCAATCACAAGCAGAAATTGCTTTGCTTAAAAAAGAAGTTGCAGCTACTGGATTAGTAACAACTTCATTGTCTGATTCATATCAAGCATTGCTTCCAACAATGACTAAACTTACTGCTAATGCAGCAACTGAATCTGCAGCAATTGTTGCACAACTTCAAGCTGGTAAATTAACAGTAGATCAAGCAAGAGCTAAAATTATTCAATTAAACGCACAGGTAGAATCTATGATTGCACAAGCATCAGTAGATATCGCTGGTCAGCAAGGCAGGTCTATCGGCTTAACAACAGTTCCACTATTAAATCAACCAGTTGTTAATGCGGCTGGAAAGTCTAATATGAAAGAACTTCTTAGACCAGGAAGAACTAGAAGCCTGCTTAATAAAATTGCTGGCGGGCTAGGTGTAAAAACATTCGGTGCTGGGTATAGTACAGAAACAACAATTCCAAAAAGATTTAATTCAGGCAACCTTGTTCCAGGCTCTGGAAACACTGACACTGTTCCAGCAATGCTCACACCTGGTGAGTTTGTTGTTAACGCTAAGGCAACAAGAGAAAACCTTCCACTATTGCAATCAATTAATAACGGAGGCGGATCTGGCCCAGGTTATCAGTTTGGTTCGGCAAAAGAAATTCAAGCCCAGTATTCTGGAAGAGAGTTAGCTCATTTAACAGAAATGCTTTACACTAAAGATTTAAATGCAGATGCTCATGCTCGCTTAATGAGAGAGTTTGGAGTAACTTATGATGATGTTAAGTCTTCTACAGGAAGAGTTGGTTCTTCTTTAACCGCAGCATACCACTCATTTTTTAATCAAGGAACAAATAATGGAAATCTAGATATACAAAAAGCAATAGACTACCTTGAGGGAAAGCCAGTAATGGATCCTAAATTCGGTATGGTTACTCACGATCCTAAATTAGCCTATAAAGCAATGCTCCTAGACCTTGGCGTACCAGAGTCAGAAATGAGTTCATTTGGAGCAGACTTAGATAAAAAAATAGTTGCTGATTTAAAGATGTCTAGAGAAGGGGGAGCGCAGTACTTAGCAGACACCCCTAAAGGAGATAGTCAGGCTAGCACAGCTGCAATAGGAAAATCAGTAGAGGATCATATTAAAGCAACAGGAAATCCATCTATGATAAAAGCTCTTAAAGGATTAAAGAGCGCTGGAGAATTTAGAGTTCAAAGACCAGGAAAGAGCAGTTCTAATAGGTACTTCCCTAAAACAACATCAAAAGTCAGCACCATGCTTGCTTCTATTATTGCTAAAAAGAGAATGCCTCAAAAGCTTCCAAACCTTTTAAATATATTCCCAAAAACAGGTAAGGTGTTTAGTTTGCCAAAGCGAGACATTGTTGGCGAAGCAATGGCAACAAGAATGCCATACAACAGAAGATTATACAAAAAAAATCAAGGCGGAATAATTGGAATGAATTCTGGAGGAATGGTTCCAGGAGTTCAGTATTTAAATGAAGGATCTGATGAACCAGTAAAGCCAAACAGGATAACTTTTGGTTCTGCTTATAAGGAAGAAAGATCAAAAGGTGTTATAGGCAAAGGAATGATGAGCAGCGGACCAATGGCTGGCATGGGCGTTGGTATGGGAATGCAGATGGCTGGCGGAGCAATTGGCGGACAAGCTGGTCAGATAATGCAGATGGCATCTATTCTTCCAATGATTGCTCCAAACATGATGGGTACTTTAGCTAAGATGGCTGGAGGATTTAAAGGTGTTGGTGGAGCAGCGGGTGTTGCTGGTAAAGCAATTGGAATGGCAATGAGATTCGCATTAGGTCCTATTGGTATGCTTATTGCAGCACTTACTACAGGATATATGCTGTTTAAAAAGTTTCAAAAAGAACGAGAACAAGATAGAATTGAAAAAACTAACTCAGTTGGAATTACAGAAAAATCTGCAGCAGAGGCGGGAATTAGATATAACAATCTTTCTGATTCCATTAAAGCAGTTAACGATCAACTTGAACTAACTAGAGCAAAGGGTAAAAATGCATATGAAGCCCTCAACTCATCTGGAGTACAAGGATTAACCCTAAGTATTAAAGAATTAAGAGCGGGTATAAAGAATGCAAAAGAAAATCAAAAAGAGCTAGTTGGAACCTTTAGCGACATAGATGTATCTGGAGATGCTAATAAGCAAGCAAAAGTTACTGAAATTGCTACTAACTTAAAGGCACAATTTATAGCTGCTGGAGTTTCTGCTCAAGATGCAACAAATAGAATATATTCAATTATATCTGCATCAGACAAAGCCGATATGGCATTTAACGCAATATCAAGTAAGGGCTTTAGGGAAATTACAGATTCAGTAACAGCAGCAGATGCTATGATTAAGACTTTAAATAAAAATATGCAAAACGCAGCTGGGGCATATGATCCAGATGTTCTGTTTGGAAAAGATTTAGGCGTGGTTATTTCAAATACTACAGATGCTCTTGATGATAATTTAAAGAAATTAATGGAAACTAAGAATGCAAACGGGGAATTGATGACACAGCAAGAAGCTATGTCACAAATACTAGATCAAATCAATGCAAAAGAAGGATCTAAACTAACACTAACTCAGGGGCAAATTGCATCTCTTAAAGAAACGCATCCCGCACTTGCTGAGATACTTAATGAAACAGACAATGTTGCAGGAATGTATTCAAAGTGGAGACTGCTTCTTTCTGGAGTTAGAACTGATTTAAAAAATATAACATCAGAGCAAGCTCAAGCGCTAGTAACATTTGAGGCTGCACTAGACTCTGCTTTAGCAGCCTCAGAAGCAAAATCTTCAGGAAGCGGTATTGCAGCCAGATCGCAAAAATCTATTGCTGCTTTGCAAAAATTAATTGCATCAGGCGGCGCTAAAGCGGCAGCAAATGCACAAAAAACTCAAGATCAAATTAAAGAAGAAATTAAGCTTATTGATAAAAAAATTGATAAGATTAATGAAGAAGCAGACGCTAGAAAGAAAGCACTAGATGCTGCACAGAATAAAGAAAACTTATCTCTTGAAATTCAAAAAGCTCAACTAGAATATGCAGACAAGATGGCGGCAGGAGATATGGCTGGAGCTGCACAAGCACAGCTAAAGATTAAGCAGCTTGTTGGAGAAAGAGAAACCCAAAAAGCTATTGATGCGATTGAAGAAGATAGGGCTAAGCGTGAAAAAGAACTAATTGCTCAAAGACAAAAGCTTCAAGACCAGTCAGACAAGACTGCAAAAAATTTAACTAACGCTCAAAATAATGCTACCTCAGCAGGCGAAAGAATGAATAAAGTTGATCAATATCAAAACGAATATCAGAGATTAGTAAAAGAGCAGGCCAGAATAGATGTAATTTTAGAAAAAGATCCATCAAACAAAAAAGCATTAAAAGATCAACAGGAACTAGTAAGGGGACCTCTAGGGGACCTTGCAAAACAAATTGCTGCGGACGCAAAAGGATCTGATAAAGTTTTAGCAACAGAACTAAAGAAGATATTCACTGGCACATTAATTAATGAAAAAGGAGAGTCTATGGCAGGCAGAGTTATGCCTGCAACTCATCCAAAAGGATCGGCTACTTATAAACCTATGGGAGCAGATGCGGCATTAAAGCAAGATGCAGCAGCTGCACTTGCGGGAGCCAAGGCAATCACAGGAGGAAAAACTCTTGCAGATCTTTACAATGCATATATGGGTATTGGCGTACAGGGGTCTAAAACCAAAGACACCGCATATGAAGTTACAACAACAGCAACTAAGTCTGGGGTGTCCTACGGAGGAAATACCAATAAAGGCGGTCTTGAGCAATGGGCTAAAGAATCAATTGTTAGAGAGTATGGTTTACAGGCAGGACAATTCTTTAAATACAATGGGCAGACATATAAAGTTGGATATAAAAACTCCATAATTAGACAAGCAGAGGGAGGGCAAATATCTGGCCCAGGAACTGGAACATCAGATTCTATTCCAGCAATGCTTTCAAATGGTGAGTTTGTTATTAATGCCAAGTCTGCAGCCTCATTCGGATATGGAAATCTAGAAACAATTAATAAGATGGCGGCTGGAGGCCTTGCTGCAAGATTTGATATTCCATCATACAACACATCAAGTAAAATGAAGTACGGATCAGAAGAACCAAGAACTTCTAATGTTACAATTAATGCTACACTTACTTTTGGAGATTCTCCTAAGAATGGCAGAGAGCTTTGGAAAGAATTTAAGCAGATGGCTAAAGCAGAAGGTGCAAAAATTGGAGAGAATATCGTTATAGGGGGAAGCAATTAATGGCAAGCACAGTATATTTACCAGTAGGCTCACTTCTATATATCGACACATCTACTACAGATACTCCTACTTGGGTAAAGCTTTCCGAGCATAACAGACAGCCTATGTCTATTGGCCAAAACCGTATTCAAAAAGTAACAAGAATGAGCAACGGAACGCTTAGAAAATTTTTTATTGCAGATAAAAGAGAATTTACCACATCCTGGGAAATGCTACCATCATTTTCTAATATGACTGTAGACGCAGGGTATGGAGCGGTAGATTTAAAATCATACTTTGAAAGCGCTAAAGGTCAAGGTGTTTTTAAGCTTAAGATTGTATATGGTAAAAATCAGACAACACCATTTGCAGATAGAGAAGAAATATTTACAGTGTCTTTCACATCTTGCAGTTTCGAGGTAATAAAGAGAAACGTTAAGGATTCTTCAAGCAATCCCGCTCAAGAATTTTGGAATGTATCTATTGCAATGGAGCAGGTATAATGATTACCACAGTTCCTTCAAATAACAATACTGTTGTTCAAAATCTATTTAAACAGCAGTCTTCTGTCAAAATAAATACAGGATGCACAATAGAATATAATATGAATTCTATGCTTGACAATATTACTGTAACATACCCATCCACCATGGATCAGTATTATGCCAAGTCAGAAAATGGTAAAGTCAATACATACAAAAAGCTTTTCCCAATAGATTCAATTATTAAACCATTCAGGCCTCTGTACTCTGGAGTCAAGTATTTAATATGGACAACAGCTCAAACAGATACTCCAGCAAATAGTTTTTATTCTCCAAAGACATTGATCTATCCAAGAGCAACATCTCCTCAAACAGACGGATATGAATCTGCCGTAGCGACACTATATCCAAGACTGTACTACCCTGGAGTAACAACTTCATACAAGTATTGGGTGACACCAATAAATCAAAATGCAGATCTAACTGTTAACTATTCTATTACTTCTGCAACAATTAAAGAAGCCTCGTCTTCGGGCTCTATCGTAACCTATAAGACATTAAACAACCACGGATTTACTTCTGGACAAACAGTTACCATTACTGGACTATCAACATCTTCTTTTAACTTATCTTCAAGCGTAATTGCTTCCACTCCAAGCCCGACATCTTTTACCATTGCTTCTTCAGCAACTGGCGCCTGGTCAAGAGATCAGTCAGCAACAGCAACATTGTCCGCAGCAACAAAAGCTGCAGTATCAAATAAAATTGTTGCAAGATTTGAAAAGACTCACGCTTTTCCAAGCAACTATACAATGACAATCACATATTCAGATGCAACAACAGCAGTAGTAGGACCAACTAGCGTAGACCCATCTGGCCAGATTGTACTGTATTACAATGGAACTGCATGGACTTCAACAGAGCCTTCTTCTTATGCTACGCCTAAGTTAATTAAATCCATAAGGCTTCAGGCAACAAATCCAGGCGGCGGTAAAGTATTAGGAGTTATTGAGTTATCAGCAAGATGGATAAAAGATATATCCTCAGACATAGTATCTCTTGATATACAAAAAGAATCTTCATCTAGCTCAGAAGAAATCTTGCCTGTTGGTAAAATTACTGCAAATAGTTTAAGCATGGATATTGTTAAATATAACCAATCTGCACTTGAATATATTTCATATAACAGAGAGTCATCTTTTGATATAACAAAAACTTATCTTGTTAAGAATGCAGAGATGAAGCCTTATTTTTCAGTGTATCATTCTGCAGGAACATACGGATCGGCAGGAGACCTATTTGACAAGGTTCCGCAAGGAACATATTACATTGATTCGTGGAGCATGGAAGAGACTGGAGAAGTGTCTTTAAATGCTCTAGATGCTGCCAAGTATTTAATGGACACTGTTGCACCAGATATTTTATGCGAATCCTACCCAGTAACTAGTATTATAAGAAGGTTGCTAGACTCTATAGGCTTTACAAGCTATGAAATTAGAACTGCATCAGAAGACAAGTCAATCCCAGTAATTAATTATTGGTGGACAAATGGATCAAAAACAGTTTGGCAATGCCTTCAAGAGCTATGTCGTGACATACAGATGAATGCTTTCTTTGATGAAAATAATATTTTACAATTTGCAAGTCGTGACTATATTTATAAAAAGACAGGTGTGGACTGGGCGTTTACATACGACACAGATGGAACAACTCTTCCAAATATAATTGATTTTAATAAGCAAGAAATTCCTTCTGCAAATCAAGTTAAAATTTTATGGCAAAGTCAACTTACATCTAACTATGCTGGAAACTCAGGAGATCTGTGGACAGATGAAGTATCGTACCTAAGCGCTGGAGGATTAAGGTCAAGCATTGCCGCAGACACTTCTCCAGAAAATACAATCTTAGCGGTAGATGTAGAAACACTAGATGACTATAGTAGTGCAACATTGTATAATTTTACAGGGTATGTTATGATTGATTCAGAGATACTTGAGTATGACGCAATACAATATCAATACACGCCTATCGGCACAAGCATATCTCAAAATGTTTGGATTACCTCTTCATCAGATGTAAATAAGTATAGATATCTAGCCAGACCAGGATATGACCTTATATCAAAAGAAACATTTTTTAGACCTACAGGGTTATATCGTGTAAAAGCAAGAGGAGCGTTTGGAACAACCCCAGCTTACCACGCAGCTTCTGCGCTTACAGGATTGTCCGATTGGTCTCAAAGAAAGGCTACGTGGGAATAATGGCAGCATATAGAGAATTTGAACCTTACGTATCACAGTCAACAACTAACATTGGTGGCATACCAGAAATAACATTTGTTTCAACATCATCAATCTCTGTAAAAATTTCTAAAGTAAATATGACAACTGAGCCAGTAAACTACTCTGCAACATACTACAAGATAGACGCTTCTGGAAATATTGTTGCTGGAACATCTCAAACTGTAACAAAAACTCAAAATCCGTTTACCATTGATAATCTTTCTACTAATCAGCAATACGCCATTTCTGTAAAGGCTTGGGACGGAACACGGTTCGGCAATATTGCATATAGAACATTTGCTACCCCAATCGAATATAACGTAGCAGGATATAAAGGTACGGTTGTAGATCCTACAAAAGCAGCCGCTGCAAAATCATTTTTAAGAATGACAAACAATTCCTCTAGCGCAAAAGAATATTCAGTGGCCTATAGAACATTTAATGCAATATCTTTGCCAACAAACACTTTGTCATACTCTGGGCTTCCCTCTTTTATTCAAGAGTCATACCCCTCATATGCAACAAGTCATTACGCATTTGGCACAAAGATGTTCCTGGAATCCACTATTGATAGAACAAGGCAGTCGGCAGGTCTAGGATTCTTTGTAGACGGTCAAGGAAATGACGGATATTATATTCTAATTAGTAGCACAGAAACTGCAGGAGCTGTTAATAAAAAAGAAGTTAGAATTTGTAAGGTAAAGGGCGGAGATATACGTGTATTAAATGATACGCAAAAAAATACAGTAACCAGCCTTAATGGAGTATATGGAGGAAGATCCTATGATATTGATGTTAAGGTCAAGGTACAGCTATCTAGCATTAAAATCAATGTATATATAAATGGATTCTTGATTACTGCTACCGACAGCTCTGGGATGTATGAAGATGAAAACGGTAAAAAAACTGTAAACCAAATGCTAAAGCCAACAAAAACTATTGCCCTTGTCTGCAAGTATGGAGAGGCTATATTTGACTATGTATATGGAACTGACATACTAGAAAAGGCATACAATGATTCTGAATTTGTAAGCAATATGTATAGGGGATCTTTTTCTAATGACTATTTAAATATTGGCTTTGGAGATATCATATACAATAATTCTATAGAGGAAGACAATGCTGCTAAGCCAGCTGGAATAGATGAATTTGGAACCTCAGTTAGAGAAATAAGAAAAGTATCTTTGAGATACAATAGTGCTCCAGCGTATCCAATTAAATTTTCAACGGGGTTAAATACATCTGTAAAAATACTGGGATCAAAGATAAGCAATTTTGGTGGAGAAACCTATGTATTAAATAACAGTTCTGCCCTCACTCCCTTAAATGATGAAAAGGCAGCAACATTTTATTTGTATGGAGATACGATTGCTCCTTCTGGAACTCTAGAATATAACTCAGACATTCTTTCAGATTATATTAATCAAGAGCCAGTAATATTTGAATCTTCCTGGCTGCAAAATCTTTCAGATGTAGAAGCCCTGGGAAGATGGATTAAAGATAATATTGTGAATAAAGGTAAGCTAATTAATTTATCAATATTTGGAAATCCATTTATAGCCGTCGGAGATATTGTTTCTGTAAAATATTCATATCAAGGCCTAGATGGCACACAAAAATTTATAGTGACAAACGTTAGACATTCGTTTAGCGATGGACTAGATACGGAGATCACATGTCGATCCTTGTAGTCGACTAAATGATATAATAATAAAATGACACAAGATAATAATAGAGTTGACGGAAAGTCGGTTGTTACTGGCCCTGCTATTGTTTTGCCAAAAAATTCTCCAGATAGAGTGTTCTTAAGAAAAACAGTTGGAATAGATATTGAAGAAGGTTCTAAGGTAGATGGCGTAAGTCCATTTATTATGGGTTCATCAGGTGGAAGCTCATCTGGTCAATCGGGCGGGGAAGCAGATAAAAAATTACCAGCAGACCCAAACCCACCTGCAGCTGTTATAGATATACCTCAATTAACAGATATAGAGAATATAACATATCAGCAGTACTTTGACACATTTAATTCTATTAGAATAAAAGCAATTGTAAAAATTAGAAATTCAAGCATAAAGAAAAAGGACGTTGTTGGAGTTGACGCTAGAAGCCAACAGAGTAATCAAGCACCAGCACTGAGTGTCCCGACTCCAGTAGCATTTATTGCACCGTCACCTTCTGTTCCAAGTGTAAAATTTGACAGAACTGGAACAGCTATTGCCTGGGGATGGAACAATGTGTCTGGATTGGGTTCTTATCAATCAGTTACTTATCAATGGGAAATTCGTTCATCTTCCAGCGTAACAAGCACAAAAATAAGCTCTGGTACAAAAACATATGTATCTAATGCTACACTAGCAATAGGAGATAGCGGAGTAAATAAAGTTTACAGGGTTAGCTCAGGACAGGGAGATACGGCGGCAACTCCTAATCCAAGATGGCTAAGAGTCAGGGCGGTTGTTTTGGCGACAGATGGCAAAACATATTATTCAAGTTATTCCACACCAATCTAAGGAGATATATGATAAAAGGAACATATGTATATTATGAAGACGGTAAAGAAATTTTTCGTTCTTCAAATGTGATTACAAAGTATGGGAAAAGGTTCCTAACTGGCTTCCTTGCTGGAAGAGACTCATTTAATTCAAAAACAATGGCATTCGGTATTGATAGCACATCAGCAACAGACACGGACACAAGGTTAGGATTTGAATTTTATCGCACCCCAGTCGAGTTTGGAAGTACAGACATACAGACATTAAATGACATTACTACTTATGCTGTTATTTATAAAACCACAATACCTCAAGATGTATCAGGTTACATCACAGAGGTAGGTATTTACCCAGAATTTAGAGACTCTATTAGCTCATATGATAGCAAGTTTATCGCAGATTTTGAAAGCCAGCTAGACTGGACAAATACTCCATCCATATCTTCGGGAAATTCTAGAATTGGGCAATATACATTAAACATGTCTTCAGATGGAACATCGGCAAAAGAGTATAAAAGCAATATTCAGCAGGTAGACCTATCTGGATATAGCGTAAACGATACTATTAGATTGGCATACTATAAGCAGGATACAAATTTAAGTAATATTATTATTAAATTTTATAGCTCTTCGGCGGACTACTATTCTGTCACCATTACACCAGAGGCTGGAACTGGATACAAAATATCTTCTGATATCCTACTAAGCAATCTTTTTTTAAATGCTAGCACATCAAATGTAGATCCTACTAACATTAATCAGATCGGTATTACAATTACTCCAGCATCAGGAACAACTACATCAGTTGATATGGATGCATTAAGAATTAATGATGAAGATACATTTAGTCCAGATTTTGGCTTGATTAGTAGGTCTGTATTATCTACACCTCTAATGAAGCTATCTGGGAGACAGGTTGAGGTTGAATATAGATTGGACTTAGGATTCTAATATGGCATTTGAAGATCTAGGTGATTATAGCGTAGGCGCTGCTGGCAGCGACACGTTTGATATTGTCATCCCAGACCTAGATCCAGGAAGAACAGTTCCTATTCAGTTCAGATGGAAATTTGCAGATGGGTCTTATGGACTTTGGTCTGCTTCTAAAAACCTTAGTACTCCAGAAATTTCCAGACCAGAATCAAGCAATATAGTTTCAGCTTGGAACGGGGTTAACCTAGAAATTTCATGGGAAGCCCCATTGCTTTCTAGCTTATTTACAATTTATATAACATCTGGATCAACTACAGTTCCTTTTGCATACTCTATTGATAAAACAAAAACTGAACAAAAGGCAATCATTTCTTCACAAGAACTAATTAATAATTTTTCAGGCATACTTCCAACAACATTAACAGGTTTATTGAAAACTGTATACATAGATACATCAACCACTGGAACAGCATTTGCAATAGCCCCATACCCAGATGCAATTTCAGGACAGAACGTTTCTGATTCAGATTGGTCAGTACTTTCTGTTTCAAATGGTTTTACAGTTTCTTGGGCGGGCGCATTAGTTTCTGCGGCTACATATAATTATACAGAGGTATATACCTCATCTTCTCAAACGGGAACATATGATCTAGTGTATTCAGGCAAAGGCCCAGCAATAGTAACAGTTGCATCTTTGTCCACAAATTATATTAAAATTAAGCATGTATCTCTTACAGGATTAAAGTCTAACTTTTCAAGCATTAAAGAAGCGGTGCCATTTGATCCAATAGTTTTTGATAGCACTCCACCAACCAATACGTTTTCCGTGGGAACTACTACAGTAACTGATGATTCAAATGGATTATTTTCTTTTGACAAAAAAGTTTTGTTTACTTGGACAGAGAATGCAGACACTGGTACATCTGGATACAGAATAAGATTTAGAATAGCTGGGTCTGGATCTGTTTACACTTATATGTCTGTTCCAGGAAAAGACAAAACATCCTCCTATATATATGGCCTTAAGGGAGGAAAAACTTACGAGGTTGGGGTAAGTACATTTGATATTTATGGGAACACAAATGAAACACAGTGGCAGACTTATCCAAATATAGTAGTTCCAGTAAGCAATTCTCTTTTGCCAGATGTTGCAATCACAGCGGGAGATATGAAATTAGGATATGGAATTAGTTCAGATAATTCTAAAAAGGGTCTTTATATTGCTCCAGATAACTATTGGTATGTTCAAGGGAACACAAACTTATCAAGTGCTGCATACTTATCAGTTGGTGGAGCAACCGATAAACTCGTATGGAATGGAACAAACCTATCAGTAACTGGAACCATTAATGCAAATGCTGGTAACTTTACTGGTGCTATTCAGGTTGGAAGCCCAACTGTCTACGGACAATTTAAACTCCAAACACCAACGGGGACTAAGATTGAAATGGGTGCCTTTACAAATTCTTTAGGAGCATACACTGGTGGAGTTGGTATCCAAGGCACAGATGCAACAGGAACTCTTTTTCAGCTAGACACATCCTCTGGAATTGTTGTTAACAAAGGATCAATAGGAGGATGGACAATTACATCAAACGCTATTACCAAGGCCAATACATCTTTAGGTTCAGACGGATCCATTACAGCAGGATCGGCGGGGCAGTTTACAGTAACCGCAGCAGGAGGTCTTACTGCAACATCTGCTGATATAACAGGTGTTATAAAAGCTTCTAGCGGGTACCTTGGCAATACTACAAGTGGGTGGCAAATAAATTCAGAAACCATTACATCAAAAGCAGGATCTACAAATGGAGTTATTACTTTAAATTCTAATACTGGCACTATTTCTGGCGGGCTTATAACTGGAACCAAGGTTACTGGAACTACAATTGAGGGCGGCACCGTTACTGGAGCTACAATTAACCTTTCTGGAGTACAGGTAGCAAGTTCAAACGTGTCGGGTGGTCAGACAGAATCTTCAGATAGTTCTACAAGATTAAACTTCACTAACATTAGATATACAATAATGCCAGCATCCCAAACTACTACAGAGTACATATCTACTCCAACATATGATCCAATAAATGATGAGTGGGGTTCAACTACAACTACTAATACTATTACATCAAATACAGTAAAATTTACAGACAGCCTTTTTGAAGGAGGGATTCCAGACTCAACATTTTATTACGGAGAAACCTGGTATGCATCAGGAACATCAGGAGGCTCAGTAACTAACTATGTAAATTACCTTGGAGGGTACCTTGGATTTGAGATAAGAGCTAATACCACGGAAAAGGGATTCTATTTTATAGGAGATAGTAGTATATCTGGACAGAACTGGGGTGTAGCTCACTATACTACTTCATCAAAAGATCAGCCAGCCATGCTACAAACAGATGCAACTGGAAAAGTGACTAGAGGAAGAGCTATCTTTACTAGTGGGTCAAGTTCTACAACCATACTTGGCAGCACTTGGAATAGCGTTGGCCAAAACGGCGATCTAGCATTTAGTACGAATAATTAAGGTAAAGTCATGCCAAAAGCATTTGTAAAAAAAGACGTACTAGTAAACGGAACTTACGTAAGTAAGTGGGTCGAGATTAAGAAAATATATCTAAAAAAGAATGGAACATGGACATCTTTAGCTACTGCGTATTTAAAAAAAGTTGTAAGTGGCACAAGTAAATGGGTTCAAGTTTTTTTAGGTTCGGGTCCAACTGTTAATAGTTCTCCAACAATAACTGCAAGGTTGGGTGGAAAAACATTTGATATATATGACAGCACAACTGGAAGCTGGGATGGCGCAACTATTTTTACTAGGCAGTGGGTTCGTTCTGATGAAGAGACGGGCCCATTTGTAAATATTGGAGGAGCAACTTCAGCTGCATACACAACTACATCAGATGATGATGGTAAATGGATAACAGTAACTGTACGTGCATCAGATGGAACATTATTTAACGAAGCAAATGCAACTCCAGTTAAGATAGTCAAATATGCTCCAGTATCGCTAACAAGTCAAGGTGGCTATTCAATATCGGGAGGCACTAATTCCCCAGCAGTTGGACAAGTACTTTCTATAGTAAAGGGAACAGACCCCGACTGGAAAACAACTACAGATAGAACAAATGACACGTCTCCAGATTCATCTCTTTTTGAATACGAGTGGAGATGGACTGATACTCTTGCTGTTATAACAGGTGCAACTTCAAGTACATATACTGTAGTATCGGGAGATCTAGGTCATACAATTGCAGCCAGGGTTAAAGCCGTCAATACTGGAGGATCGACATTTAGCGCCTGGAGCTCTGCAACTTCAGCAGTTACAGAGCCAGTAGTTGTTGAAACAATGCCATCTATTACGACAACTGGTAAAGAGTGGGGAGACCCACTTACTGGAAATACTGGAACATATCTTCCAGTTCCAGATAAAGTTTATTGGATGTGGCAGTATTTAGTTGTAACTCAATTCGGTTCATTCTGGACTCCAATATATAATTCCCTTGGAAATGTTTTAGGAGATCCTACGTCTACTACAGATACTAGTCAGAATCAAAATAAAACAACAGAAGTTCCAGCTTATTTTTACAATGACACAGGCAATAGTCCCGTGACATCTGCTGGCAAATATATTAGATTTGTAGCTTCTGCAAGTAAAGGAACAACCTTTTCTCCAACTTATGCTAGTACAAGCTTGGGACCAATAACTGCAAAAACAGAATCTGTTGCTAATAGAATTCCTACAGCGGTTTCTAATATATATAGAAGAGTAGACGGCACCTGGACAGCCTTTGCCTCCGCAACTACTAATGCCACAATTGATTGGGTAAATACAAGAATTAGAAACACAAACACACAAGGAACTGCAACGCATACATTTTTTACAACAGAAGGAGCAGATCTAACTACAGATTTTCATAATGATATAGGTGGAACTGGTCTGACACAAACTTCTTATAGATTTGGCATACAGGCAGTAGCAACGGGCAACTACACTGGCAATACTTTGTATTCAATAGGAACAGAGGACGAAGGATCTTATTCTGAAAACACATCTAATATAAATCCACAGTTCCCTTCCAGGCCAACAGGATTTACAGCAACAAGAATGTCTAATAGCAGAATTGATCTTGCGTGGAATGCAGCAGGTGGATCTCCAACTAACTATCATTTATATTATTCTGGAAGTGATGTTAGCGAGTTTATTAGCAAAGCTACAACAGAAGATTTTGAATTAGGAAATGTTACAAGCTCATCAAGAACTGGTTTAGCCGCAAACACACTATATTGGTGGTGGGTTAGATCAAAGAATGCCACTGGAGTAAGTAACTGGTCGGTAGGACGTTCTGCTACAACTGAAGCAAATACTACAACCACAACAACCACTACTACCACACCAGTGCCTACAACCACTACTACAACTACGACAACTACTACGCCTATTCCAACAACTACAACCACTACTACCACTACTACTACTACTACCACAACTACGACAGCTGCTCCCGCAACTACTACTACTACAGCCCTGCCAGCAGCAGTGTTTACAGTAAACAGCGTAGGCAGAAGCGCCAGCGGTAGAACTATAACCATGACTTGGACTTCAACAAGAACAAGTGTTACATTTTTATGGTGGAATACACGTCTGCAGCGTACAACTTCAACCGCAAACGTTAAACATACACTGTTTGACGAAACACCTAGAAGTGATGTTTATACTGACGTTGTAAATGGTACTTTCAGAATGGGAGTTCAAGGTAGGGGTAGTAGAGTAAGCAACGGAAACGCAATATATACAATTGGAACAACAGACGAGGGAGATTACACTGAGTCTTCAAACATTACCATTAACCAATAATAGGGAGAAAAAAATGACAAATATAGATAAATTAAATAGAATACAAGAAATTGAGATTCAGCAGAGATTGTTAAATGATGAAATAAAAATGCTTTATAGTACAATAACAAAAGAAATAAATGATGAATCATATTTAATTGCTCAAGAGATTTACAACGAAAAAACATTGATAATGAAGTCTCTAGTTTTAGAAAAAATTGATATTATGATTGGTTTGGGATTTATGCCAGATAGTGGGTCGGTAAACGAGTCATTAAGGGAAACAGGTTTATGGAAACAAATAGAGAAAGGTGAGGTTAAATCAGAAGTTGCAGACAGCAGATACTCTCTCTGTACAAATTGTCCAGAATTTGTTACAATATCTAAGCAATGCAAACCATTGGGAGTATTTGCAAAAGAGTATTCATCGTTTGAGTCCTCAACTTGCCCTATAGGGAATTGGTAATGTCAAAAATAGCTATTACGGCTTTTGTAGATAAAGGCGGGCATTTTGTAAATGAAGCAAATCAAATGACCCTAAGTGGTAAAGATCTGGATGAAAGATTTACTTTTGTACTTTTTGCAGAGCCTGAAATAGCCAGTCAAATAAAAAGAAGACACAACGTTTTGGTATATGAGTATGAATCTCCAAAAGATGTATATTATGAAACTTATAGGTACGCTAAATCCTTAGAGTTTATAGAATCAAATAAACATATACTTAATCAATATAAGTATTTAATAAAAACAGATACTGATATTTTTGTTACCAATAATTTAAATAATTATGTATTTGACGACAAGATTTCTTTTAGGCCTGGATTTTATTCATTAACAGAAAGATGTGTTGAGCAAACCTATGAGCTGGCAAATAGATTTAATTACTTAGGATACAAAAAAATTTTTAATGCTGGTGCAACATTAATTGGGCCCTCTTCAGATATCATAAAGGTAATGGATCTTTCTGATATTTTATGCAAGGATATATTTTACTATCTATGCCCAGACGGCAGATATGGAGACACCATAGAGGATACTTGGCTAAAATCATTATACTCTGGAACATCAACGCTTATTGCTACAGAAATTGTTATTTCATCTTTATTTAATAAAGAAAAGTTTATTAGTACTGATTCCATTGATGCCAATTGTTTTTCAACAGATAGTTTAGACGGAATATTTCATATACATCAGTGGCACGGAGTAGGCATGTATTCAAAATTTGATGCTAGAGATGGACACTACGACAATATGGATTATGCGGATCCAAATACTATATCAGGATACTGCCTAAATATGTTTTTAGAGAATAAAAAGGAAATAAATGTCTAGTATATTTGTACAAATATCTTCTTTTCAGGATCGGGAACTTCCTTTAACTATATTAGACTGCATGAGTAAGTCTTCTGGGAAACACACAATTAGCTTTGGAGTATTTAATTGTTATTTCAAAGAAGATAAAATTAGCATTCCAGATATGCCTAATATTAAGTTTGAAGAGGCTATTGCGCCAGATAAAATTGGGGTAGGAATAGGAAGATTCATAGCGAATTCTTTTTATAGCGGAGAAGATTATTATTTTCAAATTGATTCGCATAGCAGGTTTGAAGAAAATTGGGACGAGCATTTAATATCAGATTATATATACTATAAAGAGGCAGGCCTCAATCCAATTTTAACGACATACCCAGCGGTTTATCTTTATGAAGGCGGTCAAGTTAAATATCTGCCAAACGATGATACGCCATACATAGGGTACCCTAATACCCCAGAAGCCCAAGCACAATTTTTAAAAGACAAAATATTACCGCAGGCCTCTATGCACAACAAAGAAGGTAATATATTTACAAAGGGTGTGTCTGGAGCTCAGATATTTGGCCCAGGAGATCTTCATCTGATTGAGCCAAACAAAAAAATACTTCATTGGGGAGAAGAGACATTATACTCAGTTAGATTTTATACACACGGATATGACCTATTGATTCCTAGAAAAAATAATATATATCACCTATACTATAACTCAGACAATGAAGATATGAGTATGAGAAAATTACCAGGTAATTATTTTAAAAAGGAAGTTGAAGATCTGCTGGTAGATTCTTTAGCAGAGTTGGCTAGGATTGTGGGCAATAATATTGTAGGGTATCAGGCGCTGGGGGACAAAAGGACACTTGACGAATATGAAAGATATGCTAATATTAATTTTAAGACGGGGAGAATAGGATAAAAATGAACACGGAATTCTCAGAAGAAGATGCCTTAAGATTTGCAGAAATTGAAAAGCAACAGACAATTGTAATGAAGGCTATTAACGCAATTATGGGAGCAATTAATCCATACGAAGATGGCCAAGACCAGATCCCTATTTTAAAAAAGGCTAATGATGAAATGAAGTCTTTAATAGTTGAAAAACACCAGATAGGGCACAGAAACGGAGTTATTATTAAAGTATTGCCAGATGGTGTTAGGCAAGATCCTTTTCCCTCAGACCCTGGTAGCCAGCAAGACCAATAAATGATATAATAAGAAAAGGAGGAAATATGTCAACCACACTCACAAAAGAAGAAAAAACAATTATTATCGACCAGCATATTAGGAATTTGGATTTTTCAATTTACGGATTAGAATTAGAAGTAATTCAATACAATGCAGGAGCAACTGTAGACCCAGAGGGTCTAGAAAGAATAACCAATAGCCTCGGTATTTTGAATGCAAAAAAGGCTGCTCTAAATGAAGAGAAGTCCTCACTAGTCGAATAGGAATAAAATGGCAGAAAAAATAGAATTAGTAGTTACAGCTTTACAGCAAAGAATAGGTGAGATTGTCTCAAATTATGAGACTCAGATTGCTGTTCTTCGTGCAGAGCTTACAAAAATTACAGAACAAAAGCAAGAAAAAGAAGAAGCAATAAAAGAATATGAAGATTCTTTGCCTCTATAAGGAGATAAAATATGGCAACAAATGAATTTATACCAGTTACCTTTAATGACGGTGAACCGCTGGATCCTACAAAGCTTAACAAGCTGGTACAAAACATAAATAATGTATACCAGTCTTCCGCAATATCTCTATCTAATTCCACAATGGGTGGAGGAAACCTCCAGGTTCCAATAATCTTTACTTATAGATATACCTTTCAAAACGTTGTTGCTGGAAAAGCAGCACAGACACACTCTTTTAATTTTAATGGAAAATTCACTAATTCTGAATTAACAGCAGGAAAGGTTTTTGTTACGACTGGAATAACAAATGCAATAGGGGATAGCGACAATGTTAATATTGCTGTAGGCGATGTAAAAACAGGCGTTCCAAAGATTTATTGCAGCATGACTGGGACTGGAACAAGAAATGTATCAGTTGACGTTATAGCTGTATGCATGAAGGATATAATCTAGACCTTGACAATCTCCACAAATATGTTACAATTACTGTAACATCAAAGTCACGTACCCGTGACTTTTTTACATATTAAGGTAGAAAATGAGCAACGATTTAAAATGGATGCTTTCATCCGATCAGCAGTTCCCGTATCAAGATGATAAGATGATTGCCCTATGGTTTAAGGTAATGAAGTGGTTTAAGCCAGACGTTGTGGACTACCTTGGAGATACAGACGATCAGGCTTGCTATAGCAAGTACACGGAAGGTAGATCGGCAGAGTTTTTAAACTATCATAAGAATGATAGCAAGGATCTTATTGTTCCAATGATGCGTCATGAAGCAAAAGAAGCACGAGATTTCTATGCTAAGACTAGAGAGATGCTTCCAGATGCTCAGCTATTTTCAGCTTTAGGAAACCACGATATTCGAGTGTTTAATTATGTAGATGCAAAGCTTCCAGATTATATTACTGAAGTTACACCAGAAAGCTTGTGGAGCCTAGACTCATTGGGATATGAATATATTTATTATAATGAATTGCCAAAGCGTCGCTTCGGAGACATTCACGTACACCACGGTCTTTCAATTGCAGCAGGTGGAGCAGTAAGAAAAGACATGGAAGACCTGCAGGTTTCCTTAATCCGTGGACACTCACACAGAATTGCTTCCCATATGGTAACATATGAACTTAGAAACGGTGGCGAAGGAGAAACACTTCGTGGCTATGAAATTGGACATATGTGTGATGAAAAGAGCGATGGAATGAAATACAGTCAGCATCACGATTGGCAAAAGGGATTTGCAGTTGCCCATATCGTAAACGACTATCCTCATATTCAAATGATTCATATTGCACCTGACTATTCTTGTGTAGTTGATGGTAAGGTATTTACTTTATAATGTGGTGCGGTAAATGCGGTGGCAGGGTTTTTGTAGATAGAGTTTTTTCTCAGAA
>Ga0247723_1000700_pt1 | contig 21797 bp, 29 predicted proteins | sample MSEWelMarce5H_FC_FD_189079 | JGI IMG/M metagenome (GOLD analysis project Ga0247723, IMG submission 189079) | Subsurface sediment microbial communities from gas well in West Virginia, United States - MSEEL Well Study Marcellus 5H_FC | ecosystem: Environmental > Terrestrial > Deep subsurface >... | reverse complement strand
CTTCTTGCTGCAACTGATAAGCAGGTTGTTTATATTTTACCAGGAACCTATACATTATCAGGTCCTATTACAATTCCTAATGGTGTAATTGTTGCTGGTATGAATCCAAATGCTTGTTTTATTAATTTATTTAGTTCATCTAATGCTGTTATGGTTACAATGAACAAATCTAATTATTTAGACGGTGTTACATTAACTCATTCTTCAAATGATCATCGCAATTTAACAGGTATTGAGTTTACCGGATCTGTAGATGATGGTATAAAAATATCAAACTGTAGTATTTTTGTCAATAATCAACTAGCAGGTAGTTCTGGTGCTAGCAATATATATGGGTTACATTTTAGTGGAACAGGTGGATCATTGGTTGGATCATTTGGAAATATTACAGTGAATAATTGTTTGATTGGTATTAATTCAGATGGAAGTGGTATTAAACGAGGAATTCTTGTATCAGCTACAAATATCGTGTCATTAAAAAACTCATCTGTAGTTGTTGCAGCGCCACTAACAGATGCCTCTTTTGTAGGTTCATATGTTGGTGTTGAAACAGTAGATCCATCAAATTTAGGAAGTATACAATTACGTTCATGTGCTATTGGAGCAATTAAGCCTACGGGATCACAAACATATACTTCATCTGATATTCTTCAAACAAATCCTTCTGTTATTACTAACCCGACGTATTTAGTATCACCTGGTATTCAAGTTGGTCCAGGTGTAGATTTAATAACCAAATCTGCAGGTAGTAAACCTTTTTCTTCATATGTATACCCAACTATTGTTTTTTACGGATTAAGAGGAAATATACGTGATGGTGCAGGTGCAGGTGTAACTGCATATATGTGGCCTGGAACCCAAGCAGTAGGTACTCAATTTCCAGATACAACTATTCCAGCAGCATTTTTTAGATTTCAACAGCCTGGAATTTTAGCTGGTATTAATGTTCATTGCAATAGTGGACCAACTAGTCCACATACAACTACAATTACAGTTCATCGTACACCAGTCGGAGGAAGTATTACTGCTATAACCGGTTACTCATTAACATTTACAAATACAACTACAGATTTAAGTTACTACAATTCGACACAGGACTTTGCCGTTGGAGACTTAATTCATGTGGGTGTAAGTTATACTGGCAGCGGTTCATCTAATACAACATCTGATATATTAGTCCAACTTGATCTATTTTAATGTAAAAAGATACAATGTTTGATTCAAATCGGCAACAATTGTATCGCGAATGTTTAACAAATCTGTATCAGTTTTCTTTAATTTAGAAGTTAAATCATTTGTCATCCAATCAATTGCCTCTTGAATCATTTTGATTGCTTCTGTATCTGAATGATTGCGAAGATAAATTGAAGATGTCTTTCCAGTTAGTTTAGGACGTCCATACTTGCCAATATATACTTCTACAAATTGATCAATGTTAGTATCAAGCTTTGTAACTAAATCATCAGTAGCAATATGACGAGGATAATTCATTGTTTGCCAATGATATAACTTTACTTGGTTACGTAAAGTCATCATTAAATGAACGATATCGGCTGACATTTTGTTTAAAGATAGAAAATCTTTTAATGTAAATGAAAGACTGTATAATTATTACATCTGTCATACAAACTGCAAATAAACCATTAAATTATTCAGAAACACGGAGTATTTATTCACATCAACAACGGTTTGAACAAACACTTGAAACAATTGAATCTGTTCGTAAATGTATGCCAGATGTTCATATATTATTAATTGAATGCAGCCCACCTTCTGAATGGATGGATACTTTAAAATCAAAAGTAGACCAGTTTATTAATTTAGAATTTAATGAAATTGTTAACAATTCTCTTGAGAAAGGACTTGGTGAAAAAACTCTTTTGCTACATGCTCTTTATAGCTTGAAAGAAGAATACGCAAATATCTATAAAATTACTGGTAGATATGTCTTAATAGATAATTGGCACTTTAATATCTCAAAATGGAGAGAAACAGATCAGTTGACATTCTGTAAAACTGATTATTGTTATGGTCTAAAGGATGCAATTCATACATTTTTTTATAGAATTCCAAATTCAAAACTTTCTTTGTTTAAAGAAGTTTTAAATGAATATGACGGAACTAAATGTATTGAAAACTTTTTTACACATAAATTTGAAAACCAAATTACTTTTATAGATATTATTGGAATACAAGTACGATGGGCTTGTCATGATGAGATTCAATATTTTTAATCTCACTTTCTAGACTTTAAAGATGCAAACTCGGTAGAAAATACTCCATTCTTCAAAGCAGCATCTGAAGCTTTAACACCTTCCCATGAACCTGACATAGCATCGTAACGAGCCTGTACTTCAGATTTCTTAGGATTCAAATCTAAAAATCCAGTAGTTCCTTTTGAGTCATCCGTTGTTTTATAAGTGGCAACCGGAGGATGTGATGTTGCAGGAACAGGTGTTCCGCCTACTGCTTTTAAGTAACCAGCCCAGTGACTTTCCATTTACTTATAGATATATTTTTAAAAGACATGTTAATAAATGAACGATGATATAAAGGATGATAAAAAGACGATTAAAAGTAAAAAAGAAGTTGAGTCTCTTTTGAAATCAAAAGAACCAGTTGCGATTCTTTTTTTCATGAGATCGTGTGGACATTGTATTGCTACCAAACCTATATGGGATGAAGTAGCAAACGATGGTATCATGAATATGGTGAATGTATCATCTGATAATGTACCAGATTCTCTTGATATTACAGGATTTCCAACTATGATTGTTGTGAAAGATGGTAAGGTTTCAAAACGAATTGATGGTTCGCGAACAGATAAGAAAGAACTAGCAAAAGAATTAACTGGGGGCAGAAGACGTGTGCATGGTCATAGACGGCTGCACACCAGAAGGCTTCGTCGTCGTTCCGTTCGGAAGGCTCGTAAGTAGTGTCTTCTGTGCTACGTAACCTTCACTTAGTATTTTTCCACCGCGAGCAGGTGGAGCAGAAGAATAATCGGGTGCATCAAATCCCTTTGTCATCCAACGTAAGAATCCATCCTGATCATTTGGAACCTTTGAAGATTGTAGCGTATGAAATGTACGCATAGCATCTGTTTGATCAAATACATCAGTTGTATCCATATAGATATCACTGGTTTGCTTGAATGACTCTTCGATACTCTTTTTTACATCTGTGCGGTTAGTAGGGGCTGCATCTTCACGATCTGGATTATCATTGATTTCTGTTAGTAGTACATTCATGAATGGATTCTCAGATGTAGGCATTGTATATCTACCCACTGCCTTAGGTGGTCTTACAGTAAATTGTTCAATGCGTGTTCCATTAGGAAATACACTGAATAAGGCAATTGTTAGCGCCATAACTGCAGGTATAGCTAAAACATATCCTTGAACTCCTGTTGATATAAAGAGTAATACTGAAAAGTATACAGTGAATCGTACTACAGCGTTAAGTGACTCCGCAGTTGTCATCGTCTTAGTGGGTACAAAACGATTCCATGTGCCTGGAGCAAAAAGAATCGAGGGATCTTTGAACCAAATTTGTTCTGACATCTTATTTTTACTGTGAGTTTTTCTCATTCTTGTATTTTTCTTGAAGCTTCATTCTGAGACGATCGCGTCTATATTGAAGACGAGCTTCGGGTGTGTTGAGTACAGGGCGATCTACTTTATCTTTTGTACCCATACCTAGCATCTCATTGAAGACATTTCCGAATGAACGAATAATCTTTGATTTTATCTCTTCAACTTCCGAAGTAATTTGCTGCTTTGTGATCTCACCCTTACGTAGTTTTTCGTTCACAAGACCTTGAATCTTCTGAATCATCTTTTTGATGGTTGGGTGTTCGGGATTTTGAATCATACCAATTAACTCTTGGGGGTTTTCAACATTGAGATCAAATTCTGTAATATCAATCTGTTCGATAAGCGAAAAGAATAATTTTGCAATGCGAGTTTCGGAAATATAATTAATAAACTCTTGAATACGACTTTCGGCTGCATCATCATTGAGGATCTTAGAAATAGGATCATCGTCACGTCCACCAAGCATAGACTTAGCAATATCAATTAGTTTACCAAGTTTATCTTTTACATTACCATGCAAAAACGATGCAAACATAACCGTTTGAATGTGTTTCCACATTGCATCATGTGTTGCTTCAGTTACACCACTCATATCCCATAGTTCAGATAGATCAACGCCAAAAAGAAGACGAGGTACATCAAAAAACTTTCTATCTTTCTGTAAGATTTCAAGAATACTGGGGTAAAATGTGTCTTCAATATGTTTTACAGTTTTATCAACATCAATTTCAGTAGTTAAAGCCTGCTCAGGAAAAGCGGATTTTAAATCTTTAGAGAATGCTTTCAGAACTTCCTTCGTGTCCATTTAAATTATAGATATAGTTTATCTTTAAGCATTAACCTTGTTACCACCACGAGATGCCATAAAATCTTTTTGTGTATCGCTTAGGCATAGGCAACCAGTGTCTGTATTAAAAGCAGAAGGGCAGCAATCTGTATCCGTTTTGTTACCAACTAAGTACATTAGTTTGTTTGAATCGTCAGCTTGCCCTACAGGTGCCACACCGCCTGAGAGTGTGGGTTCCGTAGCCATCCAACCAGCAGCACCAGCTGAACTGACTTGATCATAAGGACCAATTCCACCAGCATTTAAGGGCATGCCAACATCCTGCTGCATAAAATTTTCGCGACCTGCAGATGGTACACTAGTCGCTCCGTATTTTAAAAATAGTCCAGCTAAAACAGCTGCGACAAAAAAAGCGACAACAAGTTCGGTTTTACCAATCATTCTTTACTTATTGGTTTGATACGATTTTTTTATGCCCCAGCGGCCGATAACATGGAGGCCATAACAAGAACTAACGCAAGAATTTCAGGCTGAAATAAAGCAAGAACAATTGCTATACAAAGCATAGCATACACAAAACCTTTGATGACCGTGATGCAAAGTGTGACAAATGCTTCAATAAACGAGATACCTACGTATGCTAGATAAGATGCAATATACCCTTGACCCGCAAATCGTTGAAGTAAATCGCGAATCTTAATTAAATATCCAACAAATACGCTAGTGGAATTAGTTGCTTTTCCTAATGTAGTTGATGTAAAGCTTAACATAAATAATCGTAACCGACTAAACATCATACGGAACAAATCAAGTGGACCTGCAATTTCTGAAATAGCATCTGTAGCTGTACTCATGATAGCATGAACGCCATCTAATGGTACTTTTACAGCTTCACCACTCAATAGTCCCATACAATATTGAAAGTTCTCACCTACACTTACATCGTCAGACATCATTCCAGCAAATGGCATATAAATTGGGTTGCATCTGTAGTTTACCCAATCTGCTTTTACCTTATCAATTGAATAGCTGGCATGGAATACCATGGCTGTTGCTAGTGCGAATACGGGCAATAAAAAGAATAACCACATTATTTCTAACTCTTATAACATTTGAACTGTTTTACCAATAGGACCATTCATGACAGATGAACCTGTTTCCATTCCTCCATAGAAAATATAGACAAATGACATCAACACACCAATAATGCGAGCCATAAGTGTTCTCATACGAATAATTGTATATTGCGTTTGACTCATTAAGTTTTGAATTTTTCCAAAAACAGTTCCAAGTATACCTAAAAATCCACCTCTTACACTTGACATAGTTGTTCTCATTTCATCCATTCCATCTGCTATTTCAGAAACACCATCCGTAACTACACTAAGCTCAGCCATAACAGGGTCCATTACGAATCCAAGATAATCATGAAAGCCTTTAATCGTACATTGTGTAAAGTTAGTTACAACATCTTGTCCCACGAGGCTCGCCATCGGCATATATATCGGATTACATCGGTATTGAACCCAGTTCTTTTTTAAGAATGAAAGTTGACTCATGGCAAATAGATACGATGCTGCAATTATTGAACCGGTTGTTACAACCGCAAAAATAATAGCCTCCATCCCTTATCTAATTCTATAAATTTGAATCGTCCTAAATTGCGTAGTTTAAAAGTATCTTTTTCAGAATCTTTTTGTCTTCGTTTGGATATAAACGTAATGAAGCTCCAATCATCTCAGACTCGTTTGGCGCTCGTCCTAGGTGGTATCGTAGTTGTTGCTTATTTAATGTCAACGTACTCAGCTGGTAAGTCTTTCATGGGTGAGGGCATGGAAATCTTTGGCCAGAAGCTCGGTGTGTCAGGTCCTTCGTCTGATCGTGGTCCGTACCCTTCAGCTGCTCACGGTGGTGGTTCTAATGCTCAGCCTTCTGAGTCTCTACAGTCTCGTCACCCTTCTTCTCAGTCTACTTATTCCGAGTCTACTCTAAGCACAGCTGAGCTACTCCCCAAAGGTGGCCTCGGTGCTTCATGGGCCGCTGTAAACCCTGCCGGTATGGGTGACCTAAAGGGCCAGAACTTCCTTGATGCTGGTTACCACACAAATACAGCCATTGCGGGTGTATCTCAGACTAATAGAAACGCTTCTTGGGATGTTCGCTCTGAAACACCTAATCCTCAGGTGAAGGTTGGCCCCTTTGTGAACACGACAATTGAGGCTAACCCCTTCAAGCGTGGTCTAGATGCGTAAATTCAAACTCACTAATTAATAATGTGGCCAGCAGCTTTAGTAGGTGCCGGCGTTGCACTTGCACTTGTAACCGGACATGGTCCTAAAAACTTAGTTCAACTTCGAAGCATGACAGATGGAAACACATATCATGTTCAGAATTTACCTGATAAACAAGATGCCTGTGAATTAATGGCTAAAATAAGATCAAACTTAGATTCATTAATTGAACACTATAAAGAAGACCCATCTTCACTAGCAGATCCTCGTGTGAAGGTATTAGTAAGCCGATTTAATCCAAACAATATGGTTGAAAATGATTTGGATGCAGATAGTACTTCATATTCTGAAAATAAAGGTGAGAAGATTGTTATTTGCTTACGTGATAAAACAAGTAGAAAGTTGATTGATGAGAACACAATCATGTTCGTAATTTTGCATGAAATGGCTCATTTAATGACTACAACAGTCGGTCATACTCCAGAGTTCTGGGCTAACTTTCGTCGAATTTTACATGATGGCGTTCAGGTAGGAATTTATAAAGCGGTCAATTATTCTAAAACACCTACATTATATTGCGGTATGACTATCACAGATTCTCCAATCTAATAAATAAGATGTTACAACGTCGAGTTGTAAAATTTGACACAAAAGAACGATTTAATATTTCATTGTTTGAAGACGACATGATTGAAACAGTTCGTCAGCAAATAGGTATTGCAGTTGATATACATCCAAATCGTTTACTAATTCTTGTAGGTGTGAAGTTACCTAAAGATTACTATACAAAAGATCCTCGTCGTTGGGAAGCATTATTTGACAGATTGTCATTCAATGGTCAACCCATCCAAAAAGAACAATTTCAGGAGTATCAAAAGCAATATAGATATCCTGCTTTGTCCATCCCGTATGAAATGTATGATCGTAATGATTGGATGAATATTCCAGAATCATTATCAAAATTGTATTTGCCTAGTGAAGATTTTGTTGATTACAGAATTTTAGGTGTTGAGGAATCAAAATCATACATATTACCATTTGTTGTCAAAGATCAGTTTTCATCAAAGATTCCATCAACTGCTCTTCCAATTGCAGACTTAAAAAACTTATTATATACATTCTATGATCCTAAAACAATTGCAGATTTTATTGTTCGTCCATTTTCTCAACAAGATGAAACAGTTACACGTGCATACTATCCATTCTTACAGCAAAATACACCTCCCAGACTTTCCGAAGATGTAATCAACTTACTTGCAAAGAATAGCAAACTATTGAATGATTTATTAAAGTTGAAAGTAGTTGATGAAGAATCGGTTTCAATTAAACGTAGTCGGTATATTGTTTCATTTGTATCAACTGATTTTGGATCTGCATTGCGTACACGATTTGAACAGATGTTTTATGGATTAACTGTTTCTCCCGAAGTTCCATATGTTCAATTTTTTACCTCAAAAAGTGAAACAAATCGGCATAAATTTTATACTGAAGACATCAAAAATAAATTACCAATTATTGATACGTCAATTTTGAAATCATGGTTAAACGCTACCAAACCTCAGCGCAATCGTCCAACACTTTTGCTATATCGTGGAACATCAAAGGAAAATTTTGATAGAATTTCAGTTACATCTTCAGATATCATTTTGTCAACGTATCGTGATCGCAAAAATAAACAAACTGCTGAAGAGTTGAAAAAAGAGTTATATAATTGGTTGCTTACGTTCGATTCTATTTTAGGGTTTGTAGACCGAGAAGACATTGAACTTCATCGTTGGGTGCTTGATGATATGTCAATTTCAATAAAATACAAAAAGTCAATTGAAGATGATTTGGATTTAAGACGTTTTAATTGTGTTTCTTCAATTTTTAGTATACTTGATAAAAAAGACACATTCCGATTATTACGAACAGATCACACTGCAGATGGTATCAGTGCTGTTGAAATAAAACTTTTACAGATGAGATCACAGCAAGGTTTTTTGAGTATTCAAGATGTTCAAACTGAATTAGATCTCTCTACCGAACAGGCTACTCAACTTCTTCGTCAAGTTGAAGATAAGTTACAAGAGAATCCTTCATTAGCAACTCGCGCATTTCGTGGATATCCAGCACTTCATATTGAACCAGACTTCATAATGTTTTCATCAGTAGCTAATCTTGATTTAGCAATCAAATACGCAAATATACTTCGGTTTGTACTAACTACTTCCAAGTCAGATGAACTTGACGCAATCTGTCCTAAACGAATGGAAACTGTAGAAGTTAAATCACTAGTTGAACCAATATTTGAAACAAATGGCACATCAGAATATGATGATCTATTTGCTGATTTGGAAGAAGAGTTGGTTGAAGAAAAACAAGAAACTGAAACAGTAAAGACAACAACTGTATCAGTTCAAAGAAAACAGGACACACTTTACAGTTACTTTAATAATCGTCTTCGCGAATTTGATCCTCAAACATTTAATTCAACTAACTATCCTAAAAAATGTGAACAAAAGCACCAACCGATTATTTTGACAGATGATGATTTTGAGCGTATTAAAGATACACCTTATGATCCTACAACATATTTGGATGACACACAAATACTACATGTAAAACAACCTGATGGAAGCGTAATATGTCCAGAATATTGGTGCATGAAAGATAATATACCATTGCAAGAATCACAACTAATTAAAGAAGATGGTATTTTAAAGTGTCCCAAATGCAAAGGAAAGCTTCGTGAAACAAATGATACAGATATACGAGAGTTTACCATCATCAAACGTGAAAAGGGATTTTTATTTCCAGGTCTCACAAAGACAGGAAATTTTCCGTGTTGTTTCAAAAAGACACAAACAAAGAAGAAGCTTGTAGCAGATGATAAGGAAGATGATAAATATTATGTACTTGGCGAAACAAAATTAGCTTTAAAGGAATATCGTTTTGCATTTTTACCAATTGACTTGATCAAATCGCTAAGCATTGATGAAAATTACGATCTTATTGTACGATCTGGAAGACGCATTCCTTCTGGAGTATCTGGTTATTTTCGTGTCGGAATTGGACATGCAATTGATACCTTGCCTCAGCTTTTAAGTTTGAGAACACGTAATATAAAAATAAAGGCACCTATTGAATCAATTTCAACTGTACTTAAATGTTCATTTCTTGCAACTTGGAAGCGTGTTTCTGATACACATGTTGAGCAAATTTCAAATATATTAGCAGGTATTTCACCGTTTGAAAAAGATGATCTACTGCGAAAAAATATTTCAAAAATTATTTCTGGAATTCAAGATGCTTATGAGAAAAAAGAATTATCTCCGATTCATGAACTTGAATATGCTACATTGAGTATGCAATGTGATGTATTTCGCATCTACACAGACACGAATACAATGGGATGTATGTTTTCATCTTTTATGAATCGTCCCAAAAATCGTGCCATTATTGTTCTTCAAAATCAAGAGAATATTGATATTCTTTCTATGGTACATGTGGCAAATCGTAATTTTATTTACAAGTCAAATATTTATGATGTTCCATTTAACAAAAAAACACAAACAGAAGTTGAAAGATTACGAAACTTATCGTGTAGAACCGAAATCCCATCATACAATGATGCATTAAGCGCAATGCCTGATATAATGGCTGCTATTGATTCTGATTCATATTCAGTTATCTTAGATCCGTTTGGGAGAGGTCAGGCTTTCTATGTGGAATCAAAGTTAGTGTTACCTTTCAAGCCTACACCTCTTCCGGATATTGGACAGCCAAAAATAGGAGGATACAAGGATGTGCTAAATCTTCCGACATACGATGAGGTACGTAAGTATCTGTTACTAGCAGAAGGTTATTCAAAGGGATACAGTTGGCGTGAAGATGTATTTGATAGTTTTGATCGTAAGGTTGAAATTGTCACACAATCCGGATTACCTATACCAATCCAACCAGTAGCATCGGAAACTGGTGATAACACAGAAGTTACAAATACAGTTCGCAAGTATGGGGAAAGTGATTTAGTATTTGGAGAACCATCGGATCAACTAAAAACAGTTTATCGTGAAATAAATTATTCATCTGAAGTTTTTGAGTTTTTACTTTTTCAACTTGCAAGAGATTTATCAACAGATGATTATTATCAACTTCGTGATGCATTGGAATTTTCAAATAAAAAGTTAACGTCTACTTTGCTTGAAAAATGGTTTACTAAAACGACAATGTTTGTAGATATTGAAAACCCCTCAGATTTTATTACCAAAATACGAGAACCATGTGGTCAGTTTACTAAAAATTCTTGCAAAGGAAACTTATGCGGATGGGATGGCAAAGTATGCAAAATGAAGATTAAAGATACAATTAAAAAAGATGAGCTATTTCATCGCTTATTAACAGTTCTTACAACCAACCTAAAAATTCGAGCAGCTGTGCTCGATAATCGGATTACTCCTTTTTTTAGTACTATTTTATATCTCGAATTACCTCATGAACTTATCATGACGGATAACGAATTAAATATCATCGACGTTTAGTTCTTCAGCGATTTCTTCGAATAGATGATCTTGTTCATCTATATTTCCTGAGATAAACGGATGAATTTTCATATTCTTCTTCATTGTTTCCAAACTAGCATTATCAACTAGTCCAACTACTTCAAAGATTTTTAGTCCAGTATCAGCTACTAGAACATTTGATCCAGTTTCAATCCAGAAATATCTTTTATTTTTGCCTTGAAATTTTCCAGGAATAGACGCTTGAGACACATTAATAATAGGAGTTCCTTCCTTGTTATGTCTTTGATAATTTACTTCTACGCGACTGTTACCTAACATCTTGACAATCTTGCCAAGATAAATGTCATGTACTTCACCATTCTTTTGGAGTTCATACATGTAATCATTAATAAATGTTTCATGGTTAGTGCGTGATGCAGACTGACCCTTATTTTTGTTACCTGAGTTCTTTTGAGGGACCGACATTTTAACTTTGTACACCACAAGTAAAAATTATTTTTAATCCGTTTTACTTATTATTAGTTAGAACATCTATCTGCACTCTCTGCAACAACAGTCTCCGTGATCCGAATCAGGATCTTTGCAATTTTCGCATTTGCAATCAGGTGGACACTCATCATCATCTCCACAATAGTACCACGTCATTTTGTATAACTTTCCATATAGATGAAAGATTGATGGTGGTGGAAGGGTTACCTTCTGTTCACAGAAGAAATCAACAAGTCCGTCGCCTTCATCTCCACCAAATCCAGACTGCCAGTGGTAGCTTGAATGAGTTCGTTTCGGCATATGCTTGCACAATACACGTGAAATCTGTTCATCAACAATCTCCCACGTTTCAAAGTTCATATCTTTACCGGTATACTCATTCCCATCTGGGTTCTTTAGAGCAAGGAAATAGTCTGATACACTATACTCGTGCAACTTATTTCCATTTATATCAGTTATATGTGCGCGGAACACTCCGCAATAACCAGCTGGCGTTTCGCCACTGTATTCCGTTCCATCTGAACGCTTTCCAGAAAATTTACGACTCGCAATGTAGCTACCGTAAGAAGCCATTTTTGCATTTGATAGTGCAAAAATTAAACTTTTTATAATTCGTTTTTACTTATAATTTGCTGCACACCCATAGTAATCACAGCTCATCGTACAACACGCTTCAAGGTGACCTTTCCATTCACCAAATTCTTTGCTCTCCTTGTTGTAGATAAATTCATACGTTTGAGAATTATCTGTATAAATCAGAAACACGAGTCCTTCAGCCCGCAGATAACCGCTTGAGTTATCTCCAAGATGTAACTTGGACCGTTGAAAGTTTGAAATGCAAAACCGAGTTTCAACAAACTCCTTTGCGTCAGGAACTTCTTCCATTTTGTTTAATTTTGACAAAATACAATTAAATAGTATTCGTTTTACAATTTAGATAACCATTTGGCTTTCTAAATTATAAATTTACTCCCCCACCACCTATTTTGAATAAATAGGAACTTTTACACGATCACCACTAACTTTAATGAAGTTAGAACAATTACGCAGTAACAGCCGGCTTGATAAAGTGAACCTTGAGGAAGCTCTGGAGATTGAGGTACGTAACTTCCTGTCCATCCTTGACACGGAGGAGCTTGCCGAGCTTGGCATCAGGTAGGATGCGACGCTTGAAAGAGGGATCAAAGCAGCTGTGCGTCTTGACGTAGGTCGCAACAAACTTCGTCACATCCGTCTGGCTCTTCTGGCTCTTGGAAGGAAGGCCCATGAACGTCGCAAGCTCATCCGTGATCGGGCGTAGCTTGAGGAAGGCATTGTTGGCGCGGCGAGACTCGTACGTCTTGCGCTCCTCGGGGGTCATGTCCTCCGGGTTCTTACGGTGACGCTTCTTCTTGTCGCGGAGCTCACGCTTGAGCGCCTTGGAAGCCTCAAGAGCAGACTTCGTCGCATCGCGAATACGAGTCGTTAGCTCACTGCTGATCGCCTTAAGAGTCTCCTGAAGAGAGTTTAGGATCGCATCCGCCGAGCGAGTCTCAACAGGCTCAACAGCGGCAGCCGCATCAGACGCCACTACAGGCGTTACAACGGGTACAGTGACCTCAGTCTTAGCGGCCGCCTTGCTACGGGGGGCCTTTGCGGCAACAGCCGGTGCAGTTACAGGAGCCGCCACAGCGGGCTCGGTCGTCTTAGCATTCTTAGTGGTCTTTGAGTCCTTAGCCATCTTGTTTGAATTAACTGAAGTAGAAGAAGAAGGCATTTCTAACGCGGTTGGTATGCTTACTTATATCCTGACCTGTTTAAATCACATTCTATGAATTCCGCTCATAATAATGAAACATGGTTGGAATGGATCCTTAGAATCGTACAAAATAAAAAGCAAGACACTAGACAGAACATAAAGGTACTGTCCGTAATCTATATGATGAAATTTCTCCGCAATATTGCATAAATAATTTACAAACTTTCTCCGTTGAGTATTTGCGATTTTTTGCTCATCTGCCCATTCTTGAAATTGTTCAATTAATATCATGACATAAAAACGAACCTTAAGTGGACCAAGAGACATAAATGTATTAGGATTCACATCAAAAAAATCGTAAGCTTGAAGAACATGTGATACGTGCGTAAAACGATGAGTCAATATTTGATCTAATGTTCTAAATGATGGTTCAGTATGTGATATTGAAAGTTTTCTACGAACACGATAGATGTATAACTTATGCAATCGTTTTCTTGTTTCACTACTTATATCTTGACGCGTATAAGGATTCTTTAGTTCAGTTGAATTATCCATACATTGTATCATACTACGAATATCAAACCAATATACTTTGCCATTTTCTTCAAATGCAAAATAATCAAGTGGATAAAGTTTTTCTTTCTCATCAAATGTAAATAATTCTTCTGTATTGCTACAAAGTTCACGTTTCAAAACTCCAGGTCCTGATAAACGTAAAATATTTCGAATAAAATATCCTCTCCAAATTTTTTGAATTAATACTACCTTTGGTTCTGTATTATTTACGTCTGCCCAAAGTTTAGGATTTTTTGATCTACTATGCTTTCCACAGAAACGAAGTCCTGTTAATGCATCGTGTGGACATCGCAGCGTCGATAATATATTCTTGCAACATCCACATTGTGGCATGCTTTCTTATCTTTATCAAAAACGGATTTAAATCGAATACACCTTATATCAAGCACAACAATACAGAATGACAAGCAATATTACTATCGTATCTGCATCTAAGATCAACAAGGATAACCTAACCTTTGTAGTCGGTCAAGCTAAAGCTGGACGTAATCCTCCTATTAATATGAAGTATGATGGACAGAACTTTCAGCTACGTCTACCTGCAAAGATTCAGATTCCTAGTGGCCTTTGGGTTCGCGAAGATCCTCAGAATGGCAGTAAATCTTATACTCTAAGCGTACCTCTAAAAGGTTGCGACCCGTTTGGTCGTGATCGTAATAATGATGGCTCAGAAATGGCTGCACTTTACAACTATCTTCTAGATCTAGAGGATAGTCTTGTACAGCAGGCATTCGAGAACAGCACTAAGTGGTTTGGTAAGAAGCGTTCTATGGAGGCAATCCGCGATAGCTTTGCAAAGATTGTATCAGTTTCATCTGATGTAGTCAATGGAGAGCGTGTACCGAACGGTAAGTATCCTCCCAGTTTCCGTGTAAAGATTCCGGTCTACGACGGCAGTGTAAAGTCTGACATTGTAGATGGAAATGGAAATCCTATGTATGCGACTCCTGAGTCAATTGTATCAATCTTCCCTAAGTCAGTAAGTGCTAGTCTAGTAATTACTGGTAGTGTTTACACTATCACTGGTGGTAGCTTTGGAGTAACGTGGAAGCTTACGTTTGCCCGTGTATATCCTCAGAGTAAGCTAACTGCTAAGGATGTATTCAAAGATGAAGTACCTGATGATGAAGACGATGAGGAGGATGCTCCTACTGAGTCTCAGGCTGCACCTCCTGCTGCGAAGCTAACGGTGGAGATTCCTCCGGTTGATACTTCTCGTCTCCTAGAAGAGGAGGCACCGCAGGAGAAGCCTGTTGCGTCTCGTCGTAAGAAGGCGACTGGAGGTGCAAATATGTAAGCCAAACTTTAGAATCTGAAGGTGGAATATAAATAATAAAATTTGAATCAATAAATAAAACACGATTTGAAATAATATATATTTTTTTCACGGTTGCACATCTGTTCAACTCTGAAATAGATTTTTTGCCACATCGCGTACACTCGTATACATCAGGTTGCTTCTCAAGCATACTTGGAAATATAAGACGAGTACCTGAACTAAGTGATCGGTCTACAAGTGTAGTAAAATCATCTTCTAAACAATCTTGATATGCTTCAGGTGAAAGTACTGACCAAATTGTTTTATCAAGTGAAACCCAATCTTCTTGTAATAAAGTAGAAAACTCATTATCACGAAACCAAAGTGATTCAAATTTTTCCTCGTCATCTTTTTCATGTTCGGATAACCCAACACGGTTTAGATCAGAATCGTATAACCAATAAACGGACAACTTATCTTTTATGTAAAGTGGATCTATAGCGCCTCGGTATACTATTCTACCATTATAATCCCATTCTTCTGCATCTATGTCCTGATCGTGTGATGCAATATCAGGAGATACATTTTTATAGCAAAGTGATGGTCTCAATTTTGAGTACATTTGTTATTGTAAGAGTTAATCAAACTTAACTGTTACACGCATATCATGGTGCTTTAGTGATTTAGTTGCAGAGTTAGAAAGTTCATGACGTTTTTTGAGGGGGTCATCTTTCTTTTTTGTGTCCTGAAGACGGTTCTCCATATCTTTGTGAACTTCATCTTGGTGTTCTTCAAGATAAGATAGAATTTCGTCAGTAATTGCCCATTCAAAAAAGTTAAGCTGACCAACAGTTGTTTCCATTTCATGAAACTTGATACGCTTCCAACGGCAGAATGGGTCAAACATCTTTTTACTATACGCCTTCAAATGTGACTTGTAAGAAAGATAAACAATAACATGTTTTTGCTCTTTAGTAACATACGTAATATTGAATTTCTTTGCATAATTTGTTACAAACCAATCAATAAGACGAAGTGAAATTTTTGACTTGCCATCCAAAATAGATTTGACTCGGTTGAAATTTTCAGCATTTGTGTAAAACTTTTCTAGACGAAACAGAACCCACTGTTCTTGCGATTGAATTTCCATTCTATTATTAGGTTTCTTTCTCTCCATTAAAACGGATTTAGGCTTATATGTTATATACCAATAAATATAAATGGATGAACATATTGCTTTTCTTCTTGAAAAATACGGTAAAAATGATCAAAGAACTGATGAATGGCATCAAAAACGTGGACAGATGTTAACTGCTTCTGAAATTTATAAAGCATGTGTAGATGCATCACCAGCATCAAAACATGAAATCATTATTTCAAAGCTGAATCCAAAATCAAGTGGTGGTTGTGGAGCTCGTGCTCTGATATGGGGAACACGGTTTGAGCCAATTGCAAAAGATATTTATTGCTATATGTATCCTGGACTTGAAATTCACGATACAACTTGTATTCCTCATCCTGATCATTCGTTTCTAGGTGCGTCACCTGATGGTATTCTTAAGCATTCGGATTCAACTCACGAACTTCATGGAAGACTAATTGAAATTAAGTGTCCCATTAGCCGTGTTTTGGACGATAGCCCGACATCAGTTACTTATATGTGCCAAATGCAGCTTCAAATGGAATGCACTGGTCTTAAAAAGTGTGAGTTTGTTGAAATGAAATTTAAGGAGCTAACATATACTGAGTGGGTAGATTCCAAAGCTCAGTATAAGTCATTCTATGCTGTTATGGCAGATGGTGCTGTAAGTTACAAACATTTTAATGATACAAGAAATATTGAAACGTGGCGTAAAGAAGTACTAAATAACGATGAAGATAGTCGTATGCTATTTTGGGAGCTAACCGAATCTCGTATGAAGACTGTTGATCATGATCCCACATGGATAACTACAAATATTGAAAGTTTTAAACAGGTGTGGGATTCAGTCGTTCAACACCGAGCTGCTGGGACGTTTCCTCGGAATCCGAAGGACGTGTCAACACTGATCCTGTAGGATAATAACGAACTAACCAATCAAGATTTGTTCGTTCCAAATTTTCAGAATAAAATCCATTTGAACCATCGTGAACTCTTAACACATGATTAAAATATTCTTCATACATTAGACCGACTCTTTCTAGAGTAAAGTTATTCATAGCCCAATCGCGACAATCTTTGCGAGAAATATTATCAATATTTTTACATGCCCATATAAACTGCTCCATACTGCGGCAACGGTAACCCGTTACTCCATGTAGGTTATTCTCGGCAAATCCACCCCAATCTGTTGTAATTGTAGGAGTTCCTGAGAAAAGAGCTTCAATAGTTACACCGCCAAACGGCTCATTATAATAGGTAGGTGCAAGTAGAGCCTTTGCATTCTTCATTAGATCTTTACGTTCATGAGGTTCAACATAACCAATAACAGTTACGTGATCAGGAATTGTTCCACCGCAAAGTGCTGCTAGATCACCTTGACCTGCCACATACAGCTTTGCACCAATTCGTCTGGTGATATCAACAGCTAGTTCAATTCCCTTTGATGGAATAATGCGACCAACAAAAAGAAAGTAATCTTTAGGAGTATCACAAAACTCAAAATCTTCAGAATCAAAATAGTTTGGAATTACTGCATCATAAAAGTGTGGCGACTTGTCATATTTTCCATATACAAAGTTCATAATTGAATACGACTCATAAACTGCATATGGTGTACAAACCTGATTTGGGCAGCCAATACCTGGTTCTACAGGAATCAGCTTGTCACGATATGCTTCAAAAATAGGCTGGTGTGCATACCCCCAAAAACAAAGAGCAAAATCATTCTTTTGAACACGCTTACCTACTTCTGCAATAGCACGAATGTTAAATGTCTTGTGGGCATGATCAGCAGTGTTATGTTGGAAAAAATCTTTTTTCCAGTTATACGATCCATATGCTTCCTGAAGCACTGCATTATCAGTTACAGTAATATGCTCGGTACAGATTACATCTGAATCTTCATGACCGTAATGATAAATTGTATGACCTCGGTCTGTCATCATTTTGCAAAACTTTAAAACTTTTTGTGTGAATGCACATGCTGAATAATCTTTTCGCGTAACTGTGTGGGGTAATCCAAAAACATGAAAGCGCATTTTTGTTTAAACAAGCGGATCATAGCTTTAAATAAAAATGTACTCACGTGATTTTCATAAGTCTATTGAAAACGATGAATACCCTCAAGCCGTTCGTCTAGCTGAGTATATTGCTAATAATGTTTCATGTTCTACATTTTTAGACTTTGGTTGTTCAACAGGTCTCTACTTGAAAGAAATAAAAGCACGATTGCCTGCAATTGAATCGGTTGGATACGAATTTGCAGAAGATGCTGTAAAAGCTGCGTTATGTCCAGATGTTGTACAGTTTGATTTGACACAACCTTTACAGCGAACAAAAAAAGAAAATACTTTAGGTATCTGTTTAGAAGTCCTAGAGCATATTGATGATTCAAATTGGCTTCCTGTTCTCACAAATATAACTAACTTGTGTGATAAAATTATTTTTTCAGCAGCAGTCCCGGGTCAGGGTGGAACAGGTCATATTAACTGTCACTGGAAAATTGATTGGATTCGTCGGTTTCATTCACTTGGGTGGGTTGTTGATCTTGATTCTACACGACAGATGATAGATCATATGAAAAATGGGTATCATATGGGATGGTTCGCCAATAATGCAATGGTTCTTGTTAAGTCATGAATGAATTGTACATATTTACTCGAAAAGGAGTTTCAACTCCCGGAACAGGTTCGGGCTTAGAAGGTGTCATAACAAAATGATTTGTCTTCTGTTCATACGATGACTGGCGAGTATCCGAGGTAGCTTTTACGTTACCTTGTTCTAGAAACTGCGGTACAAACCCTTCTTTAGATGTGGTAAGAACATATCCAACTACTACAATTGCAGCGAGTAGAGCAACAAAAGCCCAGTCTTTCATTTACTCTAGTATGTGAAAAATGGATTAAGGTTTTTCGTATTCAAGTGATAACAAAGATGGACGCTCCTAAATTCAAAAGCGCAGATGAACGAGCACTCGACACCCTGAAGACGATCTTAACTGCTCGTGGGTTTAAAGGAGAATCATTTGATACTCTTGGAAGCCCGCTCGATGAGACAACTATGTATACATTTGGCGGAGCACTTATTATTTTCAGTAACAAAACTCGTGTGACTGAAAGAGAACTAAATAACTTTCTAACGTATGCTTCTGAAAATGATCATTCAAATAGCTTGATTGTTGTTACGCTATCTAAGCCTTCTGAAGCAGTACTTGCATTTCTACGGGACTACATTTCAAAGCCTGAAAATATGCTAGTTCAAATGTTCGAAATTCGTAAGCTTCAGTTTGATATTTCAAAACACAGAGATGTTCCGAAGCACCGTATTCTAAATCAAGAGGAACGAGCAGCACTCATGAAAGAATTCAATATTATGGATCCTCTTCAGTGTCCTCGCATTGACTCACAAGATCCTATGGCAAAATGGGTTGGTGCACGACCTGGTGACATGATTGAAGTAAAGGGCCTTGATGAAGCAGCTGCTTTTAATCCACGTCCTAGAATTTGTGTAGCAAATGTTTATGATCAATAAATACAAATGGATAGTCAGTTTACGACTTTAACTCGAAGTTACCATGATAACTATTTGCAGTATGCGTTAACTGGTAATCAGACATATCAAACTGCATACGAGAATGCTAAGGCTGGTCTTGATACGATTATTTCATCATTAGAATCTGAAGTGGCTGATCAAGAATCAACTATTTCAAATTTTTACAAGTCTGGTGTTGAAGGAAAAATGCGTGATCTGCGAAGTCAAGCAAAAGATGCAAGAGAAGAAATTGTTACACAAGGTGATAAAATTACAGCTGCTAAAATGAGACAAGTTCCAGTCGCACCAACACTACCTCAAGATTATACATCATACTATCTTGCTATTGGTGGGCTTACCGTTGCCATCATGGTACTAAATATGCTCTGAGTAGGTGTACTAAAAACAAGAAAAATAACAAAAATAATAAGAGCAATTAATCCAAATACATATAAATTATACATCCATTCGGCTTTGGTTAATGCTTCATCAGTCGTATTTCTAATTATTTTTAATGTTTCAAGTTTATCATTACTTTCTTTGATATCATGGTAATCTTTTTGGTACTTAATTAAATCATTGGTTAACTGATCAAGTGTCTTGGTATTAAATTTCTCAGACCCTTGACTAATTGCAGATACAATTTCTTGTACAGCTGCAGCCATGCTAGTATTCAAAGTTAATACATTTTGAATTAGACCTGGTTGTTTGGTAACATCTGGTTCATTAATAGCGGCTGTTAGTGATGCCGTGTATTGAGATTTCAAAGAAGCATATTGCTTTTCAAAATCAGCGAGTTTTGAATTTCTCGAGTCTTGGAACTTTTTGACTTCCATTACAATTTATTACATACTAAATAAATGCCAACAGCTAAGGTATCATTTAATATGAAAAATGGTGTGCAGAAGGGACCTGGTACGGACGCGTCATTCATTACTACTATGCGTCGTCAACAGGCTCAGCTTGTAGGTGCTACACGTCTGAATAAGCCTAAAGATCAGTTTGCGGATCAGCCTAAACAACGAGGCGATGATGTGAATCCTATTCGTACGTTTATTCCCAAAAGTATATCCTTAAGTTTTTTGAAGACATATTAAATAACAGAGATGTCGGACTATCCGGCAGTAACACAACAGATTAATACAATTTTGCAAACACCGGAGCCAGCAGGCAATATGTTTTCAAAATCAGATCTCATTGCTCCACTTGATACACAGAGAGATGTTATCGTTGCGAATCTTAAAAATGATTATAATACACAGACCAATGTTATGACTGTAAATAAACAATTTACAGATGTTATTGGATTTTTTAAGAATTTGTTCAACGTTGACCGAAATACCATTAAAAAAAATAATACAGAAATTGGAGAACTTCAAGCTGATATTACAGATTCAAAATTAGACGTGGATAAACTCACTGCAACAACGCCAGTTGTTCAAAGTTTGATTGGATTGGTGGGTGCAGTTGTAGTACTATATCTATTCGGATCAGTATTAGGTTCTATAATTCATACAATTGCGTTTATCATTTTAGCTGTAGGTCTTTGGCATATAATTTCCACATTACCTAATAATGGGCAATCAGCCATCAGCTCCATCTCCTCCGCAATCTTCTCCCCCTTCTCCTCCACCTCCTATCGTTCCACCACCATGTGATATGGACTGTCAAAGACAGAAACAGCTAGACGGTCTTAAGATAGCGTTAGACACAGCAACAGACAATAAGGATATAGATCCTGGAGCATATGAACAAGCTCGTATAGCATATTATACGTTGCTGAATGGTCAAGGTTGGTTAGCAGGAGAGAAAGATCGCATTGCAAAGCAAGAAATAGAACCAATTCTTACAGAGTATTCAACTCAGTTCAAATCTCTAAAAGATAAAAAGAAACAACAGTCTATTTTTGTAAACTTATCATCTGCTTTGTCTGCACAAGAAAAAG
>Ga0247723_1000698_pt1 | contig 21833 bp, 33 predicted proteins | sample MSEWelMarce5H_FC_FD_189079 | JGI IMG/M metagenome (GOLD analysis project Ga0247723, IMG submission 189079) | Subsurface sediment microbial communities from gas well in West Virginia, United States - MSEEL Well Study Marcellus 5H_FC | ecosystem: Environmental > Terrestrial > Deep subsurface >... | reverse complement strand
CGACACCAACATCCCTCTGGTAGTCCAGCCCAAGGGCACTGGAGCTTTACAGGCTCAACTGAACGATGGCACAGCCACGGGCGGTAACGCTCGCGGGGCTAATGCTGTGGATTGGCAGACTGCTAGAAGTGCAGCAAGTCAAGTAGCGTCTCAAGGTTTTTGTGTGATTGGCGGGGGGCAAGCAAATGCCGCAAGCGGATTCGCAACCACTGTTAGCGGCGGCGAGTTCAATACAAACGCTGCATACAACGGATTTATTGGTGCTGGCAACGCAAACGCTTTAGGGGGTAATGCACAGAGAAGCGTTATAGCTGGAGGATCATCAAATACTGCCAATGGTTTTATGAACTTTATTGGTGGTGGTGCAATAAATTCAGGCACTAGCGGAACTGCCGTAACAACCCAATCCGCAACCATGAACGGCACTACAGCGGTTACGTTGTCAGGTTCCAATGCAAGCATTCGTGTTGGTCAGATAATCCAAGGGACAAGTATTAACAACTTTCCCTACACATACGTTGCCGCAATCTCAGGCACGTCCCTGACGCTCTCCCAAGCCGCTTCTGGCTCATCCACATCAACCCTGTCCTTCTTCACTCCTCACGGTGTAGTGGTAGGCGGTGGTAACAACCAAGCCACAGGCTCTTACAGCTTTATCGGTGGTGGTGGTGATGCTGGTACTGCTGGTAACAGGAACGTGGCTAGTGGTGCATGGTCTGTTGTTTGCGGAGGCTGGAAAAATACTGCTTCAGGTGATGGCTCATTTGTTGGTGGTGGCGGTAACTTTGCTGGAACTAGCGTTTTCCCAAACACTGCAAGTGGAAACTCTGCTGTTGTTGTTGGAGGAATAAATAACCAAGCAACTGGATTAATTAGTTTTGTTGGTGGTGGATACAACAATATAGCTTCTGGTTCTGGCTCTTCGGTTCTTAGCGGAACTGGCGGTTTAGCTAGAAGCATTACAGGAAATACTATTTTTGCTGCTTCTGACGGGCCAATAAGTGGAACTCAAGGCACATCCCAAGCGGCTTTGCTGGTGCTTGGCACACAAACCACAGACGCAACCGCAACAGTATTGCGTTCGAACACCAGCGCAGCAGGAACAACCAACCAAGTCATCCTGCCCAACAACTCTGCCTATTACTTCAGAGGAACTGTAATTGCCAACGTAACAGGTGGCGGCAATACAAAAAGCTGGACAATCGAGGGCGCTATCAAACGTGGTGCTAATGCCGCCTCAACAACCTTGGTGGGCGTTACAGTCATGTCTCCATTTGGTGACGTAGGTGCTGCTACATGGACAATTGCAGCGGCTGCTGACACGACCAACGGCGGTTTGCAAATCACATTCACAGGCCAAGCGGCTACGACTATCCGAGTCGTTGCAAAGCTGGAAACAACAGAAGTTACGTTCTAAGGAGAAATCATGGCTTTACGCATAGTCGCAACAAACAACACCAACGGGCAACAGGAAACTCAAGCCTACGCCCGTATCACCAACTTCTTTGGTACAAAAGACCAACTGCAAGTTCAGGTGGAAATCCATGCAACCGAAGAAGCTCGCAGAGCAGGGTGGCCCTCCATCCAGCAGCAAGCTCATTACATAGGCATGGAAGACCTGTCTGGTGACCTGATCCCGGCAATCTACAATGTCCTCAAAACCTTTACCCAGTACGCTGGTGCAACTGACATCTAAGGAAAACCACATGGCCCTCATCAAATCAGTCGATACAGACTTCGGCATCCCTGCGACATACTGGAACATCGGTGCTGTTCAAGAAGACTTCAAAGGCAAAGGCACTGAAGTGACCTTCTACGGCTACGCAAGCAAAGAAGCCCGTGAAGCTGGCAAGCAGCCTCTGTCTGCTGGCAAGGTGCAAGTTGCTGGTGACGAGTATGTGGCTGGCGCTGACCGCGCTGCTTTGTACGCCATCATCAAGCAAAAGCCCGAGTTTGAAGGCGCAGAGGACGCTTAATGTTATTTGGCGTATCAGCGTTTTCTGTTGCACCTTTTTCGAGTAATTTATCAAATATTTACTCGGCATCAGCCACGCTTGCGTCCGAAAGCGCACTGACTGCCAGCGCCAATTTTGTTTACAGGGCTGCGGCCACAATCGCATCCGACAGCGCCATCAGCGCCAGCGCCTTCAGATATGTTGTTGGACAAGCAACTATTGCATCAGACAGCGAAGTAAGCGCAAGTGCTTTGCGGTATGCAGTAGGTCAGGCCACCATCTCATCAATATCCAGCATTGCAGCGGCATCCAATGTTGAACTTAATGCTAGGTCTGTATTAGCAGCATCCAGTGCGTTTGCCTCTTCTGCTATTTACATTACTAGCCCATCGGCTATACTTTCTTGCGCCTCAACAGTAAATATAATTGTTCGCAAAAAGTGGGAAAATGAAGTTGACATTCCAGAATCATGGAATGATATCAATGACATTAGCGCAACTTGGACAAAAATTTCAGATATAGCAGAAAGTTGGACACCAGTGTCAAACAATTCTAGCACCTGGACTCCAGTTGCAAATGAATCTCAAGCTTGGACAAAAATTCACTAGGAATTTATATGGCAGATAGCACAACAACCAACCTCGGCTTAACCAAACCAGAAGTTGGCGCGTCAACTGACACTTGGGGAACAAAGATCAATGCGGACTTTGACAGCATTGATGCTTTGTTTGATCCTGGTCCAGTGCTGAAGGTTAACAAGGGTGGAACTGGTGCGGCAACAGCGTCAGGGGCTAGGACAAACCTTGGGGCCACCACTTTGGGCGGAAACTTGTTCACAGTGACAAACCCGTCTGCTGTGACATTTCCTAGGTTTAACGCAGACAACTCTGTGTCGGCCTTGGGTGCTTCAGATTTCAGAACGGCCATTGGCGCCGATGTGACCTTGACAGGTACGCAGACGCTGACCAACAAGACGATTGCCTACGCTGACAATACGCTGACCGGCGTTGTGGGTACGACTGCCACGCAGACGGTGACGAACAAGACGATTGAGGCTGGCACGTTCACCAACGGGTACACCGAGGAAGTTGCGACAGCCAACACCAGCACGGCCTACACGATTGACCTGGCCAACGGCACGGTCCAAATCCTGACGCTGACAGGCAACTGCACATTCACCTTCCCAACAGCCACTGCTGGCAGAAGTTTCATCATGCTGTTGAAGCAAGACGGTACAGGCTCACGCACAGTGACTTGGCCTTCTGCTGTGAAGTGGCCTAGTGCGACTGCGCCAACGATCACGGCCACTGCGTCCAAGTTGGACAAGTATGTGTTCACGGCTGACGGAACCAACTGGTACGGATCAGACGCTGGCAAGAACTACACCGTCTAAGGAGTATTGATGTTTTCAAGCAATACTTCATCGGCTGCGGGTGATGCCAACTACATCGAAGATGTGTTCTCGACTTGGCTGTACACAGGCAACGGCTCTACACAGACCATCACCAACGGCATTGATCTGGCAGGTAAAGGTGGGTTGGTTTGGATTAAAGACCGAAACTCCGGCGCAAAAGGTCATGCGCTGTTTGACACAGCGCGGGGAGTTAATAAGAAACTTCAATCGCAATCCACAAACGGTGAATTTTCAAGCCCAAACCAACTGACTGCATTTAACGCAACAGGGTTTGACCTTGGCTCTGCTACTGACCCCAACGGCTCGGGCACAACCTACGCCTCATGGACATTCAGAGAGCAGCCGAAGTTCTTTGATGTGGTGACGTATACGGGGAATGGTTCATCCATCACAGTCAATCACAACCTCGGTTCTGTACCGGGGATGATTATTGTAAAAAACCTATCTCAAAGCGATAGTTGGCTTGTCTGGCACAGATCAATGTCTGGATTTGCGCCTTATATGTTTCTCGATGAAACGCTGGCGGTTCAAAATAATGGCGGAATTTCGTCTGTTTCAAGCACATCTTTTACATACCCTTGGAGTTTTTCAACAGGGAATGGAAACGGTTTGCAATACATCGCCTACGTCTTCGCCCACAACGCAGGAGGCTTTGGCCTGACGGGTACGGACAATGTGGTTTCGTGTGGGAGCTTTACGACTGATGGCTCTGGCAATGCAAGTGTGACGCTGGGGTATGAGCCTCAGTGGATTCTGTACAAAGAATCTTCTAATACTGGAGAAAACTGGAGCATTGCCGACACTATGCGGGGAATGCCCGTCACAGGTAATGTTCTTGAGTTATTTCCTAACAATGCTTCTTCAGAAAGTACCGCTGGCATATCTGTTCGACCCAACGCAACTGGCTTCACTTTTGGCCCCGGTTGGTCCGCAAGTAGAACATTCATCTACATCGCCATACGCCGTGGCCCGATGAAAGTGCCTACGACCGGGACGAGTGTGTTTACACCTGTGTCTACAAGCGGTAACGTAACCTCAATTACATCGGGGTTTCCTGTTGATTTTGCTCTTGGTAAAGAAATTAAAAACAGCACCAGCTACGGAAACTATGCAATAGATCGCTTGCGTGGCGGTACTGTGTTATTGGAAACCAATACTACAGGCGTTGAATACACAAGCCAAACATTCAAGTTTGATTCCAACACACAATTTTTGCAAAGCGGCGGCGGATTGTTTTATGGGCCTTCTATTTATTGGAACTTCAGACGCGCCCCCGGCTTCTTTGATGAGGTTTGCTATACGGGGACGGGGAGTGCTACGACTGTGGCGCACAACTTGGCAGCAGTGCCTGAGTTGATGATTATTAAAGGCAGAAGTTATGTTGAAGACTGGGCTGTTTATTCTGCATCTTTACCCAACACTCAAGCTTTGAGATTGAATTCTGCGGGTTCACCTATTACTAATTCACTTTATTGGAATTCAACGACTCCAACTTCTTCGGTATTTACAGTTGGAACAAGAGTGGAGGTAAATAATAGTGGTGGTAGTATTGTTGCCTACCTATTTGCAACTTGCCCCGGCGTAAGCAAAGTCGGCAGCTACACAGGCAATGGCAGCAGTCAGACGATCAACTGTGGCTTCACTAACGGCGCAAGGTTCGTGATGATCAAGCGCACTGACAACACTGGCGACTGGTACGTCTGGGACACAGCACGAGGTATCGTCAGCGGTAACGATCCGCACTTGTCGCTCAACAGCACAGCGGCTGAAGTGACCAGTAACGACACCATCGACACTGACAGCACAGGCTTTGTGGTCAACCAAGTCTCTGCAACGAATGTGAACGTGAGCAGCGCGACTTACATCTTCTTGGCAATCGCATAAGGAACAACTATGCAAATCAGAATCCGACAGACAGGCGCAGTGATGTACGAGGGTGAGTTCCGTGCAATGCACTCCAACACCTCAATGCCTCCGCAACTGACCGAAACCCTCATCAACGACTTGGGCGGCGATGTGGTCTTTGAAGGCCCACAGGCTCAGCCAACTCGCTACCAAGTCGGCTTTGCTGACGGACTTGAGCAGATCGACGGCAAGTGGTACACCAAGTACAGCGTGGCCGACATGGATCAAGACGCTAAAACAGCCAAAGATACTGAGCAAGCCAAGGCCATTCGCAGTCAACGTGCTGATAAACTCAAGGACAGCGATTGGACACAGGTAGCAGACGCTCCAGTGGACAAGGCTGCATGGGCTACCTACCGCCAAGCACTTCGGGATATCACGGCGCAACCAGGCTTTCCTTGGGACACCCAATGGCCTACTCAGCCGGAGTAAGCCATGAGCGAACAGATCGATGCAACGGAGGCCAGATTGACTACGCATGAGCAAGTTTGCGCTCATCGCTATGAGGGCATCCAAAAATCTTTTGAGTCAGGCTCCAAGCGCATGGCAAAAATTGAGTATCTGCTTTATGCGGTAATTGCTGCTGTATTGCTCGGTCCAGGTGTTGCTGCTGAGATGGTTAAAAAGATTTTCGGACTCTAATGGCTAACATCAAACAACAATTAGACAATCCTGCCTTGCCTTCTTTAGGCTTGTCGGGTGCTGTCTATTCTCAGGATGTCCAGAACCAAAACAATGGCATCTTGAGGTTGTTTTTTACCAAGATTGTTAACGTCATTGGCTCCTTGATTGGTCCTTCTGGTGGAAAGTACCTTAACTTTCCCTATGGTGCTTTTCATAACGAAACAGACCAAGTTGCTACCAGTACAACTGATGCCTATCCTGTTTTCTTTCCAAGTACAGACTTTTCTAATGGAGTAAGCATTGCCAGCAATTCACGAATTACAGTTGCTGTAGATGGAATTTGGAATTTGCAGTTTTCCTTGCAAATCAAGAATGTAAGCAACGATGGTCAGGACTTTGATATATGGTTTCGCAAAAACGGAACCAACATTCCCAATTCAAACAGTCGTTTTCATGTCGCCGCTCGTAAGTCTACTGGTGACGCATCTCACATTGTTGCAGCACTAAACTTCATGGAAAGTCTATCAGCGGGTGACTACATTGAAATTGTTGGGAAAGTCACAAGTCTTGATGTTACTCTTGAGGCATTTCCTGCAAGTACAAGCCCAACTAGGCCAGCAATCCCATCAGCCATTGCTACCATGACGTTTGTGTCTAACCTACCCAACCAGTAAAACATCATGGCCTACATCCCACTTCAAATACCCCCAGGTGTCTACAAGAACGGTACTGAGTACCAATCAAAAGGACGCTGGAATGGATCTAACTTGGTTCGCTGGTACGAGAACACAATCCGTCCTGTTGGTGGCTGGAGAAAGCGTTCTAATACTCAGATGAGTGGACTTGCTCGTGGCCTTATTAATTGGCGCGACAACTCCAACAATAGACGAATTGCTATTGGCACACATTCAAATCTATACGTGATGAATGAGAATGGCACTGTGTTTGACATTTCGCCAACCAGTTTGGTCACTGGTAATGCAGATGCTTTGCTGAAGATTGGCTATGGATACGGCACTTATGGCAGTTCTGCTTATGGTGTAGCAAGACCTGATCTTGGTCAGTTTATCCCTGCAACAACATGGAGTCTAGATACCTTTGGTGAGTATCTTGTGGCTTGCTCTACCAAAGATGGACGATTGCTAGAGTGGCAATTGAATACATCAAATGATGCTGCGCCCATTACTAATGCGCCAATAGATTGCACTGGATTGATTGTTACGCAAGAGCGATTTATCTTTGCTTTGGGAGCAGGTGGTAACACTCGCAGGATTGCGTGGTGCGATCAAGAAAACAACACTGTATGGTCACCTGCTGCAACCAACCAAGCGGGTGATTTTGAGCTAACCACTATTGGCTCTTTGATGTGTGCAAAGCGGATTCGCGGAGCAACAATACTGTTTACAAACGTAGATGTACACACAGCAACCTATATTGGCCCACCTTTTATTTACGGTTTTGAACGTATTGGCGCTGGTTGTGGGGTTATCTCAAAACAGTCTGTTGCTGTTATTGATAACGCTTGCATTTGGATGTCTGATTCTGGTTTCTGGATTTACGATGGTTTTGTAAAACCAGTCAAATGTGATGTTGGCGACTACATATTTAAGAATCTGAACTTTACACAATCCTCTAAAGTTTATTGTGTTCACAATTCTACATTTGGTGAGATTTGGTGGTTTTATCCAAGTTCTGCCTCTAACGAATGTGATTCGTATGTCACATACAACTATCGTGAAAACCATTGGGCAATTGGTACATTGGCCCGTACTTGTGGTACAGACCGTGGGATTTTCTCTAACCCACTGCTGATGTCAACAGATGGGTATCTGTATGAGCATGAGGTTGGCTTTGCTTATGACGGTCAGACGTTGTTTGCGGAGTCTGGGCCTGTTGAGCTGGGTGCTGGAGACAGGTTAATGACATTAACTGGCCTCATCCCTGATGAAATGACTGCTGGTGATGTACAAGTACGGTTTAGCACCAAGCTGTATCCCAATGCAACAGAATACAACTACGGTCCTTACTCTTTAAATTCACCAACAAGTGTCCGTCTTACTGGGCGGCAGGTCTCGGTAAAGATTGAAGGTGTTGATCTTACTGATTGGCGAGTAGGTGTTATTCGTTTTGATGGCAAGCTTGGAAGTATGCGCTGATGGATTATGAAAAGTACAAGGTCGATGGTGAATTACCACTATGGGCCTTGCTTTTCCAAAAAGTACAGAAAATACTTGAACCTGCTTTAGAATACGATAACACTTATAACATTCAAGATGTAGCAGATTGCATCGCAGATGGCTCAATGCAGCTATGGCCTAGTAGTAATAGTGCTGTAGTGACGCAAGTGCAAAACTTTCCAAGGATGAAGGTGTTGCACATTTTTTTGGCTGGTGGCAATCTAGATGAACTAGAAACGCTAACCCCCCATATTCAGAAGTTCGCTGAAGACATGGGATGCCGTAAGATCACCTTAACAGGGCGTAAGGGCTGGTCAAGAACTTTTGTCACTAAATTCAACATGAAGCCAACACATTATTGGCTTTCAACGGAGGTGTAATTATGTCTGGTGGTAGCAGCCAAAGTACGCAGCAGCTTGATCCTGCACTGCGTGATGCGTTTCTTGGAAACGTAACCCGAGCAACAGGTGTTTCTGAAGGATTGCAAGCCCGAGAGTTTGCTGGGTTTACTCCTGATCAGCAGCGATCTTTTGCCGTTGCTCGACAGTTTGCTGACCCAAACAGTCAACAGATGCGTCAACTTAACACTTCTGCCAACCTGGCAACAAGTGCTGGTTTGTATAGCCCTCAACAGGTTAATGCACAAGATGTGGCCGCCCAAGGCTATTCTGCCGCACAAGCCCAAGCCGCACAACTTGGCCGTAATGCAGTTCGTGATGTAAATGCCGAGCGCATTGCTGCTGACAGGGTAAGTGGCGCTAACGTAACATCTGAAGCGTTGGGCCAAATTGCTCCACAGGCTCGACAAAATATACGTGATATTCAAGCTGGTTCTTTTTTGAACCAGAACATTGAACAGTACATGAATCCTTACACTCAAGCAGTTACAAACCAAAGTTTGGCTGACCTTGAGCGTTCGCGTCAATTACAACAGCAACAAACTTCTGCTCAAGCTACTGCGGCTAAGGCTTTCGGTGGTTCGCGCCAAGGTGTTGCTGAAGCTGAAACCAACCGTGCTTTTGGCGAAAATGCTGCTCGTTTAGTTGCTCAACAAAATGCTGCTGGTTATGAGGCTGCACAAAGAGCCTCTGAGGCTGATCTTGCTCGTGCCATGCAAGCACAGCAGTTGAATCAAGCTCAAGATGCTGCTACCACACAACAGTCTCTGCAATTGGCTGGTCAATTTGGTCTTGCCAATCAACAAGCAGGTTTGAGTTCGGCTCAAGCAAACCAAGATGCTTTGCTACGTGCTGCTTTGGCTAACCAAGGCTTTGATTTCAATGTTGGTCAGCTTAATACGCAAAATCAACAGCAAACCAGTTTGGCAAATCAAGCGGCCACAAACCAAGCAAGCCAATTTAGTGCTGCCGCACAAAACCAAGCCAGCTTGGCAAATGCTCAGAACTTTTTGCAAGCAAACCTAGCTAATCAAGGTGCTGGCCTTCAAGCTAACCAACAACGTCTTGGCGCTTCTGGTCAACTTGCCAATGTGGCTGGTCAAGGTCAGCAAATGGGCTTTGCGGGAGCTAACCAGTTGGCTCAACAGGGTGCTGCACAACAGCAGTTCTCTCAGGCTCAATTGGATGCAATCCGCAATCTGCCACTGGAACAACAACAGATCATCAACCAAGCATTGGGTCTTAATGTTGGCGGTGGTTCTGGTATGCAACAGCAATCTAGTTCACGCCAAGGTTTGCTTGGTGTTCTCGGCTTGTAAGGAGTTTTTATGCCCATCAATTTTGGCTTATTGTCAAACGCTGCTCTTACTGGTCTTGGTGAACAGGAAAGGGCAGATCTTCAAAAGCAAGCCACTACACAGTTCTTGCTTGGCTCTTTGTTAAGCAATGACCCTTCTATGGGCTTGCGCTCTGCTCTTAGTGTTCCTGAGCAATACACAACTGCTCAAAAAGGGATTACTGAGGCACGACAGAAAGCTTCTGATCGTCAAGCTGTTAGTGATTTTCAGAGTCGTTATTTGCCAACACAGTTCAATGAATCTAGCCCACAGTTCACAGGACCAGTAACTCCTGATGTTGAGGCTCGTCAAACTGAATTGGCTACTGCTCGCGCACAGGGTTTGCCTTTCAACATCCAGAATGCTTTGCAGGATGTGTTGCGACTGCCTCCAACAGTGCAAGGTCCAATCCGAGAGACCATCACTGCTTTGCAACCTCGTGTTCAGGGTGATTTGCTGCTTAATCCGAACATGGAAATCTTGCGTGGTTTGCCAACTCAAAAGGATGGCGTTGCAAGTCAATACAACCCATTGACAGGTGGCTTCTCTTCTGCTCCAGTGCAGAACTATATGCAGTCCAGAATTATGACTACGCCTCCTGAAACTTCTCCAAACACCATGTTGGTTCCAATGCAGGGTGGTGGTTTTACTCAACAAGCTATCCCAGGTGCGGCACAAGCAGTTGGAACAATTGAGGGCGCTAAGGCTAGAGGGCAAGCAGAAGGTCAACTTACAGAAGTTCTTGGGGCTGATGGCAGGACTTACAGAGTGCCCGTCTCTACATTGCTTAATCAGCCAACTGGTCAAGGTGCTGGTCGTACAACAACTCCTCAGGGTGGTCCTGCTGGTGCGGCTTCTAAAATCTCCCCTGCCCAAGAAGCCATTAACCAAGCAGCCGCCAATCGATACAACGAGTTTACTAAGACCGCACAAGACTCTGCTCTCACTGTTGGAGATCGCAGGCGTTCTGCTGAGTACCTGTACAACGCTGCTGAACAGCTTGACCCCAATAAAGCTACTGAGTTTTTGTCTGGCGCTGCATCGTATATTCGTGCGATTCCCGGAGTTGGTGACAAGTTTGATTCTTTTGTTGGCAACGTCAGTATGTTCAATAAGACACGCTCTGAGGGTGTGCTTAAAGGTCTGGAAAGCATCAAGGGTAACGCTAACGCATTTGAAGGCTCTATCGTTGATAAGGCCACTACTGGTGTGACAGATCCCAAGTTTGTTACCAAGTACTTGTCTGCAATTGAAATTGCCGCTGCCGACAAAGATCTTGCTCGTCAGACTTTCTTGGATAACTACACTGGTGATCCAAAGGGTGTGTTTACTGCTTGGCAGAATTCACCTGACAACCCAAGAATCTACAACCATCCAAAAGTCAATCAGTTCTTAACAGAACAGATTAGTTCTTGGCAACGTGGCGGCTCACAGGGCGCTCCAGTTCTCCCTTCTGGCTTTACAGCGGGGCGTAGCAAGTCAACTGGCGCAGTCCAAATTAAGAAACCCGATGGCTCTATTTTCGTAGTAGGTCAATAATGGCAACTAAAGACGAAATCTTTGCATTCGCTGCTCAAGAAGCAGAGCGCCAAGGGGTTCCTCTGTCTTTGGTGCAAGGCGTTATTGAAGCTGAGTCTGGTGGCAAGTTTGATGCTCGTGGTCCTAAAACACGATCAGGAGAAACTGCGTTTGGTCCAATGCAGTTGATGGCTGGTACTGCCAAAGATCTTGGCGTTAACCGCATGGATTGGGCTGACAACATCCGTGGTGGCGTGAAGTATCTTGGTCAACTGAGCCAACGCTTTTCTTCACCTGAATTGGTTCTTGCTGCTTACAACGCTGGTCCTGGTAATGTGGAAAAGTATGGTGGAGTTCCACCATTCAAAGAAACCCAAAACTATGTGAAAAAGGTCCAAAACTTTATGTCTAAACCTACAGACGATGATTTTGTTCCATTTGAGGCGGCTACTCAAAATGGACGAGACACTGCAATCGATGTTTCTTTTCCGCAAGGCATGGGTGATCAGCAACCTGCTCAACAGGCAACTGATGATTTTGTTCCGTTCTCTGCTGCATCAGCGCCAGCGCCTACTGTTCGTCAAACTCCAAATGTCACCAACATTGTTGACAGCGTAAGAGCGCAAGCCAATCAGCCACCTAACCAATTCCTGCAAGACGTTCGTGCCAGCTTCAATCCTTTGGATGTGTTCCGTGGCAAGACAACCACAGGCCAATTGGCAATGGGTGCTGGTAACCTGATCAATACAGGCATTCAGAATGTCTTGGGTAGTCTTGGAGTTTCTGATGAGTACATGGGCAGAACTCCTACTGCACCCACTCCTGCTGCTCCTACGCAGTCTATCAGCGACATTATTAGTGGGGTTGCTAAAACGGCTCAGGAACGACCCGGACTGCTTGTTGGTAGTCTCGGTACGGCATTGACTGATCCACTCAACTTAGCTCTTCCTGGTGGCATTCAGCGTTCATTGGCGACTGCCACACCTAGGGTTGTTGCTCAAGCTGCTCCACGTACTGCCACTGCCGTACAGAATCTTGGTTCTGCTGCTGCTGGTGGTGCTGTTTCCTCTACTGCTGCTCAGTTGGCAGAAACTGGTACTGTCAACCCTGCTCAGTTGAGTAACGAGATACTTGCTGGCACTTTGCTTGCTGCTCCTTTTGCTGCTACTGGTGCGGCCACAACACCTCGTCAGGTGGCTCCTTTAACGCAATCACAACAAGTTGCTCAACAAGCTGTTGCTCAGGGTGCAACACTGCCGCCTTCTCAAGTCAATCCTACGATTTTGAATCGATTGCTTGAGGGTTTTTCTGGCAAACAACAGACAAGTCAGGTTGCTTCTATCAAGAATCAGGAAGTCATCAACACTCAGGCTCGTAAGTCTTTGGGTCTTGCTCCTGATACACCGATCACTCCTCAAGTTTTGCAGCAGTACCGGGAAGTCAAAGGTCAAGCCTACGATGCTTTGAGGTCCAACCCTGCTTACTACACAGATCGCACATTTATTGGTGATGTCAATAAGCGTATTGCTGATTTGCAAAAGCTTGCTAACACTACAGATGTCAGTGCTGAACTCAATGTTCTTAACGGACTTAAGCAGCTTAGTTTTAATGGCGATGGTCTGGTTGAGCAAATTAAAAGGTTGCGAGGTGATGCTGAAACAAACTTATCATCTGGCGATGCAAGAAATATAAGCTTGGGAAGGGCGCAAAAGTTTGCTTCTCAACAACTTGAAGATCTTGCAGAACGTAACCTGCAAAAGTTCAATCAACCCGATGTGATGAGTAACTTTAAACAGGCTCGTCAAGACATTGCCAAGAGCTACACCATTGAGAAATCATTGAATGCGGCCACTGGTGATGTATCTGGTGCTAAGTTGGGTCAACGTGCTGCTGCTGGAAAGATTGTTCCTGCTGAACTTCAGGCCGTATCTAACGCTGCTGCTGCCTTTCCAACTGCCTTCCAGAACGTAGCAAGGATTGGTAGTGTTCCCGGCATAAGCCCACTTGATGTTGGTGCTGCTGGTGTTGCCGCTGCTAGTTCTGGTAACCCAAGCTTGTTGGCCGCTGTTGCTGGTCGGCCATTGGTTCGTTCTGCAATTACAAGCGCACCCTTCCAGAATCGGATGTTGCCAAACACAACTCCTAGAGTCCCAGGATTGCTAAACAGGATTACCACCGATCCATTAGCCAACTACGGAATTGGAATGTTGCCTCAGTACGGTGTGCAATGAAAGATCTTGCTGTTGCCATTTTGGGAGCAGCAGTTCTTACGGGGTTTGTCCTCTATTGTCTCCGTATTCTCACTTGGGCATTTTCATGAGAGTGAAACTTGCTATCGGTATTGTTGTTGTGTGGTGGCTACTACAGGTCGCCTTAGTTGTTGTTAGGGGGCTGTAATGATCGATCCAATTTCTGCTATGGCCGCAGTAAGTGCTGCTGTCAACATGATCAAAAAGGCATCAGCGACTGTTGATGATGTTTCAAGCCTTGGTCCGCTGATCGGCAAGTACTTTGATGCCAAGCACACGGCCACTAAGGCAGCGCAAGAGGCCAAGAAGGCTGGTGGCTCCAACATGGGTAAGGCCATCGAGATCGAGCTGGCGCTGAAGGCCCAAAGGGATTTCGAGGAACAGCTCAAGGGGATGTTCTTTTCCACCAACAACATGGACATCTGGAACAACATCCAGCAGCGTGTTGCGGAGATGAACCAAGAGGATGTTGCCGAGCAGCGCAGAGAAGCTGCCCGTGCAGTCAACGCAGCCAAGAGACGCAAAGAGGTGATTGAGTTGACCATTGCCATCACGCTCATCTCTGTCATTGCGATCATCCTCTTCTGGGGCATTCTGGAAATTGTCTTTTACTGTTCTGACTACGGGTGCGGTTCATGACATGGACAAGTGGAAAGAAGCCAAAGATGGTTTTGACAAGTGGATTAAAATCAACTGCTACCTTGCCTTCATTTGGGTGGGGTTTAAGTTTCTTCAGTTCTTGCCACCAGAGATCGCCAACCGAGTCATTGAAGCCTTCTTGGAGAAACTAGGCATATGAAAATTGCACTGATTTTTGTTTTGCTGGCGCTGGTGGGGTGTGAAAACACTTACCGCTATGCTTGCCAAAACCCGGACAATTTCCACAAGCCTGAATGCTCCAAGCCTCGGTGCTTGTTCACTCAAGACTGTCCAGAATATTTGGTAGCACCTATCTTGGAGAAGCAAATTGACGCAACAAAACCAGCCGAGCCAGTTAAGCCATGAAGATCGGTTAAGTGCCGAGGCCATTGAGGTCAGGGTATGGGGCTTTGTGGTCATCATGATCACACTGATCCTGGCTGGCATCGTCTTTGCCTTGCTGTACTCAGTCACCTTTGTGACGCAGCCGATCAAATCAATGGCCCCCATCGACCAGGCTTACACCAAGATGCTCAACGACATCGTGCTACTGATCGTGGGTGGCATCGGCGGCATTGTGGGTAAGCGTGCTGTGTCTGGTGCTGTGAATGCCATGAGGTCAACACCTCCACCACCACCCATGCAGCACTATGGGAATTATTCGCCACATACCCACAGCTACGCATTACAAGCGCAGCCTGCGCCCAATGCAATGCCTGACTTCAACTGGATGGGCTACAAGAATCCCGAGTTGGACGAGACATGGACACCTGGACCACCTCCTACAACACCACCAGAGCATCAAGAGCCTGATGATGAACGCGCAGAAATAGCACTTGCTCGTAAGGAATCATTATGACATCCATACAGCGCACAGGTATAGCAGTGCTGCTGGTGCTGCTTGCCCTATTTGGAATCTACAAATACGGCTATAAAAGTGGCTGGGGTGATCGTGATGTCGAGATGCAAGCTGAGATCGCCAAGAAGAATGAGGAGTCCCGAGCCAAAGAGCAATCAATGGCAAAGGTTGTTGCTGACAAAGAAACTGAACTGAGAAAGGCCAATGATGTTGTTGCTAAAAAACAAACTGATCTTAATAAGCTCATTGCTGCTGGTAGGGTGCGGCTCCCCTCCCCAAGTTGCGTACAAGCCACCCCAAATCCCCCCGTTGCCGCCAGAGATAGCAATGAAGCGGGAAGCAAACCTAGTGGACCGCCTGACCAAGCTCCTAGTGATCCAGGACAGTCCGAGCGCGAAACCTTGAGACTGATTGCAGAGATTGCAGCGGAAGGCGACAAAGCTATCAACCAGCTAAATGCTTGTGTGGCAGCTTACGAAAACATGAGGAGCATCATCAATGGTAACAACTGATCAACTAAAACAACTACACATTGCGCCTGAGTGGGCTGATGCGCTGAACCACACATTTCAGCGGTTTGGCATCACAAGCCCTATGCAAATGGCCGCATTCATTGGTCAATGTGGTCATGAGAGTGCAAACTTCAGGGTGTTGGAAGAGAACCTGAATTACCGTGCTGCCACCCTGTTAAAGTTGTTCCCCCGTACACCTCGTAGAACATGGGGATTTACACCTGAAGAAGCTGCTGCTTATGAGCGTCAACCAAAGAAGATTGCAAACCGTATTTACAGTAACCGTATGTCAAATCGGGATGAGGCTTCTGGTGATGGCTATAGGTTTCGTGGCCGTGGTTGTATTCAGCTAACTGGTACTGCCAACTATCACCATGCTGGTAAGGCTTTGGGTGTGGACTTCATCATGGAGCCTGACTTGGTTGCTACACCTCAGTACGCTGCTCTGACTGCTGGGTGGTTTTGGGATACCCAGAAGCTCAACGCAATTGCTGAGTCTGGGAATCACTTGGCTCTGACAAAGAAAATCAATGGCGGCACTATCGGCCTTGATGACCGAATCAAGCACACCAATCAAGCTTTGGCATTGTTTGGCGGTTAACGCTCAAGTCCTTGTAAGCGGTCTGCAACAAGTTGAGCGTATCCAGCAATGTCGATCCAGTTATCAACGTAATCTGGATCACCAATAGCAATCCTTGCAAGTTTGTGGCAGATCATGTCAAGCGCAACGGTTTGATCTGGTGCAAGTGTGTTTAGTTTATCAAGCTCCATTTGCTCAAACACTGCTTCTTGGATTGCACTTGTTGCTCTGGCAACATCAACAAACTTGCCATAACGCTTGCCTCGTTCGTCAAGGATTTTATCAATCATCACGACTCCTTGATAAAGATTCCTTCTGGTGACAGATGACCCTTGCGGTCTTTAATCTGTTCATAGGCGTGTTTAAAACAGCTTACAAGGTCCAAATCAGCAGTGGCACAACCCATGACAAGGGTAACCAGAATATCGCCGTATGCGTCAATCATGGCCTCTCTGTCATTGTCAGTGATAGCTTGAATTAGCTCACCAACTTCCTCAAGTGTTTTAATGGCTTGCGCTCTTGGATTGCTGTGCTGGACAATCTGACGAGCCTCACCCCAGCGAACAACTTCCATTTCAATTTCTGCAAAGCTCATACTGTCCACTCTCTTTCATTACGACCACTGTTTGATTTAACTGTGTTGCCTGTCAAAACGATAAGGCACATGACCTTTAATTCGTTTAAGCGTCTTGCAACTTGATTGCTCTCAAGGCCAGTTAGCCTTGCAATACCATCTTTGCCAAGCGGCCCGTTCTTTTCTAAGCACTCAAGAATTATCTTGTGATGTTTGGCAGAGACTTCTTTGATGCTGTCTGCTGCTTCAAACGAGGTTATGGGATCTTCTTTTCTTACCCTTGGAAAAAGGTCCAAAGGATTGCTGCTGAAAAATTCTTTGAAGTTCATATTTATTCCTTGAAGGTGGGTACTCGTTGCGTCTGCGGCTGACATAGAGATCAGCGCCTCATTTCCTTTTCGCAGCATCCGCTTTCCCCGTTATTAATTAAAAGGGCAGATCATCATCCCAATTGTCTGATTTGGCTTTTTGGGTTGGCTGGCTTGATTGGCGCGTCTGTTCTTTAGGGCGCACAGACAGGCTGATAAATCCTACATCTGCCTTGCTCTTCTTTTTCCATCCAGAAATCCAGTATTCAATGCCATCAATATTGATAGAGCCACTCATGTCTGGGTGTTTTTCCTCTGTCTTCTTGTCGTTCTTGAAAAGTTGACCCCTGTTAGTATTATCGTATTCCATTTTGTGTTCCTTTAAATGCCGAAAATTTTCCGTGGTACAAGTCTGTTGCTTCCATTGCAACTAAACATGCAAGTTCATAGTCCTCATACGTCCCTAAATAAATAGGGACATAGTTTTTGCATATAGCAACTTTCCATTTTTTATTTGTTGAGTGCCATGAGACTCCTTTCATTCCAGACGTATTAGTAGTCCTAATTTTTTGATTTGCTGAATTTTCAGCTTTTGTTGCTGATCTTAAATTTTCAATTTTGTTGTTTGATCTATTCCCATCAATGTGATCAATAACCTCTGGCAAATAACCATGATGAAACAAAAAAATTAGGCGGTGAATTGGATATGCTTTGTTGCCAATCTTTGCTTTGACATATCCTTTTGGAGTCAATGTCCCAGCAATTCCAAGATCAATGTCTCGACCTTTTTTGCGGATTAGATTTCCATCTTCATAGTCAAAAATGGATTGAACAAGTTCTTGCGTAAGCATGTTTCACCTCATCAAAGTGTCATCTGAAAGATGTGGAAGGCAATGATGAGTTGCTTTTCGGGCTGCAGACCCTATCCACGCTTTCATTTTAACCCTTTGCATTTTTGAGTGCAGATCGCACAGTGGAATTCAACTGGTTTGACAGATAGACCTTCTGATCTGCTTCCAATTGCTGTTCATCAATCATGGCCAAGGCATCAACTGCCTGACCAACCTCGACTAACCCGGTAACGGAGCTTGCAAGTTCTTGCAAAAACTCCTTAACTTCTGCTGGCAGGTCATCACCAATACCACCACGAGGGCTGATAACGGGTGCTGGACCTTTCTTTGGTACATCGCCCTCTTCTGGCAAATCTTCACCCGCATAGATGTACAGACCCAAGCCATGCAGCGACAGTGCTTTAGTCATGCAGCGCATGATGGCGGTGTTGACAGCAAAAGAATCGCATTCAACCCTGTATTCTTTCCCGTATTTGTTTGTTGCTGTGTAGCCTTTTAATGGAATTGATTTGTTAGCGCCATCCATTACAGGCAGTTGACAGGTCATGGGTTTGCCAAACAAAGTAACGGTGACCCAAACCATTGCAGTGCCATTGATTTCCATGTAGCACTTGTCGCCAAACATTTCAACCTTGTAAGAAGCCGCAGGATCGGCCTTTAAAGCCTCTGCCCAAGCCCAAGCCCATGACAGGTACGTTAAATTGTTTTTCTTCTCTGTATGACCGTTTACGTTGGTCTGAAGCAGCTTTTCAATAGACATACATTACTTCCAGATAGTTGAGTCATATTCGTCTTGGATGATTTGATTTTGTGTCTCATCATCAAAGTCCTGGAACTCTAAGAAGTGGTTCTCACCACAGCAAGAGCGTTTGTCGTTACGGGGTTCCATGCAATAAGGGCAATACTGCACATCATGCAAGTCTTCTTTGGCCTGTTGCAAAAAGTCTTTCATTTCATCTCCAATACAAATACACGGGCTGTGGTCTTGGTGTAGTACATCTGTCCCTTAACAAGCCAAGGCTTTTTATTGCGTATGACGTAAGAGCGCAGTGCCTGTGCAACCTTATCGCAATCTTTCGGTTGGCATGAGATGGATTTCCCTATGTCAAGATCTTTAAACACAGAATCGTATTTGTAAAACCGAGCAACACGCTTCTTTGGTTGATCAGTAGTAACACGCAAGGTAGTAAGGTCTACCTCCTTGACGTTACGAAATGGGCTTTTGCCAGCAAAGGTGGTCTTGATTACGTTGCTCATGATTTTGTTACCGGAGTTGCGAGGAGCCACTTGTCACCCAGGAAGCGAATGGACTTGACCCACTGCTTGCAGTTATGACGTTGGATGTGTGCTGGAACACCATTGACGCAGAACAACTTCCTTACTTTCCTTAGTGCTTGAACATTCATTGATATCTCCTTTTTTGTTAAAGCAGATGTGAATGTATCAAGCTTTTTATGGTGTTTATATAGGGATATACCCTAATAGATTTTTCTGTTTTCTTGCGTTAGGCTCATCCCATGAGCCACCAAACACACGAATTTGCTTTAGCTTACGAGCTAATAGTCCATGCCACCGATCAACTGGAGCCATTGCTGCACCCAGATGATCTAGAAGCTGGTATTGTTGCGGTCCTAGCAACAGCACTAGAGATTGCTTCCAAGAAGCGACTAAAGGAATTACATGAAATCTACCAAGCCAAGCCCATTTGATTGGCGTTCTAAACCGTCTTCTTTGTTTACCAAAACAGAGAAGTCAAACATGAACGTCAATGTTGTGGCAAAGACTACTGAGCGTAAAGAGATGAAGACTTATTCCAGAGCCGGAATAAAGTGATATAGTTATTTGAAACACGGCTAGGTTGGGATTTGCTCCCCGACTGAAAAGAGTTACCCCTTCTCCTGCCGCAGTTTCTTCAAAGGGGTTTAAAAAAGTGGGCAATCATGCATTTTTATCCGCATCATATAGGCGACTATAGGTCTGCCACCATGCATCTCTCAAACGAGGAAGACTTGGCTTATCGCCGCCTTCTGGAGATGTATTACGACACTGAACAACCAATTCCAGACGACTTGCAACTTGTATCAAGAAGGATACGGGTAACGCCTGAAGCCCTTCTTTTTGTCCTCCAGGAGTTCTTTGTACTGGTCAACAAAGGCTGGAAGAACAAACGCTGTGATCTTGTGATCAATGACTATCATGAGATGGCTGAGAAAAACCGTAGAAATGGCAAAAAAGGTGGTCGTCCGAAGAAGCCTAAAGACGAGCAAGAAAACCCATTGGGTTTCCAGTCGGTTCCCAGTGGGATGCCAGTGGTAACCCAAGTGAAAGCTAACCAAGAACCAATAACCATAAACCATAAACCAAAGAGAGAGAGCGCAACTAGCGTTGCTTGCCCACCTGATGTTGGAGAACAGGTTTGGCAAGATTGGTTGTCACTCAGGAAAACAAAAAAGGCAGCGGTTACACCGACCGTCATTGATGGCGCAAGGAAAGAGGCTGAGAAGCTTGGCTGGCCTTTGGAAAAGTTTTTAGTTGAGTGGTGTACTCGTGGAAGCCAAGGATTAAAAGCTGAGTGGGTAGCGCCTAAACCTACTTTTGCCCAACAAGCTGCTGACGTTGCACGAACAACAGTTCCTGCCCAACATTCCGGTCCTGACCCTGTGTTGCTTCAGATCGCTGCTGACAGACAAAAGGCTGCTCCAATGCCTGACCACATCCGTCAACAAATCAACCAAGTATTGAGGAAGGCATGAGCCATTACCAAGCAATGCAAATACTGGACAAGGTGCGTGAAGGAGTGCCTTACCCAGCACACATCATTGACCAAGCACTCCGATTAACTGGTGACCTGGATGAAGCCAACTGATAGCGACCAATACATGATTGAGCTTGGTGAGGCCAGAGTTCTGTATGGAACGTATCAGTCAACCAAGCAAAAGGTCTTAACGCCTGTTCGGATTAAGTGGTTGACAAAGATGTATGGCCCTGGTTCTGCTGAAAGAATCAGGGGTTACATGATCAAGCTTCAAAACGGTGAGTTAGATTAGGGTAAATCCCTATATTAATTTGCTTTATCTCAATAAATAATTGTCTTGCCAATGACGGCATAAAAGGAAACGCAATGAAAGTCAAAACCACTATCCACATCCACTACACCCAATTCTCTTGGGAAGAAAAAGGCAATTACGAAGTTTTTTCTTTCAAGGCAGAGAACACTGAACAACGCACCTACGTGTGTGATCAGGAGATTGAGATTGAAGTGCCGGACAACTACGATCCTCGCGCACAGAAGATTGCAGCTTTGCAAGCCAAAAAGGAAAAGATTATGGCCGACTACCAAAAGACTGTGACCGAGATCAACACTAGGATTTCCAAACTTCAAGCTATTGAGTACACATCATGAGCAATGACTTCTGGAAAGACTACGAGTCAGAGCCGAATCGGACAAAAAATTACAGCTTCCTAGACCTCAACCCTAAATATGCTGGCGGTTATTGGGTTGGGGAGCTTCAAATCAATATAAAGGAAAAGCCAATCTGGCTGCATCGAACGATGATGCGGTTGTGCTTTGGCTGGGAATGGAAGGATGCCAAATGACTAACTTAATTAACTGCGGCACTTGCGGTTACCCTTTGACGCCAGAAGAACGCACAAGCCTGATTGAGCGTAATGGTGTGATGGTGAAGCCAGCACCTATGACCAAAGACGAAGCAATCAGCACGGAACGTGCGTTGGACTTGGCGCTGGAGGCGTTGGAGAACAGCATTGATCTGGTTTTCAATGAGGCGCGTGAGGCAGAAAAGATGTATGCCAACGTGCCTACAAGGTTGGCGCGTGTTCAAGGTCTTGTGGCGCTTGAAGTGGCGCATGAGAAAGCCATCACCGCCATCAAGCAAGCCCGTGCCCTCGACAAGATGGCAGAGAACGCCAGAG
>Ga0247723_1000697_pt1 | contig 21877 bp, 20 predicted proteins | sample MSEWelMarce5H_FC_FD_189079 | JGI IMG/M metagenome (GOLD analysis project Ga0247723, IMG submission 189079) | Subsurface sediment microbial communities from gas well in West Virginia, United States - MSEEL Well Study Marcellus 5H_FC | ecosystem: Environmental > Terrestrial > Deep subsurface >... | reverse complement strand
TCGCTGAAGTATTATCTGAAGAAGTAATCGATGTAAGTAATCCAAATGCATTGACTGATCCTCAAAAACAAGCGATGATCCAAAAAGCACGCCAAGCAAAGAAAAATCCAAAACTAGGTACAGCTGACGATCCAGTTGAGTTTGTTGAAGAAGGAGATATTGATGAATTAGCTCGTATCGCTAAAGGCTATAGATTAGCTGATGATAATGTTGATACATCAAGATTCACTAAAACAATCTCAGGTACATCATTAGCTGATGTTATTAATTACTTTAGAGAAAATCCAGGTGCTGATAAGAAAACATTACAAACACAATTTAATTTTGCTCGCCCACAAATCGCTAACGCTATTGTTAATGGCTTAATGGATGCAGGTGTATTAGTTAAATTAGGTGCTGGTGGTGAAGAAGAACCAGCAGGTGTTCAATCACAAGCTCCAGCAGCAACTGATGCTGAAGATATGTTTGTTGGTGGTGCTGAAAATCCATTAGCAATGTATTTCGATGGTGAACCAAATGCTGATGGTTCTGAAGATTTTATTGAACCAGAAGCAGGTGAAATTGAAAAAGCACCAGTAGCAGGTCAATTATCAGACGAAGATTATGAAGCATTCTTAAAAGCATCTACATTAGAAGATCGTATTGCTAAAGTTAAAAGTGATATTGCAAAAACTAAACGTTCAAAACCAGGTGGTGAGTTTTCATCTGAACCATCTACAGAATTAGATCGTTTACGTACTTTAAAAATATCATTAGAACAGCGTTTAGCTGATTTAGTAGCAGGATCAAAATACTTACAAAAACGTAGTGGTGTTGAAGCAGATGATATCGAATTAGAAGATACAGAAGAACCAATACAAGAAATTGATCAATACGATCTTAACAAAATGAAATTTTACGCAGGAATTATAAAATAAAATATATGAAAAAAGCAGTTTTATTAATATTAGCAGTTATCGTAGGTGCTTATATTATATTTGATAAAGTTAGTGATGCTGGTTTATCAAAAGAATTTTTACAAAAACAAGATAGCTTAGTACAAGCTGTTGACTCAATGAAATTAGATTTAGTACAAGATAGTATTAAAATTGATTCATTGATATTAGTAGATGTACAATTACAAGATAAATTAGCTTATGCTAAATCACATGTAAAAACAGTTACTAAATTTGTTGATTCATCCAAAGCAGCAATTGATACTTATAACGAAAAAGAAATAATTACATTCTTTAACAATCGTTACCCTACAGATACAGTAACTAACCCGCTACCTTTAGCCCAACCAGTATTAGTATCTACAGCTAAAGATTTAGCAGAATTAGATGGTGCAAAACAAATCATTACAATTAAAGATAGTGTTATTGCATTAACTGAATCTAGAGTGAGTGGTAAAGATAGTGTTATCTCAGTTTACATTAAGAAAGAAGGCACATACAGAAATATTATGACCAATCAAGATTTACAAATCAAAGATTGGAAAAACCAATACCAAACATTATACTTACAAAACCAAAAGCTTAAATTTAAGAATAAAATCACTAAGATTGGAGCAGGTATTGTAGTTGGTGGATTAGTATACTTGATGGTTGCAAAATAGTTCTACCTTAGGAACATACCCCGCTATAGTCTCCGTATTATAGCTCTGAGCTCATCCGCAAGGTTGAGCTCACTTTTATATATTTATATACATGAGTCAAGCAAATATTAAAGAAATAATCAAGGCGGAATATATCAAATGTGCTACTGATCCTGTACATTTCTTTAGAAAATATTGTTATATTACCCATCCTGTAAAAGGTAGAGTATTATTTCATTTATACCCATTCCAAGAGGATGTATTAAATGATCTTAGAAATAATAGATTTAGCATTATAAATAAATCAAGACAGTTAGGTATCTCAACACTATCAGCTGGTTTTGCGTTATGGACAATGTTGTTTCAAAAGGATAAAACTGTGTTGTGTATTGCAACAAAGCAAGAAACAGCTAAAGGAATGGTAGAGAAAGTACAATTTATGTACAATTCATTACCATCTTGGTTAAAAGGTAATATAAAACCAATATCAGATAATAAATTATCATTAAAACTAGCCAATAACTCTCAAATTGTTGCTACATCAGCTGCATCAGATGCAGGTAGATCGTACGCTGTTTCGTTACTTATTGTGGATGAGGCTGCCTTTATTGAAGGAATTGATAGAATCTATACGAGTATTAAACCAACCATTGCAACGGGTGGTGGAATTATAGCATTATCATCACCAAATGGTGTAGGTAACTGGTTCCATAGAATGTATACCGATGCTGAAATTGGAAAGAATGAATTTAAAGCAATTAAATTAAGATGGGATTTACATCCTGATAGAGATGAAAGATGGGAAGAAACAGAGCGCGCAAACATGTCTTCAAGAGAATTTGCCCAAGAGTATGATTGTGACTTTTTAGGATCTGGAAATTCAGTTATTGAACCTGATATATTATCATTTTATGAAGAAACTTTTATTACTGACCCTATTGAGCGTCGCTTTATGGGTGGTGATTTTTGGATATGGGCTTATCCTGATTATAGCAAACAGTATGTTATTTGCGCTGACGTTGCTCGTGGCGATGGTGCAGACTATTCGGCATTCCATGTTATCGATGCTATATCGCTTGAACAAGTGGCTGAGTATAAATCACAAGTGGATACCCGCACTTATGGAAATATGTTGGTATCTGTTGCTACTGAGTACAACAATGCTTTACTTGTAGTAGAAAATGCTAATATTGGATGGGATGTTATTAATACGATAATAGAAAAAGGATATCCTAACACATATTATTCACCTCGTGCTTATGGTGAAATGCAAATGGATAAATGGATGGCTAAGATGGAGTCTGAACAAACAGTTCCTGGATTTACTACATCAGCTAAGACAAGACCACTTGTTATCTCAAAGATGGAGGCGTATATTCGAGATAGACAATTCACCTTTCATTCAAAGCGTTTACTTGAAGAATTAAGAGTATTCATTTGGATGCATGGTAAAGCACAAGCGCAAAATGGTTATAATGATGACTTGGTAATGGCATTGGGAATGGGATTATTCGTAAGAGATACTGCAATGAAATTCTACGAGCAAGGTATGAATTTAGCTAGAGCTGCAGTTGATGGTATTACAAGAACAGGTGGAGAAAATGCCTATTACGGTCCTGCATTACCTAATGGAACTCAAAATCCATATATGATAAACAATGGACACGGACAATTCGAAGATATGACATGGGTACTATAGAGCATAAATATTTATTGATATAATAAAAACATAAAATGGCTGAATTAAATAATAATCCTGGATTATTTACTAGATTAACTCGTCTGTTCAATACAGATGTAATCATTAGAAATGTCGGAGGAAATCAATTAAAGGTTACAGACGTTGATAAAATCCAAGCCTTTGGTAATGTTAAAACAAATGCATTAATCGATAGATTTACTAAGTTGCACCGCTACGGAGCTAATATGCCGTACAACCCAACAATAAACTATCAAACATTGCGCCTTCAGTTATATACTGATTATGAAGCAATGGATACAGAATCAATCATCGCATCAGCATTAGATATTATCGCTGATGAATCTACATTAAAAAATGAAATGGGTGAGGTACTTCAGATTAGAAGTGCTGATGAAAATATTCAAAAAATACTATATAACTTATTTTACGATATATTAAATATTGAGTTTAACTTATGGTTGTGGACTCGTAATATGTGTAAGTATGGTGATTTTTATTTACACATGGAGATAGCTGAAAAATTTGGTATATATAATGTAATACCATTATCAGTGTACGACATGGTTCGTGAAGAAGGTCAAGATCCAACTAACCCAACAGCGGTAACATTTAAGATAGACCCAATGGTAATCGCGGCTGGTGGTATGTCTAGTCGTGTTAAAGATAGAGATGGTAAAATTCAATTTGAAAACTACGAAGTAGCGCATTTTAGGCTATTAACTGATGCTAACTACTTGCCTTATGGGCGCTCGTTTATTGAGCCTGCTCGTAAAACTTACAAACAGTATGTGTTGATGAAAGATGCGATGTTATTGCATCGTGTAACACGTGCCCCGGAAAAACGCGTATTCACAATTGACGTAGGTAATATCCCTCCAAATGAGGTAGATGCATACATGCAACGTTTAATGCAGAAGATGAAGAAAACACCTTATGTTGACCAACAAACAGGTGAATATAATCTTCGCTATAACTTGATGAACATGATGGAAGATTTTTATCTACCAACTCGTGGTGATAGAGCATCAACAAAAATCGACACAATTAAAGGATTAGAATATAATGCAATTGATGACGTAGTATTCCTACGTGATGAAATGTTAGCTGCACTTAAGGTGCCTAAAGCATTCTTCGGATTTGAAAAAGATTTAACGGGTAAAGCTACATTAGCTGCCGAAGATATTCGTTTCGCTCGTACAGTTGAACGTATCCAACGTATCACATTATCCGAATTGTATAAAATGGCGTTAGTTCATTTATACGTTCAAGGATATGATGGTGCTGCGTTAACCAACTTTGAATTAACATTAACCACCCCATCAATCATATTCGAACAAGAAAAGATTGCATTATGGAAAGAAAAAGTTGACTTAGCTAAACAAATGCAAGACACTAACCTAATGCCTTCAGACTTTATCTATGATAAGATATTCCAATTCAGTGAAGATCAATATGATGAGTTCCGTGATTTAGTTATTGAAGATAAAAAACGTGCATTCCGTTTAGGCCAAATTGAAAATGAAGGTAACGACCCAGCTAAAACTGGTAAATCATATGGTACACCACATGATCTAGCTTCATTGTATGGTAAAGGTAGAATGGGACAAGGTACACAAACATCAACAAATTTACCATCAGGGTATGATGAAAAACGTGCTGTAGGTCGTCCTGAAGAAAAAGTATCTATGATCAATACACAAAATGATCCATTAGGTAAAGATAGATTAGGTGCTGGTGAGAATGGTACATTGTATACTGCTAATATACCTGATGAGGGTAGTGGCACGCCAAAAGGTGGTTCACCATTAGCAATAGCTGAAGCATATAAAAATAAGTTTGCATTAGGTGCTATTCCTAAAGAAATACGTAAAGAAATAGTATTTGGACCTGATCAAGAACCATCATTACTTAACGAAAACAATATCAAGGGCATATAACGACTACATATTTATAGGTAGTGCATACTATACACTATGAAAATAAAACACAGCAAATATAAAAATACCGGTATCTTATTTGAATTATTAGTGCGCCAAATCGCATCAGACACTGTGTCTGGTAAAGATTCTGCCGCTATCGGTATTGTTAAAAAATTTTTCGGCAAAACTGAATTAACAAAAGAACATAAGTTATACCAAGCATTAATTACGAGTAAAGCTTTAACCGAAGGTAAAGCTGAATCACTAATTAATTCAGTGCTTGAAATTTCTTCACGTCTTAATAAAACGGCTTTACGTAAAGAAAAGTACAACATTATTAAAGAAATTCGTAGTCATTATGATATCGAAGTATTCTTTAAAGCAAAAATTAGCAACTATACACAATATGCTGCTGTATCTAATTTAATTGAAGCTCATGGATCATTAGAATTCATTGAGCCTTCTCAAGTTATCGATAACAAAGTAACATTGCTTGAACACATTACTCGTAAAGAAGTTAATATTGAAGAAGTAAAAGATCGCGTATTAGAAGAATACAGCAAAATGGATTCTGGTACACGTATTTTAGCATACAAAATGTTATTAGAGAAATTTAACGAAAAATATGGCGATTTAATACCTGCACAAAAATCAGTATTAAAAGAATATATTAACAATGTTACTAATACTGTTAAATTAAGAGAATTTGTTAATGAACAATATGCTCAAATTAAAAAATCATTAACTGAATTAACACCATTAGTAGCTGATAGAACAGTTCAAATTAAATTGACTGAAGTTATTACGTTATTAAATCCATTAGATAAAAATCAAAATGTAAAAGACGAGAATATAGTTTCACTTTTACAATACCATCAGTTAATAGCTGAATTAAAAGCCGTTAAATAATGGACATAAAAGAGTATATTAAAACATTGGTACGTGAGTTGTTAGATGAAGAATCTACTACAGCTGGTGTACCTGGTTATTTATCAGCAAATGCTTTTTCTCCTAAAGGTCAAAAAACAAATGCTGCTACTAAAACTGCTAAGTCTCAAGGAATGAAACTAGCACCTACAGGAATGCCAAGTGATTCTAAAGTAAGGGATTATAAAGCCGTTTGGAAATCAGCTGAAAAACCATCATACAAAATGTATAAAGAAAATTTGGAAAAATTAATTCAAGAAGAATTGTTAAATGAGGCAACTTATAAACAATTTAAAAAAGAAGTTAAACATAGAACTAAAGCTGAACAATTGCATAAAGCAATGCGTGAGGTAAAGAAAAAAATTAATGAAATTGATCGTATTGTTGATTATACACAACGTATGAAACAAGAATTGAGCGAAGGTGATGGTGTTGCTTATTGGGGTAGAACAGAAAAAGCGGTTGCTCAAATTGCAGAAATGGTAAATCATTTAACCAATAAAATAAACAATCTTAAGCAGTAATGGCAAAGACGGTAGGCAACAACAATAAGTTATCATTTGGCAAACGTAAAGTAGGTTCAGCAAAGAAAAAATACAACAAACATACACCACGCCCTAAAACTTATAGAGGTCAAGGTAGATAAAATATAGAAAATGAAAAGTATAAAACAACAGTACATCGACTTAACAGAAGGTAAAATGTCACAAGGTAATTTCATGAGAAATTTACGTATGACTGTACCACAATATGTAACTAATGTAACATCATTTGGTGATGCAGTTAGAATCCTTAAAAATAAGGGTATTATTTCTGAAGTATTGACAAATGAAGAAGAAGAAGTATTTTCTCAAGGTACTCAAGATGAAAGTGTAACAACAACAAATACAACTGCTGGGTATGATAGCGTTAGTGAAGAAAATGATGAAACTTCTAACAGCGATGCTGAATTTGATGCTATATTGAAACAACTTGAAGATCAAATGGCTGGTGAAAGAGCTGTTAAATCTGATGTTTTAGATGAGCCATTAGAAGAAGCAGAAGGTATAACAGCTGACGCAGTTGCTGTTGAAAAAGCAATTGATAATAAAAAGATTGACCCAGCTCAAGTTAAAGCAGCTGCTGAAAAAGCAATAAAAGGTGATTCAACTGATTTAGCAATGTTAATGTTAAATGCTGGTAATTTATTTGAAAATAAAGAACCAAAAGCAGTAGATGAAAATTTAGAAGAAGTAACATTAGGTATTACTACTGAACATGAATGTTTTCCTGCTAAATCTTATGATGAGATTGAAAAGATGGTTAAGAAAAACATTAAAAAAAATCCATTATACTATACTAATTATAAATTAACTGGTATTAGAGATTATACAGCACAAACGATGGATTCTTCAAAACCTGAAGATCATCAAATGAAATTTTATACAGAAAAAACAGCAGTTGATACAGCTAGAGGTATGAAGAAAGTTAAGATGCCTAAGGTTGAGGAAAAAAAAAAGATTAAAGAAAACGTAGAAGAAAGAATGCGCTTTCAAGATTTACCTGCTGATCCTGAAAAATATAAAATAGTAAGAGATAGCAAAAATTACATCATCAAAGCAACAAACGCTGACGGAGTTGAATTCCAAAAAGGTGATGTTGCTAAAACATATGATGGTGAAGAAATTAAAATAGTTAAATTCGAAGAAAGTCAAGGTAAGGTTAAAGCAATATATAATAAAGGAATGTTCTTTGCTGGTATCGATATTGATGGCTTAGAAGCAGGAAAACCAGAATTTAGACCAGGTGTTAACCTAGGTGGTTCAATGGAAAAATTAAAAAACATGGTTCGTGAGATAATGAAAGAAATGGAATCTGCTGACCAGGAAATAGATGACATGGCAATGGTTATGGATGAATATTTTGACGGCCGTGATAATTTAACAAATATTTCAGACGATACAAAATAATAAAATGAAACAATTATTAATAGATCATACACCATTCCACATTGCTAAATTAACTTTATCTGAAGCTAAAGCAATGTCAGGTGGTAGAATGCGCATTAAGGGTAAATTACAAGAATCTGAAGTAAAAAACGGAAACGGACGTGTTTATCCTAAATCAGTATTAGAGCGTGAAGCTAAAAAATATGCTGATGGTCCTATCAAATCAAATACCGCTATGGGTGAATTAGATCATCCTGAATCTACAATTGTTAACTTAAATAACGTATCACACAATATTAAACGTATTTGGTGGGAAGGTAATGACTTAATGGGTGAACTAGAATTACTAAACACACCATCAGGTAAAATTGCACAAGAAATTATATCAGCAGGTATCCCATTAGGTATATCATCACGCGGTATGGGTTCTGTACAACAAATCGGTGAAACAGTTGAAGTACAAGACGATTTTGAATTAGTATGTTGGGATTTGGTATCAGTACCATCTACACCAAACGCTTATATGTCATTATCTGAAGGAAAACAAACACAACTTAACGCAGATTATAGTAAAGTTAATAGTTTAATTACAGAAATTATCTGTACTACAACAGGAGCTTGCCAACTTTGCTAGAAAGGATCGCGTTTTAACGTATCTACATATATTTATGGGTAACCTAAAATGGGTTGCCCATCTTTTTGCAACTCAGGTATTACAAACAATTCTATTAAGCTTTTTACAATAAGCTTATTTCCAAAATTAAATTTAAGGAGAAACACAAAATGAGTACAAACAAAGATTTGTTTAAGGAAGCTATTGCTGACGCTAAACAAGTACGCGAAGCTGCATTGGCAAATGCAAAAGCTGCTCTTGAAGAAGCTCTTGGTCCTCAATTACAATCTATGATTTCTGCAAAATTGCAAGAAATGGAGAGTGAAGATGACGAGAAACTTGAAGAAGTAGACTACATCTCAGCTAACGACAGAAGCAATGATTCTGATATGATCAGAAAAAAAGCTATTGACGCAGGTCAAATGTCAGAAGGCGAAGATTTAGAAGAAGATTTCGATTTATCTGAAATTTTAGCTGAATTAGATTCTGAAGAATCTTTAGAAGAAGCTAAAGACGAAGAAAAAGAAGAAATGAAAGAAGCTGAAGAAGAAGAAGAAGTTGGTGAAGAAGAAGAAGTTGAAGACGAAGAGTCTGAAATGGAACCTACTGAAGAACCTGCTGAAGAAGAAGCTGAAGCTGAAGGCGACAAAATTACTGATTTAACAGTAGACGCATTAAAAGACATCATCAGAGACATTATCTCATCTGAATTAGAAGCTGAAGAGTACGAAACTCCAGGCGAAGAAGCAGCTGAAATGGGTGCCGAAGAAATGGGAATGGAAATGGGTGCTGAAGAACCAGAAATGGAAATTGCTGAAGAAGAAGATGAAGTTGACTTAGAAGAATTATTAGCTGAATTAGATGCTTTAGATGAAGAAAAATCAGACGAAGACACAATGTATGAAGCTAAGAAAAAAGACGCTAAGAAAGAAGACGAAAAGGACGAAATGAAAGAAGCGATTGAAACAATCGAAGCATTACGTGCTGAATTACATGAGCAAAACTTATTAAATGCTAAGTTATTGTATGTAAACAAAATCTTCAAAGCTAAAAACTTATCTGAATCTCAAAAATTAAAAGTAATTGCTTCATTCGACAAAGCAACTACACCAAAACAAGCTAAAGAATTATTTGAATCTATTCAAAGTTCTACTTTAGGTGCTTCTAAGAAGTCATCTATTAAAGAATCTTTAGGATTTGCTTCTAAAGCTGCTGGTGTTGCTCCAAAATCAACAATCGTTGAATCAAATGATGTAATTGCTCGTATGCAAAAACTTGCAAACATTATCAAATAAGATTATTAATTTAAAAACTAAATTCGTTTAAAATGAACGTACAACAATTATTAGAATCATCAAACCAATACAAGAGTGTAATGGAAGATTCAAAGAAATTGTCTAGTAAGTGGGAAAAATCTGGCCTTTTAGAAGGTATCAAGAACACTACAGACAAAAACACAATGGCTATGCTATTGGAAAACCAAGCTAAGCAATTAGTTACAGAAGCATCTCAAACAGGTGGTCAAGCTTCTGGTGCAGGTGCATATTCTGGCGAAAGCTGGAATGGTGTTGCATTACCATTAGTTCGCCGTGTATTCGGTGAAATCGCTGCTAAAGAATTCGTTAGCGTACAACCAATGAACTTACCTTCAGGTCTTGTATTCTATCTTGATTTCAAATACGGTACTAACGAAGCTCCTTTCCGTGCAGGTGATTCTTTATACGGTGCTAGCACAGTGAACAACACTACTAACATCGCTTCTCAATCATTATACGGTGCTGGTCGTTTTGGTTATTCAATCAACCAATACTCAGCTTCTATTTCTGCAGTAACTAGCTCAGTAACTTTTGCTGATGTTAACTTTAACTCAGATTATATCGTAACTGGTTCTTACAAGAAAGTATTAGTTCCATTACCAACAAACGCTGATTTAAACGCTGTTAGATCATTTGTATTTGCTACAGGTTCTGTTGCTGCTACAGATATGATCCAACAATTTACTACAGTAACTAACAATACAGCTTCTTTCATCGTTACTGGTTCAGTTATTGCTTCTACTTTCCAACCAGCTAACGTGTTATTGTACTACTCAGTACAACCAACATCTGAAACTCGTGGTGATTTCGAAGATGGTTCTTCTAAAACAAACGGTGCTACAACAATCGCTATCCCAGAAATCAATGTTCAATTGAAATCTGAAGCAATCGTTGCTAAAACTCGTAAGTTAAAAGCACAATGGACTCCAGAATTTGCTCAAGACTTAAACGCTTACCATTCAGTAGATGCTGAAGCTGAATTAACAGGTATCTTATCTCAATACATCTCTATGGAGATTGATTTAGAGATCTTAGATATGTTAATCCAAAACGCTTTCACAACTGAAAGATGGTCTGCAGTTAACAATCAGTCTTTGAATGCTGCTGGTGTACCTAACAACAACTTAGGTTACTACAACACACAAGGTGGTTGGTTCCAAACTTTAGGTACAAAGTTACAAAAAGTTTCTAACACAATCCATCAGTTAACTTTAAGAGGTGGTGCTAATTTCTTAGTTACTTCTCCTACAGTTGCTACAATCATCGAATCAATCCCTGGATTTGCTTCTGATGGTGATGGCGAGAGAATGGAATTCAACTTTGGTATCCAAAAGGTTGGTTCTTTAAACAGTCGTTATAAGGTTTACAAAAACCCTTACATGACTGAGAACGTAATCTTAATGGGTTACAAAGGTGCTCAATTCTTAGAGTGTGGTGCTGTATTTGCTCCATATGTTCCATTGATCATGACTCCATTGTTATACGATCCATCTACATTCACTCCACGTAAAGGTCTTATGACTCGTTACGCGAAGAAGATGATCCGTCCTGACTACTATGGTAAGGTTTATGTTGCTGGTTTAGATACTATCTAGTATTAATTCCAATATACATTAGCCCCGTAAGGCTATAAATTGAGACTCAAGCGCAAGCTTGGGTCTCTTTTTTCATATGTATACGTAACCAAATCGTTATACATGAGAGAACCTAATCGTGAGAGAAAAAGTGAAATCAAGTCTATAAACGCTCTACAATTAAATGATGAGCAAAAAGAAGCAAAAAGGTTAATAGTAGAAAATCAAATCGTAGTAATTACAGGTAGAGCAGGTAGTGGTAAATCGTTAGTATGTGCTCAAGCCGCTTTAGATTTCCTTAAGAAAAAACAAATTAACTGTATCTACAATACACGAGCCGCTATTGAGGTAGGTAGAAGTTTAGGATTTTTACCTGGTGATATTAATGGTAAATTTGATCCATACATGGAAGCACTAGTTGAAAACCTAGCCAAATGTTGTTCAGACAAAAATGAAGTACCTAAATTAATCGAAGACGGTAAAGTTAAAGCATTACCCGTTCAGTTTATCCGTGGTAAAACAATTGATGATATTCTAATAGTCGAGGAGGCACAAAACCTAACTAAAGGTGAAATGCTAGCCATATTGACACGCTTAGGTAAAAATGGTAAGATTGTCATCAACGGTGACAATGAACAAACCGATATCAAATCATCTACAGGCGAAATAAACGGCTTAAGCTACGTTATCGAATTATCTAAAAAAATCGAGGAAATCAAGTGGATTAAGCTGAAAGAGAACCATCGTTCTGACTTAGTAGGTAAAATACTTGAATACGAATACGGGAAATAAAATATTATTCAATATTTATATATATGAATATTTTTGAAGAAATATCTTGGCCTCAATTCCAACAACTTAGAGAAATTAAAAATTTATCTGAAAGAGAAAAAATAAAAAGGTATAATTTTTATTTAGATCAACTGAATGTAGCTCGATTTAATAACTGGTATAATGCTCAACCTAAAGGATCTTCAGGAAAAATAATAGTACAAAGTGGATTTCTTCAACAAGAAGATTTATATTATATTCTACAAGAAGACGGATCAAAAATATATATAACAACAGAAATGTAAAAATATGCCAGATTTACCAATATCGGGACTACCATCCCTAATTACCCCAGAACCAACAGATGTCTTTGCTATTGTAAATAATAGTGTAACTAAAAAAACAACAGTACAATCTGTAGGCAGTGCTGTATTTAATCAAATATCATCATCTGTTGTGCTTACTTCTCAATCTAGTTCATTTGCTAGCAGTACAACATTTAATAGTTATACTCAATCTATTAATAACGCTACTAGTTCATTTGGTGTTACATCTTATTATGGCTCATTTTTTCATACAGCATCAATATTACTTTCTGTAACTAATGCATCTTATTCAGCATCATTTAATACTACTGATTTTGCTTATGGAGTTAGTATTAGTGGATCTAATCAAGATAAAATTAAAATAACTAATCCTGGTGTTTATAACATTCAATTCTCAGCTCAACTTGATAAAACAAATAGTTCTAATGCTACTGTCTATATTTGGTTAAGAAAAAATGGTATTGATGTTCCTATTTCTAATACTGGTGTTGCAATATTTGGTGGAGCTAATGAAGCCTTAGCTGCTGCTTGGAACTTTTTTGTATCTGCTTCTGCTAATGATTATTACCAATTAATGTTTGCTGCTACTGATAATAATACACGAATATTGTATGCAACACCTTCATTAGGTCCTGCTGTGCCATCAATTATATTGACCGTTAATAGAGTAGCATAATCCTATTAATACTAGTAATATTTATACACGTTAAATACTACCTAGTTAATGAGCAATATAGCAATTTGGAACGGAACATCAACATTCACTACTGGCTCAACCCCATTTGGGTTTTATGATGCTGATTTAGCATTTAGAGCAGATGCTGATAAAGTAGCACAATGGTGTGCACAGCGTTTAGGTTATCCCTTAGTTGAAGTTGAGTTACAATCAGGATCATTTTATGCTGCTTTTGAAGAAGCAGTTACTACATACGGTAATGAAGTTTACCAATGGAAAGTTCGTGAAAACTATCTTAATTTAGAAGGTAGTACAACTGGTTCTTCATTCAATAACCAAGTTATAACACCAAATCTTGGTAGTGTAATTCGTGTTTCTGAAACATATGCTTCTGAAGCAGGAGCAGGTGGTTATACTACTTGGTATACTGGTTCATTTACATTAAAAAATAATGTACAAGATTATGATGTTGCGGCACAATTAAAAGCCCAAGGCATCACAGGCTCTATTGAAATTAAAAAAATATTTTACGAATCACCCCCAGCAATTGTTCGTTATTTTGATCCATACGCTGGTACTGGTACTGGTATCCAATCATTACTTGAAACATTTGGCTTTGGTCAATTTTCTCCTGGTATTAACTTCTTGCTAATGCCTATATATTTTGATGTACAAAAAGTACAAGCAATACAATTAAATGATCAGATTAGAAAGGCAGCTTTCTCATTTGATATTCATAATAACCATGTTAGAATATTTCCTATTCCAACTGGAGTTACGGAGGGATATAATGACAAAATGTTTATTCACTACATTATACAAGAAGAAAGAAACAATCCTGTAACTTTACAAAACGCTCAAGCATCAGGCAGTTTAATTACTAATGTATCAAATGTACCTTATGCTAACCCAGTTTATTTCCAAATTAATTCAATAGGTAGACAATGGATTCGTCAATATGCTTTAGCTACTGTTAAAGAAATTTTAGCATATGTTAGAGGTAAATACTCTACTGTACCTATCCCAGGCTCTGAGGTAACATTAAATCAACAAGATTTATTGACTGATGCTAGAGCAGAAAAAATAGCTTTATTAGAACAATTACGTGCTATGTTAGATCAAACATCTCGTAAAACACAATTAGAACAACAATCTACAGAAGCAGATTTTATTACAAAACAATTAGCTAATGTACCTTTACCAATATATTTCTTCTAATGATTAAATTAACAAACATATTAACAGAAGCTCTTGTATTATTTAAGATTGAAGTATTGATTAAAACATCAACAGATGAAAATCAAGTATACATCTATAATGAAATTAGAGGATTAAAAGATATAGTTGTAGTTACTGTTGAACAAAATGATTTTTTAAAAACTAAAAGTAATGAAAAACACCAGTTTGCATTGCTTAAGATGAAATATTTAGCTTCAGAAGAACCTAAAGCCGCTATTAATTCTATTAAAACGGATGCTTTAGTGACTACTAGAATACCAGGTTTATTACAGTTTATTCCTCGTTTTAACACACTAGAAAAAGTAGGAGAATACTAATATGAGTTTATTTGGAACATCAAGAGACGCTAGTCTAATTAGACATATAGGCCGTGAGCTGATCAATAATATTATTGAGCAGCAGGTGGGCTATTATAAAATTGACTTATCTAAAACTTCAACAAACATGTATGGTGAGGCAAATGGAACAAAAATATATTATGATCCTGTATTAGTAAACTGTCTAATAGAAAGATCAGCACAAGAATGGACAACTGACAGTTTTGGTCCTGATGTCACTAGAAAAATCCAGCTTAGATTTTTAAGAGATGATTTAAGAGGATATGAATTATCAATAGAACTACCAGAAGGTGGTAAAGGATTTCAGTATGGTATCCTTCCTGAAGTAGGAGATGTAGTCGTATGGCAAAATAATTACTACGAAATAGATGATGTTTTAGAAAATCAATATTTTGTAGGCAAAGACCCAGATTATTCTTATTCAATAGATAACGATAATTTTGGTTCTTCAATTTCAATTATAGTAAACGCTCATTACACTCGTGTTGAGAAATTGGGCATAGAAAAAGATAGATTATAATGATAAAGTTAAAAGACTTATTAAACGAAAAGGTATACGTTCAAACACCAGACGGTGAAGAAGGCGATGAAACCATTATGAAACAAGGTTTCAAATTAGGTAAAGCAACAATCGATCCTGAAACAGGAGCTAGCGTTACTGATGTAACTTATTTACCTGCATTTGAACAAATTCGTAGACAAGCCCTTACAATGCGTAAAGAATTTCAACCATTTAAATTTTCAGCTAACGAAGATATAGCTAAAGTAGCTAAAGATATTAATACTAATTTAACTAAAGTTAGTCAGTTAATATTTGCTTTAGAAAAAATGATTGAATTACAAAATAAGAAATAATGCCTCGCGATCTAAAACCAATACCGCGTAATATTGTTCAAGTAGAACAAGCACAGATTACACCTTATCTTGCTAGTCAGGGCAAACCTGATAGTGATGAGGGTACTGTATTTTCGCGTAATAGAGGTAAAGATTTATCTTTTAAAGGTAATAAAATAAAGGATATTTCTATTGGTTTGGATGATATAGATGGTGCAATACAATATTATTTTGAAAATGTTATTAAACCTAACGTTGTACAAAATGGAAATAGAGTAGCAGTACCTGTTATTTTTGGTGATGCTGAAAAATGGAAATCAGTTCAAAACGATGGTTTTTACCGTGATAAAGATGGTAAATTGATGGCACCACTTATTATGTACAAACGTACTAACGTTGAAAAGAATAGAACATTAGGAAGTAAAATAGATGGTAACCAAGCTCATTTATTCAATGTGTTTGAAACTAGATATAATGCTAAAAACTTTTATGATAAGTTTGATATTTTAACTAATAGAAAACCATCAAAACAATACTATGTTTCTGTAGTTCCAGATTATGTTACTGTAACTTATGAATGTGTTTTATTTACAAACTTTGTAGAACAAAACAATAGCTTAATTGAAGCAATTGAATATGCTTCTGATTCATATTGGGGCGATTTTAAAAGATGGCATTTTAGAACTAGAATTGATACTTTTGCTGTAACAAATGTTGTAGAGCAAGGAGATGATAGAGCAGCTAGAACTACATTTACAATGACTTTAAATGGTTATTTAATACCAGATACAGTTAATAAACAACTAGCAAACGAAGATTTATTGTATTCACCTGCTCAAGTAGTATTCGGTTTAGAAACTACAAATGATCTTGTTACTATCACCCCATCAACACAGATGGCTGATAATAATACAGCAGGATCAACATCATTTATTGGTGATGGTAATATTGTTTACAATACTGTTATTAATGCTGCTGCAATTGGTGATTTAACATACTTAAATACTAATAAACCATTAAAAGCAGATATAGTTACAGTACCAAACCAAGCAGCATTTGTTGGAGCTTCAATATTAAACCCACCAACTGGATCACAATTACCAGCAACTACAGTTAATAATTTTGTATTCTATGTTAATGGACAATATATCCCATCAACATTTGCTTCAATTACAAGTAATGTAGGTGGTATTACATTCCAATTTAATACGGGTTCAATAGGATATGCTTTAGAAACTGATGATGAAGTAATAGCAATAGGTAAATTTACATAATGGCAAACGCATACATCAACTCATATCAAGAATTATCACCTGCCGATTTGTTATATATTAATACAAAAAAGCAATTGCAAGCTGATACTATAACTATTCCTGATACTGCTATATTCACTGGTGCCTCTATATTACAACCCGTATTACCACAACTTGGAACTACATCAAATTTTAGTTTTGAGTATTATATAAATGGACAAAATGTTACACCATCATTAGTAACTTTAACAACAGGAGGAGGAAATGTAATATTTACATTTAACATATCTCAATTAGGATATACTTTAGAAACAGATGATGAAATAATAGCAATAGGTAAATTCGCATAACAATGGCAAGAATTAAATTTAAACAAATAAATAGTAACATTAGTTATAGTCCAAATGATAACATTCTGTATGTTTCAGGTGCAGTAAATATTATCCAATCATCATCCCTTACACCAGCCTTGGCTGTATCTGGTGCTATGTTTATTGTTAATTCAAACAACGTAGCATCTGCTTCTTTCAATACAAGCGGTTCAATAAACGTCGATATAATCGACGCGGGCTCTTATTAGTAGGTATATTTATATGTGGCTTATATAAGTCACATCACAATCCTGGTACATACCACTAAATAAGGACCCATTCATATGGCAGTTAATAAACTACAGTTAAAACGCAGCGCCGTTGCAGGCAAAGAGCCTAACACATCATCATTAGCCCTAGGAGAATTAGCAATTAATACCTACGAAGGTAAAGTTTTTCTTAAAAAAGATAATGGTGTTGAAACTATAGTACAACTAGCCGATGTAAGTGGTTCAATTCTTAGTGCATCTTACTCTTCAACATCCTCATACTCAGACAATTTTACAGTTAACGGCCCAGTTAATGTATATGGATCTCAATATATATCTGGTTCATTAGTTGTAGGAAACGATATTACAGCACGACGTTTAATTGTGCAAACAATTACTTCATCAGTAATTTACTCTTCAGGGTCAAACATATTTGGTGATGCTACAAGTGATACACAAACATTCACAGGTAGTGTTAATATTTCAGGTTCATTAAATTTAGTTGGTAACCAAAGCATTAATGCTGGTTACGAATTAGATGTAGATGCTATTAATGTTAATACAATCACAGATAGAAGTGGTGGTACCTTAACATTAGGTGCTTCAACATCATCTGTTTCTGGATTTTTAACTGTTAATAACAATATATCATCTTCTGGTAAAATAGAAGCAGTATCATTCACTGGTTCATTTAGTGGTTCAATAAACAATTTACAAGGTACTGCTACACACATCCCATACTTTAGCTCATCTCAAGTATTAGCTGATAGTGCTATGTATCAAGTTGGTAGTGCAAGTATCGCTATTAACCAAAATGGTGTTACAACAGCAGCTCCTGAAGCATTATATGTTTGGCAACCAAACACAGATTCATTCAATGTAATTAGTGGTAAAGGTAATTCAGATAATTACTTACAACTAAACATTCAAAATACTAATCAAGGTGTAAGTGCATCTTCAGACGTTGTAGCTACAGCTAACAACGGTGATGAAAATAACAATTACATCAATATGGGTATTAATAGTGAAAACTTTAATGGTCCTATTGGTGAAGGAAATGATGCTTACTTATATTCTACAGGTAATAACTTACATATTGGTAATACTAAAGCTGGTAAACATTTAGGATTTTTTGTTGGTGGAGACAATGCTGATACAGATAAAAAATTACAATTAAATCCTACTGGTCATCACCAAATGACTGGTTCTTTAGATATTGATTCTCAAGTTACTGCTTCTAGATTTATAACTAGAGGAGCTACAGCAGCTCAATTTGTAAAAGGAGATGGCTCTTTAGACAGTACAGTCTATGTTTCAGCTTCTATATTTAATGTAACTACAGGTTCATTAAATGATTTTAGTGCATCTGTACTTTTAGCTACTTCTTCATTATATAGAGCTACAGCTTCTTTATACAATGCAACTGCTTCAATCTATAATGCAACTGCTTCATTATATGCCTATACATCATCAAATAACGATGTAGTAGCACAACTATATGCTACAACAGCATCATTAAAAAATGCTACAGAATCTTTATACAGAGCAACAGCATCACTTTATAACGCAACTGCTTCATTATATGCTTTCAGTGCAAGTATCTTAAATTATACTGCATCTCAAAATGTATTAAATGGTACTTATGCAACTACTGGTTCTAATATTTTTAAAGGTAACCAAGTAATATCTGGTTCTTTAACTGTAAGTGGTAGTACAAATATTTTTGGCACTACAAACCTAACTGGTTCAGTTAATGTTTCAGGAAGTACAGGTACAGCTATTACTGCTAATGTAGATACAATTGTATTTACTGGCTCTTATGCTCAATCAGGATCTGTAAATTTATCTAGTTCAGTTGATATAGTAGGTTCATTAGTAGTAAATGGTAGAAATTATATTAACGATAGTTCTTCCTTTAGTATTAGAACATTTAACTTAGAACAAACAAGTGCTTCTGTATTATTAGCAACTGCTTCTTTATATAGAGCAACGGCTTCAATTTATTTAGCTACAGAGTCTTTAAATAGAGCAACTGCTTCTATTTACAATGCTACAGCATCAATTTACAATACTACAGCTTCATTATATGCTTATACTGCATCAAATAATGATGTAATAGCACAATTATACAATGAAACTGCTTCATTAAGAAATGCAACTGCTTCAATATATTTAGCAACAGCATCTTTATACAATGCTACTGCTTCAATTTATAATGCAACTGAATCACTTTATAATTTTAGTGCTTCAATCAATGCTTATACTTCATCCAACAATGACATTATTGCTCAATTATATGCTGAAACGGCTTCATTAAAAGCAGCTACTGCTTCTATTAATTTAGCTACTGCTTCTTTGTATAATTCTACAGCATCAATTTACAACACTACAGCTTCATTATATGAATTTAGTGCAAGTATAAATGCTTATACTTCAAGCAATAATGATATAATAGCACAGTTGTATGCTACAACATCATCATTAAAGAATGCTACTGCATCACTTTATAATGCAACAGCTTCAATTTATAATGCAACTGCTTCAATTTATAATGCAACAGCTTCATTGTATGCTGCTTCTGCTTCAATAAATGCATTTAGTGCTTCTATACTATCTTATACAGCATCTCAAAATATTTTAAACGGAACTTTTGCTACAACTGCTTCAAATACTTTCTATGGTACTGAAACAGTTAGTGGTTCTGTATTAGTAAGTGGAAGTATTGCTTTACAAGGTAACCAAAACATTGTTGGTAACTTAACTGTAACTGATACAATTACTGCTCAAAAGTTAATTGTACAAACTATATCTTCATCTGTAATATTCAGTTCAGGATCAAATGTATTTGGTGATGAATTAACTGATATTCAATCATTTACTGGGTCAGTAGAAATTACAGGTTCATTAACTGTAAATGGTAGAAATCATATTAACGATAGTTCTTCATTTAGTACTCGTACTTTAAATTTAGAACAAACAAGTGCATCAGTACTTTTAGCTACTGCTTCAATCTATTTAGCTACATCTTCTCTTTATAATGCAACTGCTTCAATCTATTCAGCTACAGCTTCTCTTTATAATGCTACTGCTTCTATTTATTTAGCAACAGCATCATTATATGATTTTAGTGCTAGTATGAATTCTTATACTGCAAGCACTAACGCTACAATAACTCAAATCCAAAATGCTACTGCATCAATTTATAATGCAACAGCATCAATATATTTAACTACAGAATCATTAAATAGAGCAACAGCCTCATTATACAATTTCAGTGCATCAATCAATGCTTATACTGCAAGTAATAATGATATTATTGCTCAATTATATAATGAGACAGCTTCATTAAGAGCAGCTTCATCATCTATTAATTTAGCAACTGAATCATTAAACAGAGCTACAGCATCTTTATACAATGCTACTGCTTCAATTTATAATGCAACAGCATCGTTGTATAATTTTAGTGCTTCAATTAACAATTACACTTCAAGTACTAATGCTACAATATTAGATATTCAGAATGCAACTGCTTCATTATACAATTTCAGTGCTTCTATATTAAACTATACTGCAAGTACTAACGCTACAATAGTTGACATTCAAAATGCTACAGCATCTTTATATGCAGCTAGTGCTTCAATAAATGCTTATACTGCATCTAATAATGAAGCAATAGCTGATATTAGAGTTGCAACAGCATCTTTATATGCTTTTAGTGCATCTATAAATGCTTATACAGCATCTAATAATGGAACTATTGCTCAATTACAAAACGCTACAGCATCATTATACAACGCAACTGCATCATTGTATGCAGCTTCAGCTTCAATAAATGCTTTTAGTGCTTCAGTATTAAATTATACTGCATCTCAAAATATATTAAACGGTACTTTTGCAACTACTGGTTCAAATACATTCATAGGAAACGAAACAATATCAGGTTCTTTAAATGTAACTAGTGGAATTACAGGTTCATTATTAGGAACTTCATCATATGCTATTTCTTCATCTTATGCATCAACTTCTACCAACGCTGAGTTTTCTACTAGAACAACTCAAGTAGATGTTTATGTAAAAAACATGACTGGTGCTCAAATTAATAAGGGCACTGTTGTAAGAATTATAGATGCTGTAGGAGATAATCCTTTAATTCAAACAGCTTCTTATACAAATGATGCTAATTCAGCTAATACTTTAGGTATTACTACTCAAAATATCCCTAATGATAGTTTTGGATATGTTATTTCTGAAGGTATTTTGATAGGAATTGATACAAGTGCTTATGTACCTGGACAATTATTATAC
>Ga0247723_1000696_pt1 | contig 21879 bp, 15 predicted proteins | sample MSEWelMarce5H_FC_FD_189079 | JGI IMG/M metagenome (GOLD analysis project Ga0247723, IMG submission 189079) | Subsurface sediment microbial communities from gas well in West Virginia, United States - MSEEL Well Study Marcellus 5H_FC | ecosystem: Environmental > Terrestrial > Deep subsurface >... | reverse complement strand
GGTACACCAACACCAACTAATACTCCAACATTAACACAAACACTAACATCAACACCCACACCCACCCCAACTCAGACTGAAACACCAACTTTAACACCAACGCCAACTTTAACACCAACAACATCTAGAACGTGTTACCATCCTTATACTTTAGATTTAATAGATAGAGATGATATGGGTTCAGGTCAATTTTTAGATAATTTAAATACGGCATGTAATTCAGCCATAGGTATGAACAATGGAACATTACATGCTGGTGGGTATAACACATTATATTACGATAATGCGTCCCCACAAGTTGGTGATTATTCTTATTTAGGACAAAATAGTTGTGTAGCCGCTTCATTAACTGATGGATATTACATCATTCAAATGTTGGGTGTTTATACTGTTGTAAGAATTGATTCAAATCAAATTACTGCAGTTAACCCGTGTCCAACACCAACACCAACACCAACTCAGACTGAAACAGGTACGCCAACACCAACACCAACGATGACTAAAACACCAACATCCACACCAACACCAACAACAAGTTTACCACCAATAGGTTTTACAATTTCAAGTACATGTAATAATAATGGAACAATCGTAGTAAGTAATTTTGTTGGAGCATTATCTAATTTTTATGAGTACAGTGCGGGAACTCACCTAACAGAAAATAGTGCCCTTAACGCATCAACATGGCAAAATATTTCTGCTCCAAGTAGTGGTATTGTAGTTATAGCAGCAAGTGGAACGTATTGGGTGGCGGTAAGAGAAGTTAGTAATCCATCAAACATTATCGCAAAATCTGTAACAATAAGTTGTGTAACACCGACACCTACAACAACAAGCACACTCACACCAACACCAACCTCAACATTATTAATTAGCACATATTATACAATAGTAATATCACAATCGGATTTAGATAGTGCGGTGAATAGTGGTGAAAATAATAATAGAGTACGTGTTACATATAAAGACGATAATGGTTTAACAACCATAAAATACTATACAGTGGCGGGAACATATACTAATGATATTTGTGTTCAATCAGGTCAACCTGTGTCTGTTACCTATTTCGTAAATGGTTTTCCGGGAGGACCTGGATTTGCTAGCAGTACAGCAACTAATACATTGATTAGTTGTGGTGCCAATGCTCCAATACCAACTTCAACACCTACAAGTACCCAAACTCAAACACCAACACCAACTTTAACAAGTACATTAACACCGACACCAAGCCCAACTCCATCGGTAACCATTGGAAGTTGGTTTTTCTTCACTAGTGAGGGATTATATACATCTGTCGGAAGAGAGGCGTATGGAAATGGTGATATATTTTTTACAACAGGATTGACATCAAATTTATATATAACGTATAATCCTAATTTTACTGATTATACAAGTGTAATCCGTATCAACACTAAAAATAGTGCTGGTACCGACTACTTATCATTATTTCAAAATATTCAAACTAATGGTGGAACACTGTCATTAACACAAAATGGTGACACCGCAAAATTCTCACTTCCTGCGAATTTAAATTACATAACTAATTTACCTAATTATGGTGGATATGTTCAATTTGCGTTAGATACGGGTATATCACAAATACAAAATTCAACTAACCCATTTGTTTATGGTGACCCAATAACAATAACATTTAGTTCGTAAAAATAAAAAATAAAAAGACAGATTAAACACAAAAACACAAATATTTATCAATATGGCGATAGGAGCAAGAATAACAAGTGAAAATTTAAGTGGAAAAACGGCAACAGTTACGTTTATACCATACACTGGGTCAACATCAGGAACAACAGTTAACCTCGGGGAAAATGTTATCCCTTTTAATAACATCACAACACATCCATATGGTGTTTACAATATCTATGTACCTGAATATGATTACACGTACACATTAAACATACCCGAACCTGAGGTTGATGTTCAAACGTATGTTTACATGAATAGAATGAATGATTCGGATAATTACGCGGCAGCAACTTTAAATTTTAATACTTTTACCGCCGAAATTATTGATTTAGGTGTCGACATAAATATTTGGAATAATAATAATATATATGAAATAACCAATTCGGGTTATATGTATTATTTTAGAGGTGTCGCGGATAGTAATGATAGATTGGTAGTATTTACAGACGCTTCTAATAATGAAATCACAAGATATAGTGGAACCACGGGGAATGCCAGTAGAAATACATTAGATGGTGGATGGACAACGTTTGAGGATGTTGACAATGGTGTATTGAAATATTCAGATGGTACATCGGTTTACACATATACTTGGGACCCTGTAACACATTACATCGACATTGAATGGGATTGGGATGCCATATCATCTGATAATACATTTATCATTAAAAAATGGGAAGTTGCACCTTTAAGTGGATGGACAAATAATGGTCCGGGCCAATCCTATATTGTTAATCCAAATGATGGAACAACATCATTATTTAAAACATGGACGGACGGAACATATATTAGACATCACATATCACCATCATCTAATGCTATTCACGTTATAACAGAAACTCAAGATAATGTAACGGGTAGTACATATACGACTTTTGAAATATATGACACTAGTGGGAATATTTTAGAAACTGTTTTATTAACCGGAGCTACATATAATAACTATTATGAGGAATTTCACGGAACAAACAAACATACCATAGTTTTTTATAGCTACAATGATATAAATGTTCCATATAAAATTATACATTATAATAGTGATACATCGACATTAATCCAAACATCACATAATAGAGGTACTGAATACCAAAATATTAATATGCAGGGATATCAAAATTTTTGGTCAAACAGTGTGGATAGAAATAACGGTGCGGTAGTTATTCAACTTTATAGTGGTGGCAACTGGACTAGTTATGGTTACGAAGTTACCTTCTGTGATATTATGTATATGTTTGATAATCAATCAACATTTAGTACATATACGTTCGCCGATGATGAATCAAAGAAAATAAATAGTTGGGGTCAATTAAGTGATATATATAGAGTTGCGTGTGATAATGGTGATGGTATTGCTGCGGTATTAACAATCATGTCCGGTAGCACTCGAATAGAAAGTTTAAGTGTTAACGTTACCGATGTTTATCAGTATAATTATTGGAGCTTGGGTAATAAGTCAATATATCAAATTTTTACAAACTCAGCGAATAATGTAACATACAAATACATAAACGAATTGGGGGTTGTTACAGACACATTAGACGACTATGGTTTAATTACTTCATATGCTTCAAATGTTAACACCCAAGGTCAAAATGGTTATATAAGTATTCAATCTGAGGGTAATATAGGATTTTATGTATATAGTGGTAGTACTGGATTTACTCAAACGGATTATTATGGAAATATCTATGATACACCACCATACGACACTAATACATTTAAACAAAATTCCGATATGGTATTATTTACCGACGGTCAATTAGATTTTAGAGTTTTAAATTCGACAGGATTAACTCAATCGTTTTCATTTCCTGAATATAGTGGATACTCCATTAATGTTGGCGCAACTAAATTTATGTTTGTTTACTCAGACTATAATGATAATAATTTAGTTAAAATAAGACTATACGATTTTGCGGGTACATTATTGAATAGTGAAACAACAACTTGGACAAATAGTTGGAACACATATGGGGTAAACGAAAGATTTGTGGTGAATAACTATACTTCTAATACTGTGGAAATTTATTTAGTAAGTGAAAATGTTATAACATCGGTAACAACTCAAGATTATGGTAGTGAGGAGGAAGTTAATGACTACATTTACAATAATGACTAAAAAGAAAAAAATATATTATGAAAATATTAGATATTGATGTTAATATCATCAAAAACAAACAAAAAATTAAAAGATTTAAAAAAACATTTTACACTAATGAATCCTTAACGGTTGAACATGTTAAAAGTGTTATTAAAAATGAAATAACATTTCCATTTGAAGTGGTAAAAGAAGATTTTTACTATATGTCAGATGAATTAAAAGATACTGATAGTGTACCATTTTTATCGGGTAATGAACTAATAATAACAATTAAATAAATAAATAAAAATGTTAACAGGAAAAACAATTGGTGAATTAACACAATTAACTACAGTAGACGACTATACAAAGTTATTAGTTGAATCTGGTAGTTCAACATATTATTCAAATTATATAGACTTGGTTGATGGATTAGCCACAACCGGTTCTAATAGTTTTACAGGAACTCAGACAATAAGTGGTACTGAATTATTAACAGAACCTACTAGTAGTAATTTTTCAATAACCACTCATAATTTGGGTGATATTAGTCTTTACGCTGAAGGTGGTAATGTTTCACTATCGGGAAGTTTAACTATCGACAACAGTATAAAGGGTAATGGGACACTTTATATTCAACCAGATAAAGGTGATAGTAGAACTCTAAGTATTTACAACACAGACTTAACGGACACTCACATCGTTGGAAATGCTTCGTATACGTTCTTTGGTGATGACGATAATCATATAAAAATAGATTCAGTCAATGATAAGGTTGTTATTGATTCCGTAAGTGGTTTTACAATTAATACTGAGACGACTATAAATAGTGACACAAATATACGTGGTAATCTAAAAGTTAATGCTGAAGGTTTTGAATACCCGCCGGTAAATATTATTTCAGGTGCCACGTATTTTATGGGTGGACAGGTTGATTTTATGTCGGGTGGAACGAGCAATTTTCATGGGTCTATTATATTTAGTGATGATATTAATGATTCATACGTACAAATGATAGCCAACAGTGTACCTGACAATGAAAATAGTATTGGTACTTTAAATATAACCACCAATCGTCTTTCAGTTGGTTACGGTGGTACTAAATGGGTTACACCAACAATAGCAACATTAATGGTTAGTGGTAGTATGTATCTTGAGCCGTATGATGGGGATGGTATACAAACAGGTTCGGCTTTACCTTTAGGACAAAGAGGTGAAATCGCAGTATCTGGTTCAAACTTATTTTTCCATAACGGAACTGAGTGGAAACAAGTAACATTATCATAATTAAAGATATATATGGAATTTTTTATAAGAAAAGGTGCAAGTGACCCAATATTAAAAATGAGAATGATAGATGACGGTAAAAACGACAAATCATCGTTCAATGAATTATTGGAAAACGCGGACATAAAATTTGAAATGTTCGATGTAAAAACTGAACAATATCAAGTTGTTGATGCAACATGCTCATTGGCAACAAGAACAGAAAAATTCAATAATGTAACTGACGAATATTATATCACGTACAGATTAACAGAATCTGATACGTCAATCAAGGGTAGGTATGAGGGTGTGTTTACGATTCAATTTTACGATGAAACGTCAACACCCTCACACAAACTCATCATGCCAATCAAAGAAAAATTATACATTAACGTAATTTGATAAAATAGAATTTTATATTTATATTTGTAACATTAAGACAAACTACGGAAGTACCGTAAGCTAATAGGTCACTTAAACAAATATAGTATGAAAGAAGTAATCTCACAGGAGGTTATCGAGAATTTCCTGAACGGGGGTGACGATGAGAAGTACATCGTTGGTGTTGAATATGACTACCCCACAAACACAATTTCCAAAATTATTCAAGACCCCGATAAGGGTAAAATTGTTAAATCAGATTCATTTGTCCCGTTTCTTTGGGTGGGTGACTTAACTGAATTTAATTTCTATGGTGGTTCAAAGGCCAAACAGAAACAGATGATGGGTAAGTATGGAATCATCATTGAGAAATTAGACACTTACGGTGATGAACGACTTGAGTCTGGTATGAAATTCTTGGTCAAAAGTATCAAGACATATACTGACCTTATCAGTTTCTTTAAAACCGGTGGTATTGACCCGTGGGGCGAAAACACAAAGAAGTGTTTTACTATTTTATCACCTGTAGAACAATATCTCGTACAAACAAGAAAACGATTGTTTAAAGGAATTGAAGATTATGCGGATGTGTATCGATTTGTATTCGATATTGAGACTACGGGTTTAGACCCTGAAACTTGTAAAATCATTTTGATTGGAGTTAAGGATAACCGTGGTCTACAAGAAACAATACCCGCATTTGGTGAAGATGGTGAAAAGAAATGTATTGAACGATTCTTTCAATTAATTAAAGAATTAAAACCAACAATTGTTGCGGGTTATAACTCCGCATTCTTTGACTTTCCTTTTATTCTTAAACGTGCCGAAATTTTAGGTGTGGATGTAAATGGATTAACTCAAATCTTTACAGGTACGGGAATTAAAGAAAAGAAAGGTGTGTTAAAACTTGCCAATGAAATGGAGGATTATGTCCAACACGTAATTTGGGGGTTTAACATTATTGATATTGCCCACTCTGTTCGTAGAGCACAAGCAATTAACTCGGAGATTAAATCTTGGGGTTTGAAATACATCACCAAGTATTTGGAGAAAGAGAAACCTAATCGGGTTTATGTTCAGGGTAATAAGATTTCCGAAATATATCTTGGGAATGAGAGTTATTATGTAAACCCAAAAACAGGTGGTTACAAAATGATTGGTGAACCCGGTACACAGGATTTACTTACAAGATTCCCCGGTAAGTTTGAGATATGGCCGGGAAGAAAGATTGTGGAACAATATCTTGATGATGACCTTTATGAGACAATGATTGTCGATGACTCATTCTCTCAATCAACATTCTTATTGTCAAAACTTGTACCAACTACATATGAGAGGATTGCCACAATGGGTACCGCCACATTATGGAAGATTATCATGTTAGCATGGTCATACGAAAACAATTTAGCAATTCCGGCAAAAGATTCTAAACGACCATTTACGGGTGGTTTGTCTCGTTTATTGAATGTGGGTTATGCAAAGAACATTGTGAAGTTTGACTACTCATCCTTATACCCGTCAATTCAATTGGTATATGATGTGTTCCCATCTTGTGATGTTATGGGCGTTCAGAAATCAATGTTGAAGTATTTCCGTAACATTCGTATTAAGTACAAACATCTTGCCGGTGAATTAAAGGATAGTGACCCTGTTGCTGCCGAAATGTATGACCGTAAACAATTACCAATTAAGATTTTCATCAACGCATACTTTGGTTCATTATCGGCACCTCACGTATTTCCTTGGGGTGAGATGGATTCAGGTGAAACAATCACTTGTATCGGTCGTCAATGTCTTCGTATGATGATTATGTTCTATATGCAAAAAGGATATAAACCTCTTGTAATGGATACGGACGGTGTGAACTTTGAGACACCCGATAGCGCGGCCGATGCTGTGTATATTGGTAAAGGTTTAAATGAACTTGTTAAGGAGGGTAAAGAATATCATGGTATTGAAGCACACACCGCTGAATTTAACGATATCTTTATGAGAAATGAAATGGGTCTTGATATTGACTATACCGCACCATCTTGTATTAATGTATCTCGTAAGAACTACATCATTAAGTTAATCAAGAAAGGTAAAGAGAAAATCAAATTAACAGGTAACACCATTAAGTCTAAGAAACTACAAACCTATGTTGTTGAATTCTTGGATGAGGGTTTAAAATATCTTTTAAATGGTGATGGTCATTCATTTGTTGAATTGTACTATGATTACGTACAAAAGATTTATGATAAACAAATCCCATTATCAAAGATTGCCAACAAAGCTCGTGTTAAACAATCAATTGAGGAATATAAAAAGTATGTTAAAAAAACCACAAAATCGGGTTCATTAATGTCTCGTCAAGCTCATATGGAGTTGATTTTGATGAATGATTATCCTGCAGGTCTTGGTGATACCATTTATTATGTAAATAATGGTGAGAAGAAATCATCAGGTGATGTACAAAAAATCACCAAACCAACTAAGAAACAACAAGAAGAATTTTTGGCTAAGCATGGTGTTCAAATACCTGACGGTTTTATTGAGGTTAATTGTTATATGATTGATGAAAAGGAGATTACAAATAATCCCGATATGTTGGGTGATTATAATGTGGCTCGTTATTTGACAAACTTTAACAAACGTGTCGAACCATTATTGGTTGCGTTTAATCCTAACATTCGTGAGGACATTCTTATTGAAGACCCTAAGGATAGACAATACTTTACTAAGTTACAATGTGAACTTGTCAACGGTTTCCCTCTTAAAGAGAGTGGTCAAGATAAGTTTGATGAGGTTATGACCTTATCGGATAGTGAGGTTGTCTTTTGGAATAAAGTAGGACGTGACCCATTCTTTATGTATGTGGAAGATAGTCTGAAATTAGCTGACCAATATTGGGTGGACCATAATAGAAAGGTTCTACTTTTACAAGCGGAAAGTACAAAGAGTAATGAAGACGAAATTATCGGGAATACCGATACTGACGCAGTGTTACATGCGGTTGAGGTTTAGATTACCGTAATTGGTGATGGCATTGCTCTGAACTTCAATGACTTATTAAGATTTTCAGCCTCGGCACCTTTTCTTTCGAGAAGTTTGTCGGGGCGAAGTCTTTCTAAACGGGCCATTAATTCTTCAACCAACTTAGATTTTTCATCCTTACCTTCAGTTAATAATGATTGGTAGTCTAACTTTAATTCGCTATCAGGTACTTTAAGGTCACCACTAAACTTACCCCAAATACGACCTAAACCTTCTTTAGAGTAAGCAATCAAATATTTTCTAACCCAGTTCTGAGCCGGTTTATTTAAATCCATCCATTTTAATAATTCGGTGTCCACATCTGATGGAAGTCGAATAATATCTTTATTTTTCTCAAGACAACTGTCTCTATCAGTGGTTTCATAATACCAATACCATACCTGATAATTTCTATTGGCAATAGCACCAAAGTCAAACTTACCACCCGGTACATTATATAAGTGAATAAGTTTAGTTCCGTCAGGACCCGCAGTAATTCTATAAGTTAAATCACCACCAATTAAACGGTTCTTCATACTTCTATCACCCATTCTAAGTAATAAGTCAAAGGCCGGCATCATAAAGTATGAACCCGCGGAACCAATTTGAGCAAAACCACCCACACCACCAAAACCAACTCCACCAATACCACCAAAACCACCTAAGAAAGGGTCAACAATTGAATCTGTTAATTCTGCTCTTGAGAACCATAATAATTCATTAACCTCACGGCCGGCGGGTATTTGATAAACTTGCGTACCACCCGTTAATGTGATAAAGTCTTTTTTCAATTCAGCATCACCACTACCCGCTTGTAAACCAACGATTTTAGAATACGCTTGTGTAAATTGGGTTTCATAATCTAAACTTCTTGTTGTGAACGCACGAGTTAGTGATTGTGTGTCTACATTTAAACCGGCCAACGAAGACCATTGTGATTCGATTAACCAGTCAGATACATATTGTTCGTATTCTGATAGAGATAACTCTAAAAAAGTATCCATTTGTTCTTCGGTAAGTTCAATACCACGAACAGGCATTCCTAATAAATGGAACACTTGGGTATATAACTTATCTTTTTCTTCGGGTGATATGATATTTGTAGCCATAATTGATTTATTCTAATAAATACTTTATATTTAAGATATGAACAAGATATTATTAGAACTTTTTGAAATAGGTGGTAGACATAATTTTGAATTCTCATATAGAACAGGAGAGGGTGAAAATGAAGCAAGTGTCGATTTACAAAGTAAAAAAATCTCTGTTTTTGTTGGTGACCCTAAAAACGAAAATTTAAATCAATTATTAAAAGAATTAGTTGATGAGTTAAAGGAGTTCCTTTATTAGGTCTTTACTGAACGACTCTGAATATTCACCATCCCCCATCACTTGGTCAATAACACCTTTTTTCTTTTGTAAGATATTATAGATAATCTTTTCAATTGTATTCTCAAATACGGGGTAGTAAACTAATACACTATTTTTCTGACCATATCGGTAAGCCCTATCTTCACCTTGTGAGTGGTCTGCCGGTACAAATGATAAGTCATTCATAATAACAACTTCAGCCGCAGTTAAGGTAATACCAACACCGGCAGCTTTAATATTACCAATGAACACTTTAATTTTATCTTCGGTTTGAAATCTATCCACATTTTCCTGTCTTTTATCTTTGGACATACGACCATCAAGAGTTACGGAGTTCTTTTTGTATTTCTCATGTAACATATCTAATGTCATTGTGAAGTTAGTTAAAACGATTACTTTTTTACCTTGTTCTAAACATCGGTCAATAATCTCACACGTATAAGGTATCTTTTCGTAAGATATTAGTTGTCTAATTTTCATTAAACGATTTAATGTAACGGTAATTGTTTCAGATTCTTTCTTGTCATTACTAATACGGGTAAAATCTTCCAACTCTTCATCGTACATTCTACTATTCAATTCCACAAATACCGGAGTAACAATTTTTTCGGGTAAATCAAGAATATCTGTTTTCATTCTACGAAGAACAACATTCTTTGTAAGTTCACGAAGTTCATCTAAATTAGACGCTCCACTTGTATTCCATACCTTTCTTTGTCCAACTCTGAATTGGTAACCGGCACAGTATCTACGAACGTATTGTTGCCAATTTAATGTTAATGGACTTTCAACAATCTTTAAAAGGTTGTAGAAGTTAATCGGTCTTGATGTCATCGGTGTACCTGTTAATAACCAAACCTTTGGAATTTGTTCAAGTACGTCATTTAATAGACGCGTTCTGTTTGCGGTTGCGTTTGAAATATAGTGAGCTTCATCTACGATTGCCAAGTCAAAACCGGCATTAACCAATAACTTATAATCGTCACTATCTTCTGACTTATCTGTCGAGTGGTAATTTTTGATGATATCATAGTTAATAATATAAAAGTCAAATGTCGAGCCCCATTTACGTCCTTCGACAATTAGTACACGTCGGTCTGAGTAGTTCTTAATCTCTCTCTCCCAGTTTATTTTCAATGAAGCGGGACATACTATTAAAATCTTTTTTGCTTCACTCTCAAGAGCACCAATCACAGCGGAAGTGGTTTTACCAAGACCCATATCATCAGCAAGAATGAACTTATCGTTCGCTAATAATTTTTCAATGGCAATCTTTTGGTGGTCCATTGGTGGGCGACTACCATATTTTGAATAATCAATTACACGATTAAGTTTTTTCTCTTCTTGTTTAACCGCCGCTTTTGGTAACCACATTGCGTGTAATTGTCCATTTTCAGTTAATTTACCCCATATATGATATGCTTTGTCTGAATCACAAAGTAATTTTTCACACCATATTTTATCAGGTATAGTTGGTAGTAACTTATCGTCGGCAAGTTTTTCACCAAATGTACTAACTATGTTAATATATTTTCTTGCCACCTTTGGGGTTACTGTATGATATTTCTGAACATATTCGGCTTGGGGTCTTGTGAGTTTAAAACTCTTCAATTCCTCAAATTTTTTCTTCCATTCCAATAGTTGATTATTGGACCCTTCATATGTGGATAATATATTTCTCGCCTCTATTTCGGGAATTGTTGTTTCCATATTTAAAATATAAATAATAAGAACATAAAATTGTACTATTTATAAGGATATGGAAAACAAATTACCTATCACAAGATTATCCAAATTCGTATCAAATGACGATTTTGATTTAAATATTCAAATGGGTCAAGAATATCTTCATGGAGATTTAAACTTAAAATTGGTTCTATATCGTGTTGATACCGCAAAAACGGGTAACGATTCGGTATATGGTGAGGTTGGTATGGATGAGATTAAATATTTTCCACCTGTGGAGTTTAACGCTTTAGTTAGAATTGAGGATGCGAAAAATAATTCATATAAGGGTGGTTTGTTAAGATATAATGAACCTGGCAACATTGTAGTGTCTGTTTATATTAAACACTTAGAGGAATTGGGTGTCGACGTTAAGTATGGTGACTACATTGGATGGCCAGAAACTGAAAGTAGAATTAGATACTATCAAGTGACTAATGATGGTAGAATTACAACTGATGGTAAACATAATATGATGGGTTATAGACCATTCTACAGAACAATAACTTGTGCGCCGGTACAAGAATCAGAATTTAGAGGAATATAAAATGGGTGTACCTAAAAGAAAAAATAATATTAATGTTTATGGTGGTGGTAAAGGTAATTTACCTGGTGAAGGTGTAATAGCAAGAAGACAAGAATTATTAGATAAAATCACAAAATCTGATTCATTCTTACCCGATTCTATTTTACATGATGATTTGGATTTGGGTATGTTAGATTTTATAAAGGAAAACTTTGTGGTAGTTTCTGATGGTGCTAAAATTCCAATTATTCCTAAAATATTAACTATACAAAGATGGGCGGAATTTGAAAATAATTGGGAGTTTGTCGATGCGGATAATAATATGAAATTACCTTTCATTGCGGTTATCAGACAACCTGATGTTCAACCCGGCACAAACCCTGTAGTTCAAAGAACAATTCCAGATAGAAGTACATTCCATTACGCTACAGTACCAACATGGAATGGAACACAAATGGGTGCCGATATTTATAAGATGCCACAACCTGTGGCTATCGATATTACATTTGAGGTAACAATTGTATGTACTAAATTTAGAGATTTAAATAAATTTAATCAAAAAGTTTTACAAAAATTTTCATCACGTCAAGCATATACAACAGTAAAAGGTCATTACATACCTATTATTTTAGACACAATTTCCGATAACACTCCAATGGATACCATGGATGGTCGTAGATTTTATATGCAGAACTATAAATTTACAATGTTAGGTTTCTTAATTGATAGTGAAGAATTTGAAATAAAACCGGCAATTAGTAGGTTCTTTTTGTTAAATGAATTTGCGAAAGAAGGTGCCCCAAGAAAGAAATACATTAGTAAAACAATTGATATTACTGTTGTCTCATTTCCGGCCGATGGTTTACAAACACAATTTAGTGTTGGTGAAAGTATCGGTACATTATTTAGTGTTTCAATAAATGGTTTATTACAAGAAAGAGATGTTGATTTTTATCATGTTGCCTATACATCAAAAATTACCTTTGCCACACCACCATTAGAAGGAAGTGTTATTATAATAACATATTACAAAGGAAGGAATAATGTTATTATTGACGACTTTGGTAAAATTATACAAGTCAATACTGAACATTTTGAATATGATGGTACCTCATTATTTTTTCAAACAAGTAATGCAATTAATAGTGTTGTATCGGTAGACATAAACGGTCTTCAAGAAGAGGAGGGGTCCGGATTTGAAATTAGTGGATTGAGTGAAATTAAACTATTGGGTGAACCGTATTTAGGTTCGAGAATTGGTATTACTTATTTATTCTAATCTCCGTAGATGTCTTTCTTTTTAGGTTTACAAGTGTCCTCTATAAATTTTTCTAAAACTTTATAGATTTTTAACCCATTCTTTTCACAGTGTGATTTTAACATCTCGTGATGTTTTTCACTGATTTTTACGTTTTTACTCTTGTTTTGTTCCATAAAGGATAAATAAAGATAAAAAAAGATAATTAACTATCTTTTATGTTAAAAGTATCGAAATCTTTGGTAAAAACAAAGATATTTATAATAAAACTAATAAAAAAATTTAACCAAACATTTATCAATGGCAAATTCAAACAGAGTATTCGTTTCTCCCGGAGTATACACATCTGAGAAAGACTTAACATTCGTAGCGCAAAGTGTCGGAGTAACAACATTAGGATTGGTGGGTGAGACCTTAAGAGGTCCGGCCTTTGAACCAGTGTTAATTTCTAATTTCGATGAATTTAAAATATATTTTGGTGGTACATCTCCTGAAAAAGATGGTGCCGGAAATCCAAAATATGAGTTACCTTACGTAGCAAAATCATATTTACAAGAGTCAAACCAATTATTCGTAACAAGAGTTCTTGGTTTAACCGGATATAAACCCGAAACAACATTCGGTATCAAAACATTGGGTGGTATTACCGTAGATACAACAAGTCATGTAACACAAACGGGAACAACTATGGACCCATCTACTTTAGATGATATTGATAATAGTGATTACTATGGTGAATTATCAGGTAAAACCGCTTATGATGGTACAACAATTACTAACTATATTTTAAAAACATTTAGTGGTTACACGAATGCGGACCACGGTAAGTGGTTTGTTATGGGTCTTGTTCCAAGTGCTAGTATTCCAAACACACCATTAAAAGAACAATTATCACCACTAACAGGTAAAAAGAATACTGATAATAACAATGAAAAAGAATGGTTCAATACCTTAGTTGAGGAAAACGGAGGAACTAATCCTGATGTTTATTCATATCTTTTTGTATATAACAGTGGTTCGACAGGTTCATTTGACATTACAAGATTTGTTTATGGTGGTACATTAAACGAAGACTATAATAATATTGTAGTTGCCGCTTTAAGACCTCGTGGTGTTTATGATGGTCAAAATTTAACTCTTGAGGTTACATCAGGTGGAGATGTTACTATTAGTGATGTTGCGGGTGTGGCGACTAATCCTTTAGGTAATTTTACAATTTCCGCAGTAAATTCAGATGGTGACACTAAAACATTTACATGTTCATTGGATTCATCATCAAACAAATACATAAATAAAGTATTAGGAACTAAAGTTACAGATAAAGATAATAAAGACTTCCCATTATATGTTTACGAATCATACCCAAACTTATTAAAGACCGCATTCCAACAAGGTTTAATAAGAGGTATCCATGCGACTACAGTTTTAGCCAACAGTGAAGGTAATAATTTCTTAACAGATTGGAAAACACCGGTTTCTCCGATGGTAGTTTCTGAGGTACGTGGTGGAAGTGTTTCTGATTTATTTGAAGTGGCGACAATTTCAGATGGTGAAGATGCTAACTACCAAGTTAAAATTTCGGTAATCAACATTAACTTAGATACAAATGAATTTGATTTAATTGTTCGTGATTTTAATGATACGGACGAGAATCAAGTGGTTCTTGAAAAATATTCAAGATGTTCAATGAATCCTGATATGCCAGGTTATGTGGCAAGAAAAATAGGTACTTCAGATGGTGAGTATGAATTACGTTCAAAGTATATCATGTTACAAATGGCTGAAAATCACCCGACAGACGCATTTCCGGCGGGATTTAAAGGTTTTATCTCAAACGCCGATTTTGACAGCACTTCAACTTTAGGTAGTGTTTTATTTAAAACAAAATACTACGAAGCGGGTGATGTTATAAGTTACGATTCCGATGGTACTGCTAATATTTCAAGTGGTGATAAAGTAAAGAAAGTTTCATTAGGTTTATCATCACAAGTTGGTATTGATAGTGACTTGTTTAAATATAAAGGTGTTGGAGCATCATCAGTTTCATATGGTTTCCACCTTTCTTCACAAGCGGCGGACATTACGGGCACAATGCCATCAGGTTACGCATATCAAACAACTGAATATGATTTAGAAGGAACCGATAAAGGACTTTTAGATAATATCAATTATCGTAAATTTACATTTGCGGTTTGTGGTGGTTATGATGGATGGGATGTTTATAGAACAGTAAGAACTTATGGTGACGCTTATATTTTCGGTAAATCAACATACAGTGCTAGTGGTTTATTTAGTACAACAGTAGGAAACTCCGATTATTACGCATATCTAAAAGGTATTGAAACATTTGCCAACCCAGAGGCGGTTGATATTAATGTATTCGCAACACCAGGTATAAACTTTTTTGACCATAGTTCATTAACAAGTCAAGCAATTGATATGGTTGAAAATGATAGAGCGGATTCACTTTACATTATTGGGGCACCAAATGATACTTCAGCTGACGGTGTTGTTGGTTCATTGGATTCAGTTTCATTAGACACTAACTACTCAGCAACTTATTGGCCTTGGATTCAAGTAAGAGATACAGATAACGCAACTCAACTTTACATTCCACCAACAGGTGAAGTATTGAAGAATATTGCTTTAACCGATAATGTATCATACCCATGGTTCGCAGTTGCGGGTTACCAAAGAGGTTTAGTAAACGCAATCAAAGCTTACAAAAAATTAACTCTTGATGAAAGAGATGAATTATATAAGAACAGAATTAACCCAATCGCAACGTTCTCTGATACAGGTACAATCATTTGGGGTAACAAAACACTTCAAGTTAGAGAATCTGCTTTAGATAGAATCAACGTAAGAAGATTATTATTAAGAGCAAGAAAATTAATCTCAGCAGTTGCGGTTAGATTGTTATTTGAACAAAATGATGAACAAGTAAGACAAGAATTCTTGAGATTAGTTAACCCTATCTTGGAATCAATTAAGAAAGAAAGAGGTTTAAATGAATTTAAAGTTTCGGTATCTAATGACCCTGAGGACATCGATGCGAATACTTTAAGAGGTAAGATTTATATCAAACCAACTCGTTCTCTTGAATTTATCGATTTGGAATTTATTATCACTCCAACAGGAGCATCATTCGAGAATATCTAATATTCAAAATGGCAAAAAAATTGGGATACTCGATTAAGAGTATCCCTTTTTTGTGCCCGGTATAAACTAGAACTAGTTATACTAGTATTTATAAATTATTATAAAACTAGTTAATAATACTAGTATTATACTAGAAATTATTTATTCTGGAACTGGTTATACTGGGTGTTTGTAAAAAACTAACGAAAAAAAATGACATAGTCAAATAATTAATAGAAAATAAATGACTTTTTTAAAAATTATATATTTATAAGAAGTAAAATAAAGAAAAATTTAACAAATACAAAATGGCAGATTTACTAATGAAAATGCCGGTTCCATTTGAACCGAAAAGACAAAACAGATTTATTTTGAGATTCCCTTCATCAATGAATATTAATGAATGGTATGTAACCTCAACTAAAAGACCTTCAGCTAAAATTAACTCTACTGAGATTCCTTTTTTAAACACATCAACTTATGTTGCCGGTAGATTTACTTGGGATGAAATGACTGTAACATTTAAGGACCCAATTGGACCTTCAGCATCACAAGCTTTAATGGAATGGTTCCGTTTACACGCAGAATCAGTAACTGGTCGTATGGGTTACGCGGCGGGATATAAAAAAGATATTGAATTAGAAATGTTAGACCCAACAGGTGTTGTTGTGGAAAAATGGATTATCCAAGGTGCTTTCTTAACATCAGTTGATTTTGGTACATTAGACTATAGTGCTGATGCTATCGCTTCAATCACTTGTGGATTGAGAATGGATAGATGTATCCAAGTTTACTAATATTCTAAAAAACATTTTTAAAACCGGAGCACAATTTAGTAAATCTGTCTAATTTGCTTCGGTTTTATTATGCTCAAAAACTTTACTTTCAACTAATTATAATGTAAATTAGTGTTTATGGAAGAATTAAGAATTGACCCAACTATCGCATATGATGTGGTTGAATTACCGAGTAGAGGAATTTACTACACAAATAAAAAGAAAAGTGTAAGAGTTGCGTATCTTACCGCATCCGATGAAAATATTTTATCATCATCAAGTTTAATAAATTCAGGTGGAGTTGTTGATGAACTTCTAAAAAGAAAAGTTTTGGATAAAGACTTACTTGTTGATGATATTATTGAAGAAGATAGACAGGCCATTTTAATATTCTTAAGAAATACTGCATTTGGTACAGATTATAATGTTACATTAACCGACCCCAAAACTGATGAGGAATTTACAATTCAAGTAGATTTAAGTACACTTAAAACTAAAGAATTTAATCTAATACCCGATTCAAATAACGAATATCCATTTTTTATGGAAAAAAGTAAAGTTGATATCACATTTAATTTCTTAACAAAAAAACAAGAAAAAGAAATTGATGAAATAAAAAGAAGTTGGAACGGTCTTGGCGTGGCACCTATTATTACCAAACAACTTGAATTTATGATTAAATCGGTTGGAGGTAATAAGGATTTGATGATGATACGTAACTTTGTGGAAACTTTACCAATTAAAGATTCTCAAGATTTTAGAAAATACGTTAACGAAAATAAACCAGGGTTAGATTTAACCCAAGAAGTAATCACCCCGTCAGGAGACAAAACCCAAATTGAATTAGGGTTCGGGGTTGAGTTTTTTCGTCCTTTCTACGGATTATAGGAAAAATCAATTAGATGAAATTTTATTTTTAGTAAAGAGAGGTTTCACATACACCGACATTATGGGTATGCCCGTTTACATTAGAAGATATTATGTAAGTTATCTTATAGAATTAGAATCTGAAAAATAATAAACGTTCTATTTATAAGGTATGAATAAGGATTTACTAAAGTACGCTAAAAACGGTAACAAAAAAAGTTTTAAAATTGCCTACGAAGCGTTATATGGAAGCTCAGACCCCAAAGCGTGGGAAATTGCGTATAATGCCGCAAAGGCAGGTACTACCGGATTAGAAGCTGAGGGTACGACCGGAGGTTTTGACATGTCCGGTATGATTTCAAAATTTACCAAAAAAACTTTTGGAATTGCCAATGACGCCACTAAACTTGTTGGTAAGGCAATTAATGACGTATACCAAAGTCAAATGGGTGTCGAAGAATCTGATTCCACAGCCCAAAAACTTGCGGAGTTACTTGAAAAGAGTGGGGCAAATCCCGCGGCGTTAGTTGGTAACGCCACAGGTTTGGCATATGAACAGGCTCTTGAACAATTAAAGGCCGAGTCAACATTACTATCCGAAATAAACGCAAAAACTGGTCTTAGTGGTGAATTATCGGAAGCGTTACAAGATGATATGAAAGAAGCCTCAATCGAGGCGAGAAGATATGGTTTTAGTTTATCTAACATTGGAGAATTATATACGGGATTAGTTGATAATTCAGGTAAATTCGCGTTCATAAACCGAAGTACTATGGAATCGGCAGCACCTGTTGCTATGGTTTTAGGTAAAACTATGGAAGAAATGGCCTCAATCATGAGTGACTATGAGACCATAGGTGTGGGTGTTGACCAAACAATCAAAAATTTAGACCAAGCCGCCACAAAAAGTATTTCATTAGGTATGAGTGCTAGAAAAGTTACCGAAACTATGACGGCCAGTATGAGTAAACTTAATGAGTATGGGTTTAAAAATGGTATAAAAGGTCTTGAAGATATGTCAAGAAAAGCACTTGAGTTTAGAATGAATATGGATTCGGTGTTTACAATTGCCGATAAAGTTTTTGACGCAACAAGTGCTATTGACTTTACCGCAAACATGCAAGTATTGGGTGGTGCTATTGGTGATTTTAATGACCCACTTAAATTAATGTATATGGCCACAAATAATGTGGAGGGACTACAAGACGCATTAGTGGGTGCCGCAGGTGGTTTAGCTACATATAATCAGGAACAAGGTAGGTTTGAGGTTACAAGTGTTAATTTAAGAAAATCTAAAGAGATGGCTCAACAAATGGGTATTTCAATGGGTGAGTTAAATAAAATAGCAATTGCCGCGGCTGAACGTTCCTCCGCAGCTGCATCGTTAATGGCGTCAGGTTTGAATATGCCTGAGAAAGATAGAGAGTTCTTAACTAATATCTCAAGAATGGAAAACGGTGAAATGAAAATCGTTGTTCCAAAATCTTTACAAGACCAATTAGGTATGGAACCAATTAAATTGGAAGAGTTAACTGAGGCACAAAAAGAAGTTTTAATTAAGAATCAAGAAGCGTTTGAAAAGATGGATAGCAGTAAAATTGCTATGAGTCAATTAACAGAAACTCAACAAATTTCACGCCAAGTTGATGTTATTGCGGCATACGTAAAAGTTCGTGGTGCTGCTTATGTAAAAGGAATGAGTTCTAATTTAGCAAAAACATTCCAAGATGAATTTAAGGAATCCTTAACCAAATTGGTTGACACTAAAAAAGTAAATGTAACTGAGGATAAAAAAAGTGGTCAAGAATTGGGTGCTAAAATAAAAAATGTCATGTCATCATCCGAGGCGAGAGAAGATTTAAAAAATAAAATAATAGAAAAGAAAGATGAAGCGGTTCAAAATGGTGAGGAGTATATTAAAAAATTATTAGATGGTTTCAAAACAAGTTTCACCGAATCAATGGGAAGTAAATACGATAAGACAAGAACCATTAATTTACAATATAATGTAAATGACACCGACCCGAGAGAATTTACACAGGTTAAGATGGCGTAATTCCACTAACAAAATTAAATAACATCTATTTATATTATAAACAGAAATAATGCCAAGTTACTTAAATTTTGATTCAACCAAAAAGTTCAGAGATTTTATCATAGGTAAAACGTTAAATCAACCAAACGGTCCACAAACATTTACCAAAGATACATATGACTTTCAAACATTAAGTAGCTTTTCAAATAAAGACCCCGGCGACGTTATATCAAATAACGTAATGAATAGTGTTGATACTTTGAACAAATTACAAAGTGGTAACACATATAAAGAATTAAAACTTTACCCATTGTTTCCAACTAATGTACCTAACTATAATTTAGTTGGTATTATGGCAAACACTGCCGGTTATCAATATGAGTCGGAGTTGTTTAAATTTGCGGTGTCAAATATACAGAAAAATCCACAGGGACCCGTTTTATCAAGAATATCGAGTAATATTAATAAGGCCACATTAGGTAGAGTTAGAATACTTGACGCCTTAAATGGTAATACATCCACAGCCATTAATTTACTTACTGGTAGAGAACCATTAGTTGAATTCAATAATTCAATTACTGTTGCTAAAACATTACCCGGTAAGGCTATTGATTTTTTACAAACAGCTGCGGGTGTTACTGCGCCGTTTTCTGAAATACCTGGCGATTATTTAAGTAATCCATTAAGACCAACAAATATTAGACCCGAGGCTAAAACTCAATTAGGTAAGATTTTACAAGATGCGACTGGTGCTTTAGGTTCTTTAATTGGTATTCAAAGAAGACCAACACAATCAAGAAAACCGTCAGACCTTATGATTGAGTATATGGGTCAAGGTCCAAAACAAAGTTTATTTAATGCTTTAGCATTTTCAAAATACGCACCTAATTATACAAGCACAGCACGTTCACAAAACACGTCTAAGTTATTTAATTTTGTAGATAAAGTTGCTCAAGGATTTAATAAGTTACTTGGTGTTGAAGCACCGGCAGGTGTTGCTTATATTGGTGATGATAGAGGTGAAAACGTATTATCAGCAACAAATGACGCATATGATAGACCCGTAAGAAGTAGTTATTATCTTACTTTAATGTTTGACAAGACCGCCGCTGAACTTTTTCACAGAAGTAGAAACTATACCGAAGGTGGTGGTATTGCGGGTAACTTAACTTGGATTAGTAAAAACTCCAAAAACAAGTTAGGCATAAACAATGCGGAATATTCCAAATCCGAACAATCGTTATTACAAGACAGTCTATCAACTAAGTTTGGATTTAGAGATAGTTCGATATTAGGTAAAACACAAGAAATATTAGATTCGATGCCTACTGATGGTGGAGCGTCTCGTTCACACGTGGCTAATGTTATTGACCAAACAAGTAGAGTCTTTATGGATGGTGATGTGAAAATATCACGCGGTTCGGCAATCAAATACACAGACAAATATAGTTCTGATGAGGCCGGTGTTGAATACTGTAGAGTATGGACAAAAGATAGAGGTTATTTAAATTTTTCAGATACAATGAAAAAAACAAGTAACTATAGAAAATTTGATTCAAGTGTAATGGGTGGCTCAAGTAGAGTGTGGAATTTGAATATCGCACCAATGTCAAATGGTAAAAGAGATTTTGCTGGTTCAACAAACATTTTTAGTGGTTATACTTATGGTGGAGGTTTTTATGCTAAGAAATATATGTTTTCAATTGAGAACTTAGCTTGGAAAACATCTAATAG
>Ga0247723_1000694_pt1 | contig 21906 bp, 36 predicted proteins | sample MSEWelMarce5H_FC_FD_189079 | JGI IMG/M metagenome (GOLD analysis project Ga0247723, IMG submission 189079) | Subsurface sediment microbial communities from gas well in West Virginia, United States - MSEEL Well Study Marcellus 5H_FC | ecosystem: Environmental > Terrestrial > Deep subsurface >... | reverse complement strand
ATGATATTAATTGTCATTTAAGAGTTTTTGTTGAACCTAATCTTTTAAAATAACGAGAAAAAAACGAGATTATGGCAAAAGAAGATAATCTAAAAAAGTTTAGTTCTGAATATCAACCAGAAAAAAACGGACGACCAAAAGGTGCAAAGAATAGAAGCACAATAGCAAAGTATTGGTTAGAAGTTAATCAAAAGCTAAAGAACCCTTTAACGGGTGCTGAAGAAACAATGAGCCAAGAAGATTTAATGACTTTGGCACTAATTAAAAAAGCCCGTGAAGGAGATGTAGCAGCTTACAAAGCATTAATGGATAGCGGTTATGGTGCACCATTACAACAAGTAGAACAAACAATAATAGAACAACCATTATTTCCTGATGTTCAAGAGGACGACAGCAACGAATAAAGTACTGGCTTTAAAAAGACGAATTAAAATAATACAAGGTGGTACAAGTGCTTCGAAAACGTATTCTATTTTAGCGGTCTTAATAAATAAAGCAATACAACAACCTAACTTAGAAATAAGCGTAGTTGCTGAATCAATACCACATTTAAGACGGGGTGCATTAAAAGATTTTCTTAAAATACTTAAATGGACTAATCGTTATAACGATGAGCAATTCAATAAATCACTTTTAAATTATCAGTTTAAAAACGGAAGCAACTTTGAATTTTTTAGTGCAGATGATTCAAGTAAATTAAGAGGAGCCAGGCGTGATATTTTATATATTAATGAGTGTAATAATGTGACCTTTGAATCTTATAATGAGTTAGCAATACGTACTAAGAAAGAAGTTTATTTAGACTTTAATCCTGCAAATGAATTTTGGGTGCATACCGAACTAAAAGACGAACCCGACGCAGACTTTATAATCTTAACTTACAAAGACAATGAAGCTTTAGATAATAGCATTGTTCAACAAATAGAAAAGAATCGTTTAAAAGCAGAAACAAGCAGCTATTGGGCTAATTGGTGGCGTGTTTACGGATTGGGAGAAATAGGAATGTTAGAGGGTGTTATATTTAGCAACTGGAAACAAATTGATAAACTACCAACCGAAGCTAAGTTAATCGGTATCGGTTTAGACTTTGGATATACCAATGACCCGACTGCAATAATCGAAGTATACAATTATAACGGAACACGAATCCTCAACGAATTAAAGTACCAAACAGGAATGTTAAACAGCGACATAGCTAAAACACTACCTAAAAACGTAATTGTGTACGCTGATAGTTCAGAACCCAAATCAATAGATGAAATAAAACGCTACGGAATAACGATTAAAGGCGTTACAAAGGGCAAGGATTCAATTAATTACGGAATTGATGTAATACAACAGCAGGAATATTTAGTGACGTCCAACAGCGTTAATTTAATCAAAGAGTTAAGGGCGTATTGTTGGGACGTAGATAAACACGGAACACGTTTAAATAAGCCTATTGATAATAATAATCATGCTATAGATGCTTTTCGTTATCATGAAATGGAAACCTTAGGATTAAAGCGTAATTATGGAACATATAATATACGTTAATGACAGATGACACACCGAAGTTAAAGGCTGTAGTTGAGAACTATGTGTATATTCGTACAGGAAAACGGATTAAAATAGTATTCGATGACCCTCAAAACTTAAGAAAGCATTTAATTTTACTCGGTGAAGCATACGCCATAGCCGTGAACTACAATAAATCAAAATAAACGTTTAAATAATATGAAGTTAGAATTAGTCATTCCAACAAGCCTAAGTGAAATTAGCTTAAAGAAATATCAAAAGTTTTTGGAAGTAGTTTCAAAGACAAAAGACGAGTTATTTCTAGCTGAAAAAATGATTCAAATATTTTGCGGTATCGAATTAAAGGATGTCGTTAAATTACCTTACAAAGAAATTGAATCTTTAAGCCTACATTTTGCAAAGTTATTTGAGCAAAAGACGGAATTTAAAAACAGATTTACGCTTTCAGGCGTTGAGTTTGGATTTATACCGAATTTAGAAGAGATAAGCTGGGGTGAATATATAGACCTTGAAGCAAATATAGCCGATATAAGCAACTTTCATAAAGCGATGGCGGTAATGTATCGCCCAATAGTAAAAACACAAAAAGACAAGTATACAATTGAGCCGTATGTTAGTTCTGTCACTTATTCTGAGGTTATGGAATTTGTGCCTTTGGATATTGCACTTGCTGCTAAGGTTTTTTTTTGGAATTTAGAGAGCGAATTATTAGGGGCTACCCTGTCTTATTTGGAGAAACAACTGATGAAGAGCGAGGAGATGAAAACGATTTTAGCGAAAGAACTCAATTTAACAAACAGTGGGGATGGTATCAGAGCATATATGCAGCAGCTAAAGGAGACGTCACAAAGTTTGACGATGTTACCAGACTTCGACTTACAAAAGCACTTACCTACCTTACTTTCGAAAAGCAAAAAAACGAAATTGAACAAAGAGAATTAAAGCGACAATTAAATAAAGGAATATGAGTTATTACGGAATATTAAATATAATCAAGTCAGAGTTAGAATCTACGGAATTAGTAAACACGGTTACCCAAGGCGATATTTATAGAGTTGACTTATCTAAACAAACGATATTTCCTTTAGCTCATATTATGGTAAATAATGCTACGTTTGAAAGTAACGTTATAAGATATAATATTTCTGTAATTGCGATGGACGTAGTTGATATAGCAAAAGACGAAACAACAGATATTTTTATAGGCAACGATAACGAACAGGACGTATTAAATACTCAAATAACAATGTTAAACCGTGTTTATGATAAACTAACTCGCGGTGATTACTTTTTGAACTTAGGAATTATAGATGGTAACCCAAGTTTAGAACCATTTATAGAACGCTTTGAAAACAACTTAGCAGGTTGGACTATGACCTTTGACTATTTGATAAGTAACCAAATGACTATTTGCGATGAATAATAGACAGGAACTTTTAGATAGATTTATTAAGCACGTTGTAAGTCAAGCTAAACGTAATTTAACTACGACAGGTAAAAACGCATCTAAAAAACTCTATAATTCAATTCAAGGTGAAGCAAAAGCATTTCCTAATTCAATAGGGATTTACTTTGACATGGAAGATTACGGATTCTTTCAAGACAAAGGTGTTAGCGGTATTAAAAAGAAATACGATACGCCATTTAGTTATAAATCAAAAGGTGGAAAAAACGGTTTAAAAGGAATGCCACCACCAAGTGCATTTGACAAATGGACGATTCGAAGAGGGATAGCACCGAGAAACACTAAAGGACAATTTCAAACACGTAAAGGTTTAAACTTTGCAATAGCGCGAAGTATATTTGAAAAAGGTATAAAACCAAGTTTATTTTTTACAAAGCCATTTGAAGCAGCTTATAAGAATTTACCTGATGAATTAATAGATAAATACGGATTAGACGTAATAGAATTATTTGACAGTATTATGAAACCAAATTTTAAAAAATGATATTAGCACGTTCACCTCATATTGTAACAATAGACGAAGCAACACAAACAGAAACTAAAATAGAGTTGTTTATTTGGAATGGAACAGGCGCAGCTCCTGCATTACCTACTTACGTATTGAGTAAGAAAATACCAAGTACAAACGAACGTACAGCATTTTACGACATAGCACCTTATTTAAGAGAGTATTTTAAGTTTTATGAAAGTATTGCATACACGACTACAAATAATTCAATACCGAATCAATACACTTACTGCAACGTTGAATATAAAACATATTATTATGAGGGTGCGTCTAGTACTTTGTTAGATACGGTAACTGATATTGCTTTAGATGGTTATGGATATTATGAAGATGGAGATAACCCCAACGAAATAACTTTAAGCAGATTCTTATTAAGTCAATCACCAAACACTTATTATTACCATTGTGATAGTGCTATTTACTACCCAAGTATGTTCACAATGTTAGGTACTGATTATTTTCCAGAGTTTGATAGTTTAGTTGTTCAATATTTACCTTTGGATTTTATAGACCCTGCAATTGAAGTTACAATTACACGTAATAAAATAGTAAATCTTTTAAGCGTACACCCCGATTTTCAAGCTGTTGGAAATAGACTTAGAATTATAGGAACTGCAGAGGAAGCTGAAACGGTTTTATGTACTTATTATTTTGCGCCTCAATGTGAATGTAAATACGAACCAATGACCATAGATTTTATAAATAGATTTGGAGCATGGCAAAGAGAATGGTTTTATAAGGCTTCAACTGAAAATATAGAAATGACAAACACAACTTACAAAACAAATCCTGTAGCTTTTCCTGTTTATAATATTTTTCAAGGTCAAGTTGGCGTGTATAATACGAATGCAAAACGAACTATTAAAGCCAATACAGGTTGGGTTGAGGAAGCGTACAAAAACACGATGCAAGAATTATTACTAAGTGAAACAATACGAGTAAATAACACTCCTGCAACGTTAAAAACAAAGTCTTTAGATAAACAAAAATCCATTAACAATAAAACTATTAATTATACAATGGAGTTCGAAATGGCTTACGATGTAATTAATTCTGTTAACTAATGAGAAAAGTACATATATATGTAGGGCGTGAAGCAATAGACTATGATTGCATTGTAGTAAACTTTATTATTAATGGCGTTAAGTATAGTTATGAAGTACGTAAAGACGGAACTTTTGGGGGCAAAGACCAATTTACTTACTCAGATGTTGACTTTGATATATCCATAAAATATTATACTACAGAATGGCGTATAGAAATATATGACTACGCAACAGATGAGCCTCATATTTATTTTAATACTCAAGATACTGATTTTCCTAACTACAAACGATGGTTATATAAAACAGGAATTGAAAATTACGAAATTGATTTTGTAGGTACTGATTATTGCTATATTCAAGTTTACGATAGGTTAGAGTTATTTAACGATGAAAAAATAAGCGTTACTTTAACTACTCAAAACATTCAAGATATTTCAAAGACGTTTACCGACTTTAGCCAAAGTTTTACCGTTCCTGCAAGTGTTGTAAATAATCAAATATTTGAACACTTTTACCAAAATGATATAGACGGAACAATAGACCCTAATTTACGAAGACCTGCTTATATTGAATTAGATTTTATGCCATTTAGGAAGGGCGTTGTTTCTTTGGAAAAAGCAAATATTAAAAACGGAAAAGTAGATAATTACTCAATCAGTTTTTACGGTCAGTTAGTTAGCTTAAAAGATATATTTGGTGAAGACAAATTAAATCAATTAGATCTTTCAAGTTTACAATTTACATTTAATGGAACAAACGTTTATAATAGAATAACTGACCTTGCAACTGATTATAATGTAAGATATCCTCTAATAGCAAGTAACAGACTTTGGACGTACAACGATAGCGGAAGCCAAGATATAACGCAAAATGCTCATGCAATAGCTTATAACGAATTATTCCCAGCGGTTAAAGTAGCGCGTTTAATGGATGCTATAGAAACACGATACGGAATATCAATAGCAAGTGATTTCTTTAGTGATGAACGTTATACTGAATTGTTTTTATTAGCAAAAAACGCAACTGAATATTCATTTTTAACTGAAACAAAAGATGCTGATTTTATTAGTGAAGCATCGAGTATTACAGGATTAAATCCTTACGACCCAGGAGACTATGTTAATATATTACAAAACTCAATTACGTTTAAAGAATTAAACGATGCTAATAGACACACAATACAGATGCAAGTAGCTACGATAAGCGGAACAGGTACTTATTATATTGAGGCGTATTGTAACGGAATCTACGAGCAAACTTTCGAAAACACAGAAACAGGATTCCCACTAAAAATACAGATTTCAAATTTCACAGGTGCAGATAGGGTTTACACTTTTAAGATAAAAGCGAATGCACCGATGACCATGACTGTAGTTTTTACTTATTCGATAAGAACTACAATAGACGACCCAATTACAGGAACACCAACAACAAATACAAATACTTCAGTAATTCAATGTAACTCCGTTGTATTAAGCGGTAATGTAGATATTACAAACACTTTGCCCGACATGAAAGTTTCGGATTTCTTTTCAGGAATCTTAAAGCAGTTCAACATGACTTGCGTAGGTATTGACCAAAACTCTTTTGAAATTTTACCTTTGGATTTGTGGTATAGTAATGGTATTGCTTACGACATAACAAATTACGTAGATATTGAAAGCGTTGACGTTTCTAAAATGCCAATTTATAAAAAGATATCTTTTCAATATCAGCAATCTGAAAGTTTTATAAATAGAAACTATTTTTCGATTAGTAATTCAGAGTACGGAAACACGGATAATGTATATAATTACGATGGTGGGGAGTTCATGGTACAATTACCTTTTGAAAACCTACAATTTGCACGTGCTGAAGACAACGATTCACCAGTTCACTATACTATATTAGGTTATCACTTAAACAAAGACTATCAAGCATATATTCCAAAACCTACTTTACTTTATTTGTACGGAACTTCAGGAACTTTAGACCATAATATTAAATTCTATAATGGAACTACTCACGTAAGTATTTCAAGTTATGCTTTATTCGGTCAAGATTTAACGGTAGGCGGTGTAAAATATTCTTTGAATTGGGGAGCTGATAATTCTGTTATCCATGCTGAAACAATACAAGATGGATTATTTGCAACTTATTACTTTAACTACCTATCTAATTTATACAATTTAAAGCAACGTTTAGTAAGTATTAAAACTCAATTACCAGTTAGTTTAGTTACGTACCTTAAATTGAACGATAGGCTTATTATACGCGATAAAAGATATATAATAAACGATTTAAAATTGGAGCTTAACACAGGCGAAGCACAAATAACAATGTATAGTGATTTTACACCAATAGCGGAATGATAAAAAATATATTAGAAATGTTAAAACTTGCTGACCACGTTGGACATGGTGAAGCAATAGAAGTTGCCAAAGGTAAACACGAATTAAAAGAGACAACTAGAGGTATTTGGAAACAAGCAATAAGAGAATTTAAAGTAAAAAGACATGGCAGAAAAAAGAGTAATTGAGTTAGAAATTCAAGATAACACTAAAACCCTTAAACAGCAATATAAAGAAGCAGTTTTAGAAGTTCAAAGATTGGCTGATGCCTATGGAGAAACGTCTAAAGAAGTTTCACAAGCTGCTAAAAGAGCTGCGGAGTTAAAAGATAAAATAGAAGATACAAACGATGCTATTGCTGCATTTAAAGGAGAGGGTAAATTTGTAGCTACAGCAAAAGCGTTAAGTTCTGTTGCAAATGGTTTTAGTGCTGTTGAGGGTGCTATGGGTTTAATAGGTGTTGAAAGCGAAAAGCTACAAGAAACAATGCTTAAAGTACAGAGTGCTATGGCTTTAGCGCAAGGTCTTGAAGGCTTAGAAGATGCTGGACGTGCTTTTAAACAATTAGGAGCAGTTGCTGTTGAATCTTTAAAAGGCATTAAAGGTGCATTATTAGCAACAGGTATTGGGCTATTTATAGTTGCTTTAGGGGCCGTTGTTGCCTATTGGGATGATATAAAAGCTGCAGTAAGTGGTGTTTCTAAAGAGCAAGAAAAGTTAAATCAACTTTCACACGCTAATTTTGAAACTTCAAAAGCTGAATTAGAAAATTTAGATGCACAAGATAATGTATTAAAACTTCAAGGTAAAAGTGAGCGTGAAATTTTAAACTTAAAAATAGCAAAGGTAAATACAGCTATTGAATTAGGTAAAATCGAACTTGAAAATGTTATACGTACAAATAAAGCCGAAGAAAAGGCAGCGATACAAAACTATAATCTAACAAAGAAAGTAGTTGACTTAATAGTAAATTCTGCTTTATTCTTACCTAAGTTAATGTTAATGCCTATTGACTTAGCTATTAAAGGTGCTAATAAAATATCTGAGGCATTAGGGATGGGAAAATTAGTTGCATTTGATATGGGTAAAACTATTGATGATATGCAAGATAAATTTTCAGGGTTTATTGCAGGTTCGTTATTTAATGTTGAAGAGGTAAAAGCGGAAGGTAAAAAAGAAGAGGAAGAAATACGTAAACAATTACGCGACTTAGAAAATCAAAAAGCAGGATTTCAATTATCTGTTAAAGAAATGAATAAGCAAGGTTCATCTGATGCAATAGAAAATAGAAAATCGGAATTAGATGCTTTAATTGAACTTGAAATAAGAAAGGCAAACACGGATGAAAAAATATTAACCGATTTACTTAACAAAAGACTAGAATTAGAAAAATTAAAAGGCGCACAATTAGAAGTTGCCCAACAAGATAACGCTGAAAAAATACGTAAAGCTATTGAAGAGGACAACAGCGAAATAATAAAATTAGAAACTAAGAAAATAACTGATTTAAAAGTATTAAGTAATTCACGTTTAGAAACTTTACAAGGTGGATTAGATGCGGAATATGAAGCCGAAAAAGCAGCTGCAGAAAAAAGGCAATTAATCTTAGACGTTCAAGCAATTAGAGCAAGACAAGCTGAAGAAAAGGCGCAGTCATTTAAAGTAAATGCAGTTAAACAAGGATTAGAAACGATTGCAAGTATTACAGAACTATTTGGCAAGAAATCAGAAAAGGCAGCGCGTAAAGCGTTTCAAGTTCAAAAGGCAGCACAAATTGCTTCTGCATTAATTACAACTTATCAAAATGCAACAGCTGCTTACGCTTCGCAGTTCTTACCTATTCCTGACCCAAGTTCACCAGTTCGAGGTGGTATCGCAGCAGGTTTGGCAGTTGCAGCAGGTTTAACAAACGTTGCAAAGATTGCTACTCAAAAATTTGAAGGTGGCGGTGCAACAGGTGGTGGTAGCGCACCAAGTGGCGGTGGTGGTGGTGGTCAAATGACTACACCTAATTTTAGTGTAATCGGAAGTTCTGGGGTTAATCAATTAGCACAAATACAACAAAAACCAACGAGGGCTTATGTAGTAAGTGGTGACGTAGCAAATGGTTTAAGCCTTGAAAGGAATAGGTTACAAAATGCAACTTTATAACGTTTTAAAAATATGGAATCAAAGAAAATAATTGAATTAGTAATTGATGAAAACGATTTACAAACAGGAATCCACGCGGTTTCTGTTGTACATTCACCTGCAATAGAAGAAAACTTTATTGCTTTATCAAAACACGAAATAGAACTTAAAGAAGTTGACGCAGAAAAGAAAATATTAATGGGTGCAGCCTTAATACCTAATAAGCAAATTTTACGCGCTGACAAAGAGGGAAAAGGTTATTACATATATTTTAGTGAGGGTACTATTAAAAAGGCTTCAGAATTGTTCTTAATGCGTTCAAATCAAAACAACGCTACTTTAGAACACAAAGAAAAACTAAATGGTTTAAGTGTTGTTGAAAGTTGGGTTATTGATAATCCCGAAATGGACAAATCTAAAGAGTACGGTTTTAGTTTACCAAAAGGAACTTGGATGATTTCTATGAAAGTAAACAATGAGGATATTTGGAACGATGTTAAAGCTGGAAAAGTAAAAGGTTTTTCAATTGAGGGATATTTTGCGGATAAATACGAAATGAGCCAAGAGAAAGATGAACGCAAAGAAATTATTAATCAGTTAAAAGAGTTGTTAAAGTAATGCCTAAAATACCGTATTATATTAGAAACGTACAAAAAGCAACCGTTGAAAATACGGAAGTTTTTATATTAGATAATAACACGGATGTAGCACAAACAATTTCTTATGAAGATTTAATAATTCAGCTTCAAGAACAAATACAAGTACCTACAGATTTTAAACCTTTATTTTTATTGCAAGGATGTTAGGAAATGCAAGAATAAAACCAAGTGCGACGACCTTAACAACGTTGTTTACAGCTTCAGCAGATTGCGTAATAAGTTCTATTTCGATTTGTAACATAGGCGCAACAGCAACGACATTTAGAATGGCTGTAAGACCACTTGGAGAGGGTATTGATAATTCACACTACCTATATTACGATTTACCTATTGATGGTAACGATACATTTATTTTAACAGGTGGAATAGTATTGAAAAACACGGATATAATATCTGTTTATTCAGGGAATGCTAATTTATCTTATAATTTATTTTATACTACTTAATGGCACAAAATAGCGCAAAGGGAAGTTCTTATATTACACCGAGTTTAGATAATTTAACCGATGTTACTATAACAGGTGCAACCACTAACCAAGTATTAACTTACAACGGTACTGCATGGATTAATTCAGCTACGCAAGGAGATATGTTAAAGTCTGTTTATGATTCAGACAATGACGGAGTTGTAGATAGTGCAGAAAAGGAAGTTTTAGAAGTTAGAAATACAACAGGCGCAACAATACCTAAAGCAAGTGTTGTTTATATTAATGGCGCAACAGGTCAAAGCCCGACAATCACTTTAGCAGACGCAGACACGGAAGCTACAAGTTCTAAAACAATTGGATTAACATTAACTGCTATAAATAACAATTCAAACGGTTATATAATAACAAGCGGGACTTTTCACAATGTAGATACATCAGATTTTAGTGATGGGAATGCTTTATGGTTAAGTTCTGTAGCTGGTGAAATGGTTGCAGTAACTCCACCTGCAAAACCTGCTAATAGCGTGTTTATTGGTTGGGTTGGTTATGCTCACCCTTCAAATGGTAAAATAATAGTAGCTATTCAAAATGGTTATGAATTAGAAGAGTTACATAACGTTAGTATTACGTCTCCACTAAGCAACGATGTTTTAACTTATAATGCAATTACTGGACTTTGGGAAAACGTGCCAAGTGGCGGTTTAATACCACCTGTTACAGCACATGAACAAATGCGAGGTGTTATGTTTTCTAACAACTCCACAACAGATACAACTTCGGGTGGTGTTACAATAGCTACAACAGGTTCAACTATTGCACGTTCAGTAGCTTCAACAAATTTTGCAGCCAAACAAATTAGAAAGGGTTATTTCGGTTCTGTTGTTTCAGCAGGGCGTTATACTGGAGTGAGAGGTTCTGCTTTGCTTTGGTATATGAAGGGCGGTTTCAGATTTACTTGTGAGGTTTATATAAGTGATACAGCTTTTGGTTCGGGATGTCGTCAATTTTACGGAATGATGGGGCAAACAAGTGATTTAACTTATTCAGATACGGTAACCGTTGCTTCAATGCTTAATGTAATTGGAGTGGGTTCTGATGCTGCAGATACTAACTTACAATTGTTTCACAATGACGGTGCTGGAACTTGTACGAAAGTAGATTTAGGCGTTAATTTTCCTGCTAATAGAACAGCTGGTGCAGCATTAACTACGACTTATTCAATAGAACTTTATAACGGTAATTCTTCAAATGATATAATTTATAGAGTTATCAATAATGAATCAGGGGATGTAGCGGAAGGTATTATATCATCGAATTTACCTTTAGATACGCAAGGGTTAAACTTTACAGCATCAAGATGTATGGGTGCGGGTATTACAAATACAGGGCAGTTTGATTTAATTTTATTAGGAGTTTATAGTTTATAACATGGAATTTACTTTAGAGTGCATACAAGAACAATTAAATTTTGAGCAAACGAATTTATTTGTTAAACCAAGTTCTTTAGAAATAAGAAACTATGTAGGTAGTGGAATAATTGTAAACACGGATGAAATAACGCCTACAATGATAAATGATTTTATAGCGGAACAAACTCCGTTATTATTTGGGGTTTTTCAATCTATGGAAAATATCCCTTTAGAAATACGTAACAAATATATATTATAAAATAAACTAAAATGGCAGAAAAAATACCAAGCCCAAAAGGCGGCAGAAGAGGTTGTCTATGTAAAGACGGGAAATACTCTAACAAATGTTGTGACGGAAGTCTACAAGCGCAAGGAATAGGTAAAACAGCGAGTGTAACACCTCAAAGCGTAACCATTACAGAAGTGGACGGAGTAAGAACAATTGTAAGGCAAAACTCTTAAAAAAGTAACAGCATAATTTATTAATCGTTTAAAACATAACTATGAACACAAAAAAAACAATTTACGACAAACTCTTTAAAGAGGAAACTCAATTAGCTAAACACGAAATCGAGTTAGCGTTAGCAGATGATATTAAAGCAAGTCTATCAGCTTATAAAGGTTTAAAAGATAATGTTGAAAAAACAAAAAATGCGGCTAAAAATTCTTTTATAAAATATAGTGATAGTGTTAGAGTTGCTTATCAAAATGCAAAAAATTCAGTTGACTTAATAACAAAACTTGAAGTAGAAGCAAAAAAATTAGGGATAGGAGATACAGGTTACGGTGGTTGGAAAAAAGAATCCACAGCAAAAATGTCTGAATATAAATCCTTATTAACTGCGATTGACAAAATTTATCAATCAATATAAATAAAAACGAAAAATGAATACAAATCAAATCTTAAACAAAGTTCGAGTTCTTTTAGGAATGGAAGTGAAGCTAGAACAAATGAAATTAGCAGATGGAGTAACGGTCTTAGAAGCTGAAGCATTCGAGCCTGAAATGGAAGTTTTTGTAGTTACAGAAGATGAACAAAAAATACCAGTTCCAGTTGGTGAATATGAATTAGAAGATGGACGTATTTTGGTTGTAGAAGCTGAAGGTATTGTTAAAGAGGTTAAAGAGAAAATGGAAGAGGAAGTAGAAGTTGAAGAACCTGAAACGGAAGTTGAAGTAGAAGCTAAAGAAGCAACTACAACACCAACACCAAAGAAAACAATTGAAAGCGTAGTTAAGGAATCATTCTTTTCAGAAATTGAAAACTTGAAAAAAGAAAATGAAACTTTAAAAGCTGAACTAAGCGCATTGAAAACTCCAAAAGTTGAAGAGGTAGAATTAAGCACTGAAACAACTGAAGAGCCTAAGCCAATTGCATTTAATCCCGAAAACACGAACCCAATTGATAGAGTAAAGATTGCTTCTAAAAGAGAGCGTTCAATTATGGATTCAGTTTTAGAAAGACTAAATAAATAATAATTAATTTTTAAATAAACAAAAGATGCCAACAACAACATCAATTTCAACTACTTACGCTGGTGAATTCGCAGGTAAGTACATCGCTGCAGCTTTATTGTCTGCGCCAACTTTAGAAAAAGGCGGAATCACTATCATGCCTAACGTTAAGTATAAACAAGTTATTAAACGAGTAGCTACTGATGGAATCGTTAAAAACGGAACTTGTGACTTTGACCCTACATCAACAGTTACTTTAACTGAAAGAGTTTTGCAACCTGAAGCTTTCCAAGTTAACTTACAACTTTGTAAAACAGATTTCCGTTCTGATTGGGATGCAATTGAAATGGGTTATTCTGCATTCGACGTATTACCTAAGTCTTTTGCTGATTTCTTAATCGCACACGCTGCTGAGAAAGTTGCTCAACAAATGGAATTAACTATTTGGGATGGTAACAACGCAAGTGCTGGAGAGTTTTCAGGAATCATGAGACAATTAGCTGCTGATGCTTCACTACCTTCAGCACAAGAAATTGCTGCTGTATCTGGTGGTGTTAACGCTTCAAACGTTATTGCGCAATTAGGTCTTATCGTAGATGCTCTTCCTGCTGCTTTGTACGGAAAAGAAGATTTGAAACTTTACGTTTCTTCTAACATCTATCGTGCTTATGTACGTGCTTTGGGTGGTTTTGCTGCTTCAGGAGTAGGTGCAAATGGTTACGATAACAAAGGTACTAACCAAGCATTGAATGAGCTTTATTTTGATGGAGTTAAGATTTTCTTAGCACCTGGTCTTGCTGCAAACACAGCTTTACTTGCTCAAACTTCTAACTTGTTCTTTGCAACAGGATTGATGAGTGACTTGAACGAAGTACGCGTTTTAGATATGGCAGAAAATGATGGTTCACAAAATGTACGTGTAATCATGCGATTTACTGCTGATGCTAAATACGGATTTGCTCAAGACGTTGTAACATACGGTATTACAAATAGCGCAAATTAATCTAACAACAAACTAATATAAGGGTGGTGCAAAAAACACCACCTTTTTTTTATTAAACATTTTAAAAAATATAAGATATGAGCTGCGATATAGCAAACGGAAGATTAGAAGCGTGTAAAGACTCGGTTAGTGGGTTAGATGCTATCTATATTATTAACTATGGGGATTATAACCCAGACCCAGTTGCCTTAGGTGGTAATGTAACTTATTCTGCAACTGCAGGACTTGAAGACGTAATTACGGAAATTTCAAACGTAGCTACGGTTTACAAATTTGAATTGAAAGGTGCTAACTCATTTGAGCAAACTATTCAAACTTCAAGAGATAACGGAACAACGTTTTTTGAACAAGCGTTAACAATCCAATTAAAAAAGCAAGATGCTGCAACGCATAAAACGATTAAATTATTAGCTTACGGACGACCTCATATTATTGTAAGAACACGTGGTAATCAATTCTTTATTGCAGGTTTGCAAAGAGGATGTGATGTAACTGCTGGAACGGTTTCTTCTGGTACTGCAATGGGTGATTTTAATGGTTATAATTTGACTTTTACAGGAATGGAGAACGTACCTGCTAATTTCTTGAATTGTTCTGCTGAAGATACACTTTTATCAACTGTTTTAGATGGTGCTTCTGTAGTGACTTCATAGTTTTTCTTTTTCTCAATAATTAACCCTGCCTTTATCGGTGGGGTTTTTTGTTATATAGAAACATAAACACGAATATATCGTTTATTAAATATGAACGTACTAACTACTACGACAGAACCTCAACCTTTGGTAATTGTGCCACGTTCAACAACGTTTGATGAATTAATATTTACAGACGATAGCACAAACACACCTGAAACAATAGAAATAGACAGCGTAGAAGATAAAGGTTACTATCAAATTTTAAATGTAGTTTGTGAGTTAACGGAAAACAGATACTATAACATTGAATTATTTAACGATGGTAGTTTAGTTTACAGAGGTAAAATATTCTGTACTGACCAAGCAATAGTGAGTTTTTCAGTTAACAATGGTAAATATACAAGTCACGCTACAACAAATCAGTACATAACGTATGAATAATCTACATATATTAAATTTAGCGAAATACGAAGCACCCGAAGTAGTCGAATCTAAAAGAGAAGATTGGGTAACGTATGGAGAAAATAACGATTATTTCAATTTTTTAATTGACAGATATAAAAACTCTACAACTAATAACGCGATTATAAACAATATAAGCCGTTTAATTTATGGTCGTGGATTGTTTGCTTTAGATGCTAATAAAAAGCCGAATGAGTACGCTCAAATGATGGCTTTATTTAATCAAGATTGCTTACGTAAATTAGCATTTGAATTAAAGGCTTTAGGTCAGTGCGCTATTCAAGTTCACTATGACAAAGCGCATAAAAAGATTTTAAAGGCTTATCATATACCAGTACAATTATTAGCACCTGAAAAGTGCAATAAAGACGGAGAAATAGAAGCGTACTACTATTCAGATAATTGGGAAGATACAAGAAAGTATAAACCTAATCGAATTAGTGCTTTTGGTTATTCAAATAACGAAATAGAAATACTTTACATTAAGCCTTACAGCCTAGGAATGAAATATTTTAGTTACGTTGACTACCAAGGCGCATTAAGTTACGCTATGTTAGAAGAGGAAGTGGCTAGTTATTTGATTAATGAAGTTCAAAATTCATTTTCGGGAACTAAAGTAGTTAACTTTAATAATGGAGTCCCAACACCCGAACAACAAGACCAAATTACAAGCCAAGTTTTAGGTAAATTAACAGGTTCACAAGGGCGCAAAGTAATTGTAAGTTTTAATGATAATGTAGAAACACGAACAAGTGTTGAGGATATACCATTAAACGATGCACCAGACCACTATACGTATTTAAGTGAAGAGTGTTTGCGTAAGATTATGCTAGGGCATAACGTAACTTCACCTTTATTATTTGGTATTGCTTCAAGTAACGGATTTAGTTCGAATGCTGATGAGTTAAAAAACTCTACTATATTATTTGATAACATGGTTGTTAAGCCATTTCAAGACCTTTTGATTAGTGGATTAGACAAAATATTAGCTTTTAACGGAATATCGCTTAAATTGGCGTTTAGAACGTTACAACCTTTAGAATTTACTGACTTAGAAAACACGCAAAACGAAGAACAAGTTGCTGAAGAAACAGGAACAATGTTAAGTAAAGACTCTGTAATTGCTCAATCGTTAATTGACTTAGGCGAAGAACCAAACGAAAATTGGATTCTAATAGATGAAAACGCTGTAGACTATGATAATGATGACAGCGAGAATGAAAAGCTTTCTAAAGAACCTAAACAAAGCTTATTAAGCAAAGTAGTTAACTTAGTTTCTACAGGAGATGCGCGTCCAAACATTCGAAGCAAACAAGATGAAGTTATAGAAGGTATTAAATTCTTAACTCGTTATGTTTACGCAGGTGAAACAACTGAAAAAAGCCGTGAATTTTGTAAAAAAATGATAGCTGCTAATAAGATATATCGTAAAGAGGATATATTAAAAATGAGTAAACAAGCGGTTAATGAGGGATGGGGGCCAAATGGTACAGATACTTACTCAATTTGGTTATACAAAGGCGGTGGCAATTGTTCTCATAGATGGAATAAACGAGTTTATGCTACATTTAGCGGTAAAGCAATAGACGTAAACAGCAAAGAATTAAAGCAAGTAGCGGTTCGTAAGGCTGAAAAATTAGGTTACGTAGTTAAAAATGATAAACTTGTTTCAACGCTTCCTAAAGATATGCCTTACAATGGTTTTTTACCTACTAATAAAATATACGGGAAATAATGGCAGAGGCTTTATTAATAACACGCGATGACTTAGTACGCTTAACAGCGTTAAACGGAAACACGGATACAGATAAATTTATTCAGTTTATCAAAATAGCGCAAGATATACATATTGAAAACTACTTAGGAACTCAATTACTAACTAAAATAAAAGATTTAGTTTTAAATGGTGATATTGACGAGCCAGAATTTAGCGATTATAAAGACCTTTTAGAACTTTATGTTAAACCAATGCTTATTTACTGGTCAATGGTTGAATATTTACCAAACGCGGCTTATACAATCGCAAACAAAGGTATTTACAAGCATAGTTCTGAAAACTCTGAAAACGTAGATAAACTCGAAGTAGATTTTTTAATAAACAAATATTCAAATATTGCTAAAGAATATACTGACAGATTTATATCACATATAATTTATAACCAAGATTTATTTCCTGAGTATAACACTAATTCAAACGGTGATACGTACCCAAGTGATATTAATAATTATGGAGGTTGGATATTATGAAAGAAATAAAAACATATAAACCAAAACAAGAAAACATCGAAAAGTTAAAAGTGTATTTATCAACTCTAAAACCTAAGAACAATGGCAAATGAAAATGGCTGGGGAGATGGTTCTGTAAACAATAATATAGGTTGGGGACAGGGTGCAAACAACAATATTAGTTGGGGTAAAAGTCATAGAGAGAGCTGGTCTGGTGCTACAGATATTGATGGATTAGTTGACTTAGTAAACACGGTTGCTCCAGTTATTAGCGGTTCGACTACTTTAGGAAGTGTTTTAACATCTACAACAGGAACTTGGACTGGAACTCCTACAATTACTTATACATATCAATGGAAAAGAAACGGAAGCAATATTGGAAGTGCTACTAATTCAACTTATACATTAGTTGTTGCTGATAGTGGTGCATCTATTACTTGTGAGGTAACTGCTACTAATTCTTTTGGTTCTGCTAACGCAACATCAAACACTATAACAGCAGGAACATATACAGCACCCGTAAACACGGTTGCACCTGCAATTACAGGAACAGCACAAGAAGGTCAAGTTGTAACTTGTTCAACAGGAACTTGGACTGGAACACCAACGATAACTTATACTTACCAATGGAAGCGTAATGGTTCAAATATTGGAAGTGCAACAAATTCAACATATACGTTAGTAACATCAGACGTAAGTCAGTCAATTACTTGTCAAGTAACAGCAACTAACGCTGTAGGAAATGCAAACGCAACTTCAAATACAATAACTCCGATAGCGGCAGTCGATCCTGATGCTCAAGCATTCATAACAGCAGCTGCAATAACAAACCCAACGCAACAAGGTGCAATAAATACTTTGGTACTTGACTTGAAAGGATATTCAATTTGGACTAAGTTCAAAGCTATTTATCCAGTAGTAGGTGGTATCGATTCAAGCCATGCGGTCAATCTTAAAACGCCTGGCACGTACAATTTAACTTTTGCAACTGGTTGGACTCATAGCTCTACTGGAATGACTCCTAATGGTGTAACGTATGCAAGTACTGGAATAAATGTTAATAGTGTTATGTCATTGAATAGTATGGCATTTGGTATATATTCAAGAACAAATAGTGGAGGTAGTCAAACTGGTCATGGTGCAGGAGCAGCTTCACAAAATTCTTGTTTTATTATTGAGAGATGGACTGATAATGTTTCCTATGCTCAAGTTAATACAACAACGAATACATCGCTTTCAGTTACAAATTCAAGTGGGTTTTATCAAGTAAGTAGAACAGCATCAAATGCTGTGAGATTAGTTAGAAATACAACTCACGCAACCTCAACAGCTGCATCAACTGATAAACCAGATTTATTTTTTCTACTTGGTGCAAGGTCAATAAATTTAAGTAATTCAACTATTCAAAATAGTAGTAGACAAATAGCATTTGGTTATTTATCAGATGGTTTAACTCAAACAGAATGTGATAACTTTTACACAGCAGTACAAGCATTTCAAACAACTTTAAGTAGACAAGTATAATGGACGGACGAATAGTAACAAACCAAACAGCAGAAGAACTACAAGGAGTATTCTTTGACGCAGATACATTCTTTAATTTCGTACAGGATATTAATGATGTATATTTTTTATTTTTGAGTGAGTCGGACGAGGTGGATATTTTGCCAACTGAATACGCTTATTTATTAGATATTCCTTTGAGTCCTTTTGAACCAAAACCAACACCAACACCACCTTTTGAATAACACAAAACAATATAAAATGAACGAATTTATCACGCAAATCAAAAAGAACGGAGCCGTAGGAGTTCTAGCTATGTGGCTTTGGTACACACACACGGAAGTACAAGAATTAAAATTAAGATTGTACGAATGTTATGGTAAACAAGTTTCAATGGATTTAACTATAAAAGATAATCCGACTTTCGCTATCAAACCAAAAGACGAACTAACAGAGCGTAAAAAAAGAAATGAAGCATGAATTACGACTGGCTATATAATGAGGGCGCACCACGTTTATTAGTACAAGCTATTAAACATATTGGAGTTAAAGAAGTTGAAGGTAAAAAACACAACCCTATAATCATGAATTGGGCGCGTGAATTATGTTTAGACAAAGTTTATAATGCGGACGAGATTCCTTGGTGTGGTTTGTATATTGCTTATATATGCAAAATGGCGGGATTAGACGTAGTTTCAAAACCTTTGTGGGCGTTATCATGGTCAACGTGGGGAAACGAAGCGACAGAACCAATGTTAGGGGATATATTAACATTCAAAAGAAATGGCGGCGGTCACGTAGGAATTTATGTAGGTGAAGACAAAACGCATTACCATGTTTTAGGCGGTAATCAAGGCAACTCTGTAAGCGTTTCACGTATTGCAAAAACACGATTATTTAAAGCACGTAGAACAGCATGGAAAATTGCACAACCTGCAAACGTTCGAAAAGTACATTTAGAAGCAAAAGGAGTAATCACAACAAACGAAAAATAAAAATGGCAAAGAAAAATTTTAAAGTAGACATAGATACTGAAAAAGTAGATTTGAAAGTTGAACGTAAAGACGAAAATCTAAACGTAGACTACGACTCAAAAAAACTAGACGTTAAAGTTAATAAGACTGCTAACGAAGTCGAGGTGAAAGTCGATGCCCAAGGCGGTCTATTAACATTTGTAGGTAATATTTTAAAAAAAGTATTGCTAAGAAAATTAAAATAGTATATTTGTATTGCTTTTTCATAATGGTTTAATTGTTAAGAACCCCTTTTAATCGAGGGGTTTTTTTATTGCCTAAAAAAAAATTAAAAAATATTTCATAAAATAGTTGTTATTCTAAAAAGAATATATATCTTTGTCAAACAATTAAACTTTTATATTATGAAAAAACACTTTACAACATTACTAGACCAAGTAACACCTGCCAACGATGAGCAGAAAGAGTTTTTAAGCACGGTTTTAGGCTTTTGGACGTTCTTATTTGCATTAATTGGTATATCTTATTCACTTTTAAATTTAATGCCATGAGAGAGCCTAAAAAAAGCAATCCAACATTATTAGAAATATTAAACTATTGGTTGGAACAAGAAAAAAAGAATGTAGGTCGAATGAATATAGCGCATTACATGAAAGTATGCAGCGCAAAAGCCTACAATTTAAGATGGAATGAAAGCACTAAAACTTGGAGTCATGAAAACAGCTATTGATTGGATATACGAGCAACTTGTAACAAGTGATAAAAACGAGTTTTCAAGTGATGACCTAGCTAAAATCTACGACCAAGCAAAGGTTATTGAAAAAGAGCAAATGAGAACTGCCCACATTGTAACATGGTGTAATAAAGATATTGATTTTAACGCGTATTATAAAGAGCAATATGAAGACAAAGGAAGTAACACTAACCATTGAGTACAGCACGTTTGATGACTTGCAAAACATATTAGACCGTGTTTACGCAGAACTAACTCAAGGCAAAGAATACTTTGAAGATGTAATTCATACGGATAATGGTAAACGGTTAATTCATTTTATGCAGAAGTACAAGCAAATGCGTACATTTAAGGTCGTAAACTCGGATTCAATAATTGTAAAAAGTAAGATATGAAAACACAAATAGAAATTGAAAAAGATATAGTTGAGTATTTTAGAAAATATATTGAAAGCTCTATAAAAATAGAAAAAGAACATTATACTGATTTTATTAAAATTCCATTTACTTATTATGATTATAACGCGCCTATATCATTTGCACCAAATCCAATTGATTTTGCAATTTATGAAGTAAAAGAAAAAAAAGTAGTTGCCATTGAATACCCATGGCGACAAAAAGACGGAGAATTAACTTATAATAAAATAGATTTATGACACCAAAAGAATTAGCCATTAGTTTAACAGAAGATTTCTTTATAGGCTTAGAGATTAAAAACTATAAATTAGCGGTTAAATGCGCTATATACACAGCACACCAACGAATCCAAGAAACGTTTGATATTGAAAGAATTAAATATTTAAAACAAGTAGTAATTGAATTAGAAAAGCTATGACACCAAAAGAGAAAGCCGAAGATTTAGTTGATCGTTATAAATTCGTATTTTGGAATGAAGATTCAGAATGCGGTGAGGAAATACTTTGTACTGTGATTGCTAAAAAATGCGCATTGATAGCTGTGGATAATGTTTTATGGATGGCGTCACATTATGCTACTATTGATTATTGGAATGAAGTAAAACACGAAATTGAAAAGCTATGAAGTTGTATTATCCTAGACAAAAATACGAATATCGTAGATTGTTACGTTGGAAGAAAAAAGTAAACATATCTAATAATTTTTATAAAAACGAAGAGTATGATTGAGAAATTAAAGAAAACTTATGAGACTTACGAAGGTTCGTCTTTTTTTATTGACTGCGTAAATGATGCTTTTATTAAATGCGGACAAAACGAAAGTAAAATAAAATGGTTTATAAATAATCATTTTCAACTTTATAAAGAATGTGATTTAATTCAGATGAAAAAATGTGCTGCTCATTGGCGTAATGTTTCATTTGATAAATTAAACCAATTAGATTTTTTAAACTATAGACATACTATTTTTACTTTAACAAATTACAAAATGATAGTAAAAATTATGG
>Ga0247723_1000693_pt1 | contig 21907 bp, 34 predicted proteins | sample MSEWelMarce5H_FC_FD_189079 | JGI IMG/M metagenome (GOLD analysis project Ga0247723, IMG submission 189079) | Subsurface sediment microbial communities from gas well in West Virginia, United States - MSEEL Well Study Marcellus 5H_FC | ecosystem: Environmental > Terrestrial > Deep subsurface >... | reverse complement strand
CCTATGCTTCTGTAAAGCAAACAAACGGAGGAAACGCTTTGGAGGCTGGAGAAATGGTTTTGCCAAATACGTATACAATTACTATTCAACATCGCGTTTCTTTTATTCCTAGCGAAGATCATCAGGTCTATTATCGTAACCGCTATTACAAAATTCTTGGCGTTCAATTAGATGACCAAAGGCAACACAAAGAGTATATCATTAAAATGGTTGGAGTGTAATGGCAGTAACTGTAAAAGGATTAGATGAAGCTTTGGCTTATGTGAAAAAAAAAGAAACTGCCATGATTGAAGCAGTTAAGGATGTTTTAGCTAACACAGCAACAAATGTCGAGAAGCAAGCAATTACATCTGCTCCAACTCAATGGGAGGGGTTTCCTTTAAACATCAAGCAAAAAATTGATAAAAAATCTTCTAACAATGGATTATTATTGCAAGTTGGTGTAGATGTTCCAACGAGTGGTGAACAATGGGAGGCTTGGATGGAATTTGGAACAGGATTAAGTGCTAGAGAGATTTTATCAAATCCAAATTATTCTGAAGAAGTTAGAAGGCTTGCTAGGACATATTATAGAAATGGTAAAGGTCGTATTGTTGGACAGCCTTACTTGATGCCAGCATTTTACAGAAATTCGGCTAATTTAGTAAATGATATGGTAGACGAAATAAATAAAGTTCTAAAATGAGAGAAATAGCAACCGATATACGAAAGGCAGTCATTGCAGCAATTTCACCTTTAACTCTTAGCGGTGTGACTTTGCCCATTTACGATACTGAATTACCTCCTGGCATTAATCCAGCTGTCTACCAAGGCTCGGCAGCTTACGTTCTTATCACAGATCAAAACGAAACTGAGACAACGAACAACGATTGCACAATTAGACAAAATGCAACCTTTCAAATAAATATTGTCACCAAGTTTGCTCAGGGTAACGGAGGTAAGAAATTATCTGAAAATATTTCCAATGCTATTCAGCTAAAAATGAATTTGACAGATATTGTATTACCAATAGATTTGCAAGCAATTAATATCCGTAAAAACTTTTCGAGAGTTCAAATTGAGCAAGGTAGTAGCCAAATAGCTTACCAAAAAATCTTGTCTTACACATTGGATATTTTCTTCGTGTCTTGATAATTAAAATTTTATGTATATTTGTTAAAACGAATAAGCAATGGCAACATATCAATTAGGCAATTTCTTTACTTTCGAGTGGAACTCTCTTCCAGTCGTTTGTAAAACTTCCGCTTCAGTTTCCATCTCCAACGAATCTGTAACCGTTAGAAACGATTGCACCGGAGACTATGGAGTTAGACTAGAAGGCGGCGACAAATCAGGATCATTCTCTTTCTCAGGAGACCTAGATTTTGCATCTACTGGAGTATCTAACCTTTCAGCTTTTGACTTGATGGAAGACATCGGAAAAGTGTTTGAATTGGTTTTTGGAGGTACTGACTCTGGTGACAAAATTATTACAGTTGATGCTCAGTTAAACTCAATTGAGATTACTGCTGAAAGAAACTCTCAAGTATCTTTCTCAGGAACTTTTGATTTCGCTGGCGCTCCTGTTATTAGCGTAATACCAACCTAAACAAAATATATGGCTAAGTACCATTCAGCTCCTTTTAAAGAAGGGGAGATTTTCTTTTACCCAAATTTGGGCGCTTTGGCGAACTTTGAGGATTTTACACAACAAGGAATTGCCGAGGCATTTAGTGGCAAATCAATTCCAAAACTAGATTTAATCTATGTTTTGTTGCTAGAATGTCATAAAGTTGCTTGCATTCGTAAATCCATTAAACCAGTAGAAATTCATGAGTTAAAAACTTGGATTGATGGAAAAGATGTTATGAATATATTTAACGATGTTTTAGCTGACCTTTTAATTGAGCTTGGCATTGAAAATCCTACCGAGGAAAAAAAAAGGTAAATGATGAAGAGCAGACAACTGCTCGAGAATATTTAATGCTGCTCGTAGGGCGTACTAAGGTGCCTTATGAGCAGCTTTTTTCTTTAAGCATAAAAGAGATTAATGCTTTAATTAAAGGCCATGAGACAGACTATAAAGACTTAATAGAAAGTCTTAGAGTACACGCTTTAATTGGTTTGCAACCTCATTTAAAAAAGGGAGCAAATTTAAGTCCATCTAAAATATGGCCTTTACCATGGGATTATATTCCAAAGCCTTTGGAGTCAACAGCCGAAGACTTTGCTAAAGCAAAGAAATTGTTGGAAATTGCAAGTAAACTAGAAAGAAATGTCAAATCCAAGAATAGAAGTTGACTTTGCTGTAAATGTTGCTGGAGTAGCAACCGGAGTTAGCGCGGCGACAACTCAACTAGAAAAGTTAGGCAACGCTGCACAATCAACTGCTCCTAAAGTTGAGCAATTAGGAAAAGCTACTAGCAGATATAATGGTATAGGAATTGATTTTGCTAGAGTAATTCAAGACGCACCTTTTGGAATTATTGGTGTTGGTAACAACATTCAACAATTATCTCAATCATTTTCAGCTTTAGGTCAAACTGGAGATTCATTAGGATCAAAACTAAAAACAGCATTTGGTGCAATTTTTAGCTCTGGAAATCTTTTGATTTTAGGTGTATCAGCTATAACTGCGGCTTGGACTTACTATGAAAAAAATGCGAATAAAGCTGAAAGTGCTACAAAATCATTAAGAGATCGATTAGATGAATATAGAGAAACATTAGAGGGAGTAACAAAAGCAAATTTAGAAGGTCAAATTTCTGCTCAAAAAGAAATATCTAATTTTAAGCTTTTAACAGTTCAAGCTCAAAACACTAATATTTCATTAGAAAAAAGATTACAAGCCGTAGAGGAATTAAAAAAGCAGTATCCTCAATATTTAAAAAGTTTAACCGATGAACAGATATTAACTGGCAAAGTTGGTGAGTCTTATAAGAATTTAACAAATGATATATTGGCTCTAGCAAAAGCTAAAGCATTATCTGCTGAATTGGATAAAAAAGCAGGCGATGTTTTAACACTTAGGTTACAAGAAGAGCAAAGAGCAAATGAAATTTTACAATTAAGAGAAAAATTACAAGATGCTATAAATAATAAGGTTGATGCTGGTGCTAGAGTTGCTGGTCAATTTACTGCGGAGAATGATGACGCATTAATCATTCAGATGAATATCGATAAATTGATTAAGGAACAATTAAAAAGTGCAGAGCAAAGAAATAAGATTATAAAAGAGCAATTATTTATTGAATCTCAAATTGTAAATGAAAGTTCAAAAGGTGCAAATTTTGTTAAACAATCTGGTAAAGGAATTGATGAAAATAAAGAGAAACTAAAAAAATATTCTGAAGGTTGGGACGAATATAATTTGCGACAAGAAAGTGCTAGAGCATTAACAGATAAATTAACATTTTCAAGTAAAGAATACGAAAAGCAAATATTAAAAGTTTTAAGTACAAATAAAGAGCCAATTATACCTGTTGTAACTGGCGATAATGCTTGGGATCAATATACATTCTCTGTTTATCAACTTGAAAAAGCTTCTTTTGAAGCAAATAAAGAAATAGTTAAAACTTCTCAAAACGCATTAGAGTTTGGAGAAAGAATAAAAGGACTTCAAGGAAAAGAAGTAAAAATAAATGTAAAAGTTGATGGATTAGAAAGTGAAACAGCCGGTCCACCTCCTTTTATTCAACAATTAGAAACAGCTTTAAATCCTAAAAAATTTACTGAATTTGAAGAAAGAATTGCTGATTTTGCATTTAATGTTAGGGATTTATTGCAAAATAATTTAACTAATGCTTTTGTTGATTTAGGTTATACGATTGGTGAATCTTTAGCAAATGGAGCAAATGTTATACAAGAAGTTGGAAAATCATTATTAAAATCTTTTGGTAGATTTTTAGGACAATTTGGTGAGCAATTAATTGCTTATGGTGTTGCAACAATTGCTTTTGGTAAAGCTTCTATTGGATTATCTAATCCATTTACTGCTATTCCATCAGGAGGTTTAGCAATTGCTGCCGGTGTTGCTTTAACTGCAATTTCTGGAGTAATTGGAGCTTTGGGTAAAAAAGGTCCAGGTGGAGCCGGAGGCGGAGGCGGAGGAGGTGCTGGAGGTGGATCAGCTGCACAAGGTTCTACATTTACTGGTGGCGCCCAAGGAGGTTTATTCGCACAAAACAGAGATGTAAGTGGCGAGTTTGTTGTAAGAGGAAACGATTTGGTTTATGTTTTAGGACAAGCAAACAATAAGATAAATAAAGGCTAATGGCTAACGATTATAGATTACTCCTTGCAGTTCGAGAAGGTCTTGGAACGATTACCGTTAACGGTGTCGCTCCTTTAGAATTCTATACAGAAGGCGATTCTCTTACAATTGCAGTTGCACCCGAGTCTGGATATCACACGGCAATGTGGTATACTTCGCCAGGCAATACTTTCTTGTCTTCTAACTTGTCTTTTAGCTACACGATGCCTAGTGAGGATGTTAAAATCTACACGGTTTTAACAGGTCAAAATGCTCCTATAAATGACTACGGATTAAAATATGAGGGGGGGTATGCTACGAACTACGGAGGCAATGTTTGGAACTTGCAAATTTTCAGAACTGGCTATTCAGGAGCGGTAACTCCTTTGCTGATTAACGATATTACATACAATTGGGGGAATACTGGAAACGACCCTTTAGAGACAATTATTGGCTCATCAGTTGACTTTACAATAGCTGGAGAGACTGGAGATTTTAACGAGTTTCTAGTTGGTGGCAATAGGACTTGGAAAGTTGCTTTAAATCAAATTAGCGCTAACAATGATATTACAAATTGGCAAGCAGCTTCTCCAAGTGGAGGTTTTAGAGGGATGGCATATGGAAATGGGGTTTTTGTTGGTGTTTTTGCATCTTTTTCATATTCTTCGGATGGAATTACTTGGACAAGTGGCGGTTATTTAGGCTCTGAGCGCGTTACTTTTGGTAACGGTCAATTTGTAGCCGTTGGTTATTCAATAGTTGGCTCTCCAGGTGTTCCAACCTCTTTTATTCATACCTCTCCAGATGGTGTAACTTGGACAAGTAGAACTCCAAGCGAGGCAATGTATTTTCAAGATATTTCATTTGGAAATGGATTATATGTTGCCGTTGCTAACATTGGAACTAATCGAATAATGACATCCCCAGATGGGATTACTTGGACATCAAGAACAACGGCAATAAATCCTACGTTTAGCGGTGTTGCTTATGGAAATGGAATTTGGGTTGCGGTTTCAGATAGCTCACCAGGCGGAACAACTTTTACTTCTTATGACGGTTTAAATTGGGATGAGCAAGCAACAGTTTTTAACTCTAATACAATTCTTTTTGCTAATGGCCTATTTACAACTGGTTCGAGATATTCAGTTGACGGATTAACTTGGATAAGTAATTCAATACCATTTAGTCCTCAAAAAATAGCTTTTGGTAACGGATATTTTGTTGCGGTAACAGATTTTGGAACTAACCGAATAGCTTACTCTACAAACGCAATAAATTGGACTGCAATACCAGCAGCTTCAGTTGCTACTTTTGAATCGATTGCGTTTGGAAATAATACATTTGTAATGGGTGCAACAAGTGGAACAAATCGAATAAACTATGTTTTGTTTGAAGGCGTTCAATCTTTCTTTAGCGGATATATTGCCCCTGACTTTATAACATCTCCTTATAAGAGTGGCCCTAAGCTTTTCTCTTTTACTGCAATTGATGGCTTAAAAGGCTTTGATTCTATTCGTTCAAACTTTACCTCTTGGCCTGACCCTAGAACTCAGGCTTTGTCGGCAGTTGTTGGACCTTTAAATCAATCTTTTGTTGAGCAAAGACCAGTCTTTATTGGTTGCGAAATACACGAGGCTAGGATGGATTCTGACGAAAGCGTTTTCCGTCAATTTAACGTGCCACAAAATGCAATCTTTACCGATGGACTAGACGCTAAATTCAGCAACGGCGTAAGGATTGAAAACGAGCAACTTTACCTAAAGGACACAATTGAAAGAATGGTTAACCCATTCCTTTGCCGAGTGTTTTTGTGGAAAAATAAATTCTATGTTGTTAGATTGACCGAGTTAGGCAAGTTGTCTTACAAGATGTACGAATTCTTACCCGATTTAAGTTTAACGGCAACAAATACAATTGTAAACGGCGACGATCTAAACGCGGACATAAACTCTCCGGAAGAAACAGCTAGAAGAGTATTTACAGAGTTTAACTCTTATTTAAATCTTGGAGTATTAGACCCTAATAGCCAAGGCGGAATATTTGACGCTAAGTTTGCGATTGAGGAATGGAATTTAAACGGAGTAGGTTCGACTTATGACGGCATTTACCAATTAAAGCTTTGGGATTATCACGAGGCAATCCCAAGTAACCAACCATCAAGCGTTCCAAGTGGAAATACTGCCTTAGTGCAGTACGTTTCGGGTGGTGGCGAGTATGTTCAAATATGGACAACAACCACAACGGACGGAATAGATGACCCTAACTTGTCTTGGATTTCGGCAAGTACCAACACAACTGGAGGAGCCATTACAATTGCAGAGGAGACGGCCAATACTATTTCTTTGACCTTTCAATACATGGTTGAGAGAGTAAGCAGTAGTTACCCAATAACTCCTGGCGCTCATGCCGTTGGTCTTATGATTAAAATTGGCAACCAATACTTGTCAAGAAGCGGAGCCACAACCTTTGCTTGGACTGCTACAAGTACGGTCATGGAGTTCGCGGTTACGGCTGGCTCGGTTTGGAATAGCATTGCAATTAATAATGTTTTAGTCCCAGTTGACGGCGAGGTTGAAATAAGATTGCATCAACTAATTTGCAATGGCGGAACTCCTAATAGATACGTTGTAAGGTATGAAAACCTCTCGCTAAAGATTGAGAAAACGGATGGCTTATCTTTGTCTAAGCTAGGAGTTAAAGCGGTTACTGGCTCACCTTATGCCAACGTGCATCCCGACTATAATACATACATTGGAGACGCAATTACTAGCAACTCAGTTTCGGCTATTCGATTGCTAGATTTTGACAATGCAGTTTCTACGGATTGGACAAGAGATGGAGTTGAAGAGTTACCTTTGCTAGATATTATCGTGCAAGAATTAGCTAACTTGAAAGGCCGAACGAATTACAGAGTTTTAGCAACAATTGAGAGAAGACCAATCGACCCTTTTAGAAGTTTCTTGTTTAACGGACGATATTGGGCGCTAATGAGTTACGAACTTGATTGCAGAAAAGGAACGGCGAGAATAGAGCTTTACGATTTAGGAATAGAACCAACGACATAAATGGAAGACGTAAATATTAGCAAATACAGAGCGCAAGTAGTTAGAGCTGGCTCAACTCCAGCCTCTCCAGGCTTTGTTGTTTCCGAGGGACAGAATCCAGTCGACCCAAGTGGAAGCGGTCAGAATCACTTGCCCGTAACCATTGCCACGGCCGCAACTGGTTTGTCGATTACAGAAAGCCAAGTTTTAGGTGGAGCTGGTACGGTTGGGCAATACATCCGAGGCGATGGCTCTTTGGCTGACTTTCCAGCAACTACGGGCGGAGGCTCATCGGTTAGCTACTATTTGAATGGCTCTGTTTCGCAAGGAACAATCGGCGGAGTTGCTTATAAAGAGTTAAACAGAACCCCAGTTTTTGGCACTGGGACGGACATAAGCATAAACGCGGATGGTTACATTGCCTCGTTTATTACGGACGCATTAGACCCGAATAAACTACTTATTCCTGGAGGTAATTGGAACTTTGAAACCTATTTTAGTGCGTCTTCTAGTGGAGGCAATCCCTCCTTTTATATCGAGCTTTACAAGTACGATGGCACAACCTTTACTTTACTTGCAACAAGTAGCTCGGCTCCTGAATTGATTGCGTTTGGAACTAACTTAAACCCTTATTTCTCAACCTTAGCAGTACCCGAGACTGTTCTAGCTTTAACAGATAGATTAGCGGTTAGATTTTACGTTACTCATTCAGGACGTACAATTACTTTACATACAGAGGACAATCATTTGTGTCAAGTTATTACCACGTTTACAACTGGTTTAACCGCTTTAAACGGATTGACAAGCCAAGTGCAATTCTTTGCGGTTGGAACTAGCGGAACAGACTTTGCAATTTCTAGCGCAAGCGATACCCATACGTTTAATTTACCAACGGCAAGCGCGACAAATAGAGGCGCTTTAAGCTCGGCGGATTGGACGACTTTTAACAACAAACAAAACGCTTTGACGCTTACCACAACTGGAACAAGTGGCGCGGCTACTTTGGTCGGTAGTACCTTAAATATTCCGCAATACCAAGCGGCTGGAACTTATGTAACCGCGGTTACTGCGTCAAGTCCTTTGTTTTCTAGCGGAGGCACAACGCCAAACATTACTATTCAGCAAGCAACTGCAACACAAAATGGATTTCTATCCAGTACCGATTGGACAACTTTTAACTCTAAGCAAAACGCTTTGACTAACCCAGTAACTGGAACAGGCACAAGCGGACAAATTGCTTATTTTAATGGAACGTCTGCAATAACTGGAGAAAGCGGATTAGTTTGGGATGCGACAAACAATTATTTAAGTATTGGCGGTGCAACTGCAAATAGTAATTTAACAGTAAGCGGCTCAGATAATAGTATTATTTTTTCTGTTTTAGCTGGCGTTAATTCAAGGCTACACGTTGGAACTGTATCAAGTGGGACAATAACTTACGTTCGTTCGCAAAATAACTATGCTTTAAATTTAGGGGTTAATACGACCGATTATTTATCCATTTCAACTGCTGGTAATAGTACTTTTACTGGAAATATAATTTTAGCAAATGGGGTAAACAGATTTGTAAGGATTGGTTCAGCAACTAATTACAATTACGATTTACAAACAACTGGAGAAGATTTCCAAATTATAGAGGCTGGCGGAAGTTTAGCAACTGCAAGACTAACAATAAAATTTCCAAACGGAAATGTTGGTATTAATACTACAACTCCAGCAACAACTTTAGAGGTTAACGGTGTAGGTTTATTTAGTGGCACCTCTTTAGTTGGAAATACTAAAAACGGACTTTATATTTATGACCAAGCAATTATATCTTTAGGTGGAACGGCAGCTAGGCCATTAACAATTCAATCTCAAACTTTATCAATTTATACTGGTGCAACTTATTCAGAAAAGTTTAAGATTTTTGAAAACGGAAACGTAGTAATTAGCACAAGTCCAACAGACGCTGGGTATAAATTGGATGTCAACGGAGCAATTAGGTCAAGTGACGAAATTTATATTAACAACGGAAAATATTTAAGGCTCCAAAGGTCAAGCGGTGGATTATATATACAGACTTTAGGAATTGATTCGGGAACTGACAACGTAAGGTTGTTAACAACAGGAGATTTTAACATTGTCAACGGCTCTTTAACTAATTTAATGACCGTTAAAAACGGCGGCAACGTGCTGATTGGAACGACAACAGATGCTGGTTCAGCTCAAAAACTGCAAGTTGTTACTACTGGCTCATCTAATTATTTAAGATTACAAACGGATAATAATGCAAGTTATGATTGTGCCAATTTTTTTACAGATGGAACAAATTCTGTTTATGCTGGAATGATGAGGGCAACATCTGGATTAACTGGTGCATTTTCAATATTTGCGGGAGGAAGTGTTAGGGTTAACGTAACTGCGGGAGGATCAGTTGGTATTAATAATAGTACACCAATGAATACGGCTTGGGGAACTGATGCCTCCACGAAACAATTATCAATTGATGCCTCAAGTTATGCCGTAATAAATTTAACAGGGTCAACCTCACGCAAATACTCAATGGGAGTTGGTGACGGAAATTTTTATATGTGTTATGACAATACTGCTAATCGACATAATTTAACTGTTGCCTCAGGTGGCAATGTGCTTATTGGAACAACGACCGCTGGCGCAAGTAAATTACGAATTGTGGGACTGCCAACCTCAGCGGCTGGATTATCTAGCGGTGACGTTTATAATTTATCGGGTGTTTTAATGATTGCATAACTTTAAACAAAAAATAAAATGAAACAAATCGAACCAATAACAATTTGGAAAAACGGCGAAAGCCAAGAGGCTAACTTATTAAACGCCTATATTATAAATGATAATCTTGCGACGGCTTGTTCGTTTTATTACCAACTTTGCAGTAGTGGCGAAGGAACAGAGTCAATGCCTTTATTAATTGGACAAACACTTGCTGAGGGTAACGTAACAATGGACGGCGAAAACTACTTGCTTTGGAACGGCGACAATAACGACGCGTATTCCTATATTGCAACCAAATTAAACCTAACACTTATATGATTGTAAACCTAGCAATTGCCTTGCAAGACATCGAAGGCAACAAAATTACAAGCGAGAACGGCGAGTTTATGTACTTGTCAAAAATGGTCGGAAATGCTTTGTTTAGCGCTGAAGAGAAAGACGACCCGATTAGACTTTACGAGCTGGCTAAGAAAATTTACTATTCCGAGGGCGACATTGAGCTAAGCAAATCGGATGCTGATTTAGTGAAGGAAAAGGTCAAGGCCAAAGGCTTTACTGTGCTTGTTTTAGGGCCGCTTTACGAGGCTTTAAAGGAAAAGTAATGGTAATGCATACCTGACAATTTAGAGGGCTAGAAATAGCCCTTTTTTATTTGCTTTAAAATGACTTATTTTTGATAAACGAAAAGCAATTAAATGAAATGAATATTTTCCAAAAGGACGAAATCGGATTACCCTCCACATTTGCGGCGATTTTAGCCAATGTTTTTCAGGCAATCGACCTTATGAACGTGAATATTTTCCTTACAATAATCATTTCTTTACTTTCCATCGTTTGGCTGGTGTTTAAAATCAAAAACGAAAAGGCAATTTTCGAAAAGCGCAAAGATGAAAAAGGGGAGTAACTTAAATTTAAAGCCAACCTCTTTTGGCAAGCGTAGAAACGGAAAAGCTAAAAAGGCTTATTCTAAAAGCCAGCAAAAACCAAAAACTTACAGAGGCCAAGGACGATGAAAAACTTTTTTACATGGGCAAAGGGTTTCCTTTCAGAGCATGGGCAAGCCTCCAGCAAAAGGCTTGTTGGTGTCCTTACTGCGATTGCCTTGTGTTGGACTTTGTATTTTAATCCAAATGACGCTTTAGTTTATTCCGTGGCTGCATTATCTGCGGCCGCTTTAGGTATTACGGCAGCGGAAAAGATATTTAAAAAAACAGACAATGAAAATAAGTCCTAATTTAAACCTTGCCGAGATTACCAGGAGCGACACGGCCAAGCGTCATGGCATTGACAATACGCCAACCGCCGAGCATCTTGAGAATTTTAAGTTACTAGCGGAAAAAGTTTTTGAACCAATAAGGGAGCATTTTAAAACGCCTATTTTTATTTCTAGCGGTTACCGTTCCAAGGCTTTAAATGATTTTATAAAAGGAAGAGCAAGCTCCCAGCATTGCAAAGGACAAGCCATTGACATTGACATGGATGGAAGCAACGGCGAAGTAACTAATCGAATGGTTTTCGATTTTATTAAAAATAAACTCGATTTCGATCAGCTCATTTGGGAATTCGGAACAGACTTTAACCCAGATTGGGTACACGTTTCTTTTGTAAAGAATGGCAACCGCAGACAAAAGCTTAAAGCAATAAGAACTAGCGGAAAAACAACCTATTTAGCTATGTAATGGAAGAATTCAGACCAAGATTAAACCGCGAAGAGTGGGAAATTATTCGAGGTATTAGAAATTCAAATAAGGGGGGTGGGGTCTTAGAAATTGGTGACTTACACGAGCCTTTTTGCCTTGATGGTTATCTTGAGTTTTGTATTGAACAGAAGAGAAAATATAAAACAGAAAAGACAATCTTTATCGGTGACATTATTGACAATCACTATGCATCCTACCATGAGACTGATCCCGATGGAATGAGTGCCTTAGATGAATTGAACTATGCTATTGAAAGGATAAAAAAATGGCGCGATGCTTTTCCAGAGGCGGTTGTTATCATTGGAAATCACGACCGATTGGTAATGCGAAAGGCTTTTACTGCCGGTATTTCTAAAAAGTGGATTAAGAGCTACAAAGAAGTCTTGGAGACTCCACATTGGGAGTTTACCGAAGAGCATATTTTAAATGATGTTTTGTACGTACATGGCGAACAAGGAGGAGCAATTGCAAGAGCAAAAGCGGACTTAATTAGTACCGTTCAAGGACATCGACATACCGAAGCTTACACCAATTTCGTAGTTGGCAAAAACTTTAAGATATTTGGAAAGCAAGTAGGCTGCGGAATTGATAAAGATAGCTATGCAATGGCATATTCTAAGGCTGGTAGGAAGCCGGCAATTGGCGTTGGTGTAACTTTAGATTATGGACGATTACCTTTTAATGTAATGATGGATTTATGAAAGCAACACTAGAATTTGATTTGCCAGAAGATAATCAAGATTTTCTTTCGGCTATAAACGGACACAATTACAAAAGCGCAATCTGGGACTTTGACCAGCTATTGCGTTCTGAAATGAAGTACAAAGAACTTTCTAGCGATACTTATAAAGCCTATGAGTGGTGCCGTAAAGAATTTAGAAAAATACTTGAAGAGGATAATTTATTTATTGAGCAATGAAAGAGGTACTAGATGACGAGCGTATAAGAATCGCAATTATTTCATTTTTAATTGGTGTCCTTTTGACTTTTGTCATTTACCCAAAGCCTGATCAAGAGACTGTCTACAAATATGAAACCGTGACAAAAACGGACACTTTGATTGTTGAGGTGAAAGACACAGTTTATGTGCCGAAAAAGTGGATAAAATCACAGATTATTAGGGATACAGTACTAATCGATTTTAAGCCACAAATTAGCCATTTTAAGACCACTTTACCTTTTGAATATGGTAACACCTATGTAAGCGGAGAAGTCCTCGGAGAAGTGCTTAAAATGACCGCTACGAACGATTATAAGATACCCGTGGTTACGAATACTATTACGGAGACAAAAACCGAGACAATCGTTAAAAAAGCTAAAGGAATTTACTTGGGTGCTGGTGTTAATTCATTGATCCAGCCGAGTGCATCGGTTAGCTATTTGGACAACAAATATTTGTTTAGCTATCAATATCAACCTTTGGAAAAAGTTCACCAGATAGGAGTTGCTAAAAAGTTATTCTAAAGGTTAATAAAAGTTCCCAATATGTGAACTTATAGGTTCTTGTTCGAGAAAATTCCGAATTGCTTGTTACCTTTTTACATAAATTTGTAAGAACCGTCTCCATTTTGTCGACATTTGACCTTATTTAGGTTTCACTATGTCTTGAAGCTGACCCCAAATGGCTTCGCTTAAATCTCCCCAATACATATCACATTTTCCGTCCTTAATTGGTGGCTCTGTAAAATACGACTGCCAATACTCGCTTGGCTTAGCGGTAAATCGGTAGCAACTTTCTTTGTAGGGACAATTTGTCCCTGGGCACATGGTGATGTCTGGACTCATAGTTTCTCTAGTTCTTGTCTAACTTCTATATAATAATCAATTTGCTTTGTATTTTTCCATTGATTAAAATTTAAAACAATGATTATCTCATCTACTGATATCAATGCACATCTTATAGCAGCGTGTATATCTCTGACATCATTGTATCCATCTTGGGATTCACTATGTATGAACTTATCTATCAGTTCTTCTGCTTTTTCTTTAGGTGTCATCTCCGTAGGTTTCGTTGTAGTACTGTTCAGCTAAATATGGGTGTGACCTATAGCCATCAAGAAAAGCATCCATTATCTGCTCCTTCTCTGCCTCAAGTAAATCATATAAATCTCTCTCAACTTTTTGAAGATGATGAGTTGTATGCTTACCCATCAAGGTATCAATTTGTGAGTCTATTCTGTTTCTAACCATTACAATGGCCTGTTGTATTGCTGTCTGTTTCATTGATTAATTATCTTATTGTGCAATATATTACACATTTATTGTGCATTTTGTAAAACTTACTTTACATTATCGCTGATCTTCAGCAGGACAAGGTAACCAATCAAGTCATTTACCACGTCCTCATCGTCTTTCTCCAAGCTTCCGTTTTTAATTCTTTTTAGCTTGTCATCAATGCGAATTAGTAGTCCTTCTTTTGCGGACAACTTACTAAACACGCCAAGAGGCTCTAGTGCAGAGTTTCCGTACTTACGATTCTTGTCGATAAGCATTGTTTGAATCTGCTCTAGAACTTCTTCTACTTGGATTGCAAATGGTGGTATCATATTGTTTTAATTTTAATAAGAAAGGCTACCTACTAACAACTCACATCCCAATTGTAGGCAGGTGGGATCGCTTAGCCTTGTAGTCAGGACAGGTGCTTCCACTTGTAACGAGTCAATGCTGCATCTGTTATTTCTTTTGCTTTTTTACAAATCACCAAATCTTCTGAAGAAAGAAGATAAATTGAATTCACCCCCAAATTGATGAGTAATTGTGTTAACGCAACTGCGTATAATTCATCATCGTCAGCTGTGTGTGACGAAGCAACTTCACTTCTTGACATATCTTCAAAAACTGTAGAATGAAATCGTAAGTAATCGTGATGATATGTATATGGGACTCGACTTTTGCTATGTGGCAATTTATCAATCACTTCTAGAAACAATGCTGACCATTTACTATCTTCTTTTGTTATTGACATGTTTTTTACTATTTAGATATAGATCTGAATGATTAAGAAAGGAATTTCTAATGTAATGTATCTACGTTTTGGTACAGTAGAAGTCCCCCACGTTATCATCAATCCTATTTGATTGATAATCATCAGTCTTCCCCATTTATATTCTTTCATACTTTTTTATTTAAGTTAATTGTTGTCAGGGCAGGCTATGATCCTGCACGCACATCTAAGGTTATCTCAATGTGCCATCACTTTTACAAGCAGTTCCGATGTGTGTCTCCATTCCACCACCTGACTATAAAAATGAATAGATGGGTCGCTCATCTCCATTGTCTGCATTCCTTTGAGTGATTAACTCAACAGCTCTATTCATAGTAGTCAGGACAGGATTCGAACCTGTAATATAAAGTTATTCCCGATTACCCTCGTTATTACCTTCATCCCTATTGAGTGGAGGGATTATATTTGGCACCAATTCCGCCACCTGACTAATTACTATAATTAGACACTAATTGTCACATTGTGTCAAAAATTCCTTAAATGATTTAAACTTCTCTGATTTTAAATACTGGCTAGTCCTAAACTTAGACCTTCCTTTTTTAACCAGTAACCCATCTGAAAAAAGAACATAGAATTCGTTTTCAGCTACTATTTCGTTAAACTCTAGGTACTCAATCCACCACTCACTAGGTTTGCGGTTTTCATCGAGTACCTTGGTAGCAGATAGGTATCCAAAGGGATTGAGTACTTGAGCTTCTTCCATCTTATTTAAAGAATCGTTTGATAACACTTTCTTTTTGTTCTATATGTAAATGTAGCTTATGCATTAATATTCCAAGAAGCTCTATTGCAAAGTGATTTTCTATTTCAACTACATTTTCTCCGTAGTCGATAACCAAGTTTCCTGATTCTGAATCGACATGAAAGTCCAATTCTTCATATTTATATTTTATCATTTGTAATTGTGTTGTAAGTGTCTAGTAATAAGTTGTAGCTTAATAACGTATCTAGTATTCTCAAGCAGTTGAGTAAGTCTAGGCTCCACAATTCCACTGAAGTGGTTAAAGAATATCTCTCCAGCTTCGGTATGGTCTTCCATGTCAAGATGTACTTTTAAGCCATTGTTTTGGCAACATACGCACGATCTAACTGCTCTTTTAATTTGTTCGTTTGAGTATTTCATCAATAGTCATATTTATATAGGTAATAAAAAGACAAAGTAAAAATGCAAACGCACCTTGGGACTTAGTTATTAAATATAGGCAAGTCATAAAGCCAAATGCCGTATTTAAAAATTTAACTAAATGCAAAATATGTCTATTCATTTTGGTGTAAATTTAATTGGATGTGATATTTCATTCCCATTAAAATCTAGCAATTTGCCATTCATTTCAAAGTGTACCTCCATGTGCTTATTCTTATAGTTCTGAATCATGAGCTTGATTTTGTCTTGGACATCTTCAATGGAGAGAAACTCTCCATATCCGATATCTTGCCACTCTGTATATTCATTAAAGTTGTTAATAAACCTACGCTTAAGGATAAACTTAGAATGGGAGGTCGTTGCTTTCTTTCTCGGCATATTGAGCTTTAGATTGATGCGCTTGCTTTTTTTCTACTACCATTGCTGGTTTTCCATCAGACCAAAATACTTTGCCTGAACCCGTCCAAAATTTAGGCTTTTTAGCCTCTCTGTCCTCTTTTGTCTGTGAGACATAAGATTGCACATTCTGCCCGTAATCGTTCGCCTCATCGTTCATTGAGATGGTTAGAGAGACTCCTTTTAAACCCTTTGCCTTAACGGTGGTAAGTAGGGTTTCTAATGTTTCCTGCTTTAGGAAGATTTCTGATAAATTTGCCATTGTTTTGTTTGTTTTTGTTTTGTCTTGTAATATTAACTTATTGATTTATTGGATAAAAGAAAATTTTCATATTTTTTATAGAAGTCATCAAAGTTTTTCACAATCCAGTACTGACCTCCAGACTTTTCGATAGCTTCTTGGTAGATTTTCTGGTGTTCTGACTGCCTATCTGCGCCTATTTTTACTTCTATCTTTACCGACCTACCAAGGATTGTGGCTGAAATGTCCGCTGATCCTTTGGTTGCCGTTGACTTACCCCATGTCATAGAGCCGATGGTCTTGGTTCTGCCTATGACATCGGTCACTTGCTTCCGGTTGTCTATTGGTCTACCCATAGTGTTGATTCGCTCTGCTTGATATCCACTAAGCTCTAAGAACTCCTTGACGCATTTGGTTAGTCCATTGGCTGTCTTATCCTCGTACTTTGGTGCTGAAATAGCATACTTGGGCACATTAGGATAAGATTCTAGCATCGACTCTTGCTTGAGCTGTTTTAGAATGTCTAGTGGTTTCATTATAATTAGGGGGGGGGGTGGGTAATTAAAATGGTAAATCGAAATGTTGCAAATGCTTATAAGGTTCTTTATAGTCAGTACCAAACTTGCACAAGTATTCAAAAGCTAAAACTCTGTTTGATTCTTTCATCTTAAGCCAATATCCTTGTGCCTTATATCTTTGATACAAGTATGAAAGTGGTAATAAATCATCGTTTTTACCAACCTTTAGCCAATGCATATCTTGTACTCTTATTCCAAAATTACCTGGATTTACTTCCATAAACTTATCCCAAAATACATCAAATGGGATTTCTGATATTTCGTCTAGTGCTTCAATCATTTCTTTAAGTGTTTATAAATCGTTGTTCTACTTACATTTAGTAACTCTGCTAACTCAGAGCGATTAAAATCTGGGATGGTCTTATTAATCATCTCGATTTTCTTTTCTATTGACTCGTTTTTCATTGACCTGATAATCTCACTAAGCTCATTAGATTCAAGACTGCTAATCTTAATCTTCTTTGACATTGCAATAAAGTAGTTACTCAACTTTTCTGCCTTCAGTAAAGATTCCTTAGTAACAAAATCAAAATCCTTTCCTGTCTCGAATGACCAGAGCGTATTAATCAACAGTGCAAATCTAGGCACATAAGCCTTCTGCTTACTCAACATGGATTTCACATATTCCGAGATGTCATCAGAGTTCTGCAAATCTGTAATGTTGTTAAAGATACGCTCCCACTCAATATCAGCTTTGCTATCAAATCGAATGATTCTACTCTCAATCTCTCCAAACTTATTGTACTGCAAAACTTGGTTTCTCACTAGGTTATAGAACTGACTGATGTAAGCCTCGTACCAATCCAATATTTCTTGGTCAATAGAGTTCTTGTTGTAGTGTTCAATCTCTTTGTCCGGATAACTTACTAGCAATCGGTCTAGGAATCCATTGTCTTTGTTTTCCATTGTGGAAATTTGAGAAAATATTCCAGGTTGTATGCCACCTAGCACCGGAATCAATGGACTCGCAACAAAGCTACTTTTTGCAGACTTTCTAGTTAGAATTGCTGCTTGATTAGACCAACATGAGAGCCAAAACTCGAGATCAGATCCAGGCTTATACTTATTCATGTCCTTGATCCATCCATTCAACTCATCCTTAAATACCGCAATACCTACTTGATTTTCCTCGTGCAAATCCGCCAACGCTTCTACGGTGATGTCATTTACAATTAGCTGCTTTCTTACAGGCTCCTTAATTTCCTCTACATCCTTTTTTTCCTTTGCAGTCAATCTCTCGAATTCCTTGTACTTTTTGTATTCGTTCTGGTAATGCTTAATCTCAAAGCTATTTTTCTTAGCAATCGGGAAGATAATCGCATTTATACTAGGTGTTTTTCCTAGTCCAGCCTTGCCTATTAATCCAATCCAGATGTTGCAAGATTCCCTCCATCCCGTTTTTACCTCTACCTTACAAGCGTTTCCAATGCAAAGAGACAAAAGCCAAAGCAATGAACATCCCATGTAGTCAATAGAATGATTAAGTGTTTTCTGATTTAACAGAATATAACTCTGCAATGACTCTGGAAACACATCAATCGGGAATATTAAATCCTCCTGAGGAATTTCAATTTTCTCTATTTCTACCTTGCGAATCTTTCGCTCGCCATAGCCTTCCTTGTACAGCTCCTTAGCAGCCATTGAGAAGTCTCCATTGAAGTACTTGTATGCGTAGATACTAAATGGAGTCAAAGGTGTCTCGTGAGGGTAAATCGTGGCCGTAGTGAAGAGATAACACAATCCGCTGTCCTTGTATATAAATCCATGCAAGGCATCCTTAGAATTAGTTTTTCTTATCACTATTCGATCCGTTAGGTGCTTAACTGCTGTAAACTCATTTGCAATTAAATCTAGCACCTTGTTTCTATGATTGTAATCTTGCCAAGGAGTAAGTCCACTATACTCTGTATTCTCAATCTTAGTTTCCTCCTTCGCTTCATCGTAGTGAAAGTACCTACACAATCCAAACAGAATCTCTCTTTCTTCTTCGGTAATCTCCTGCACTTGCTCATAAGACAAATCAGATACTTGATTATCGTATATGTAGATGTATCCACCAGTTCCCCTAGTTTCGATCAAGGCTTGAGAATGTCCCTTAAGTGTTGCAAGCTTTCTGTTTCCCTCTACCTTCGAGCATCGGTAAATAATATGGTATCCCGAATTTATAGTCTTATATATTACAAACTTTCTATTAAAGTCATCAATATAATCTGATATAAAAGAAATAAAGTCATTCCAGAACTTCTTTCCGTCTTGGATAGTTGGAAATACCTTTAAGTCTACATCTATACATTCAACATCGTAAAAACCAGTTATAATACCGTATCCTTTGGTCTTGTATTCGAGCTTCTCTAATTCTGACTTTTCTATCTTTTTTGTCTGGTACTCCTTCCATAAAATAAGAGGTTTTTTACCCTCCGATATGGGCATTACGCTGAACCCTGAGTTCAGTAAGTTAATTGCTCTTCCTAGTGTTACGTTCATTTTTGTGTTTTACAAAGGTTTGAAAAAAAGAGGGGGGGGGTAGGGTATAAATCAGCTGTTTTTGGCAAAAAAGTGTACACAAGTTTACACTTAGTTTACACCTAGTGTAAACCCCCCTAAAGTGCGAATACGCTTAAATTAGCGGGATTTTAGGCCGTTTTTTGCCCTAGGTTTACAGGTTTACACTTTTTTTTATAATGTATTTTTTTTTACTAGGTGAAAATTTATTTTTTTTCATTTTTGTCAAAAAGTGTTCAAAGTGTTCACTTATTGCGTTTGGAGCCAATGGAGGCCGATTTTGGTTTACACTTAGGTGTACACTTAGTGTAAACTAGTGTACACCCTCCTTTCGTGCTTTTCTTACCCAATGTGAGACTCGATTGTAGTCTAAATTCATCTCTTTTGCTATGTCGCAAGTTCTCCAATTTTCCTCTACCATGCTCTCTATTTGCCTAACTAATTTTATAGATAAAGGATCAATTCTTCTTTTTGGTGTAAGTTTTATAATCTCGCACAAATGATGGTATTTTACACCAGTCATAGACATAATTTCTTTGTACGGAAGACCTTTAACATACAATTCAATTACCTGATCCGCATCCTTCATGTAAGCGCACGTATTTTTGGCTCTCTCATTGGTAAGCAAGTAGTCTTTGTATATGTAATTGTTTACTATGTGCCTACTAATATTTAAAATAGTCGCTATATTTTTATTCATTACTTTAAGTTTATACAGCCTAACTATTTCGTCTTTCTGTTGCTGGTTTAGCGATGTCATATTTTTTCTAGTTCTTGTTTTACTTCTAAATAAAAACCATATATATGATGATAATTAATGTATAAATCGCATACATATAATATCTCATCTACTGCTAATAAAGAGCATTGCTTTGCTACAAAATCAGTTCCATAACGATTATCAACTTCGTTATTCATTTTATTGTAAATTTCGATTGCTTTTTCTTTAGGTGTCATTTGTTTAGTGATTTTATAGGGGGGGGGTGGGGTGTCATATTTTTCCGTAGTTTTCTCTGTAGTATTCTTCTCCATTTTTTAGATATAAAAGAATATCTCCATTTGCTTTAATTGTTGTATTTCTTTGATATCCGTGAGCTTCAACTATCTGCTTTCTTTCCATTTCTTTGGCATCAATTAAAATTTTATACCAAGTAAGTTTGTCTTTTGGATTATCCCAAAGTTTCTGGAATAACCAATCTACAGCTGTCTCATTCATACATTCATTCCTTTTAAATATTCTCTACATTCCAAAACTTTAGCTTTCGCCGTTTCAATTACTTCTGGATCGTAATCGATGTTAAATTCCTTGATTCTAAACTTGTTTTCCACGTGCGCGTAGCTTACCGGCTCCTCGTAAGTCAAGAATTCTGGAGTGTCCTGAAGCGTGTAAACCAATTTGGCCTTTTTTAAGCCCGTCAGATGCATGTAAACCTGAAGCTGATAGAAGTACCCATTATCAGGCTGATCGTCGAACAGAGGGAAAGTAAAGCAGTCCCACGAGGTTTTAAAGTCGTAGACTATTCCGTCGTGGAAACAATCTGGAGTTCCTTTAAAGAAATCGTCCTCAAAATGTTCTAGATTTTTAATCATGAAGTCCTTTTCCATAGCTACCGAGTAAAACTCAATAGCCTGATCTTCCAAAGCCAAACCTTTTTCGATGTACTTGGATTTAATTTGCTTTTTTACGCCGTAAATCTGCTCTTTGTACCAATCGTGTAAGTAGCTTTTTGTCGTCTGAGACAAAGTTTCTGTTTTACTTCTAGCGTTAGTCATCAAATGACCAAGTGCGCTTGCTCTGCATTTAAAGTTCATGATAATAATAGTTTTTCGTTTTGTGCTGTTAAAATATAAACCGACTTAATTTGCTCTAGCGTAACTTTTCCACTAGCCAGAGAATCTTTTGCACCATTCCACTTTACGTGCGAAGGATTTAATTCCTCTTTTTTACCACCATGGTCGTTTGTAGAATCTGGGTCTTTTGTATCATCTATGAGGAAAAGACCGTTAAGCGCGTACTTTCGAGCATATGAGCTTGAACTTCCGAAACTTTGCGCCACATCCATTCCTTTCCGGTTGATGTCTATACCGGCTTGCGCCGTTACCGCTCGGCCTTCCATGTCTTTTTGAATTGCAGCGGTTGCCTCAATGAATACAATTCCGCCAACCTCTTTTACTTCGTCCTCAATAGTCAAGGTGCATTCGTACTTTAGAAGCAAAGGTTTAACCGCTTCGAGAATATCCTCTACAGAACGGTATTTGTATTTGCCGAAAGCGTTAAACTGGTTCTTTGGAGCTTTAAGCTCGGATTGAATTAAAATTAGTTCTTTCATGTGT
>Ga0247723_1000691_pt1 | contig 21927 bp, 36 predicted proteins | sample MSEWelMarce5H_FC_FD_189079 | JGI IMG/M metagenome (GOLD analysis project Ga0247723, IMG submission 189079) | Subsurface sediment microbial communities from gas well in West Virginia, United States - MSEEL Well Study Marcellus 5H_FC | ecosystem: Environmental > Terrestrial > Deep subsurface >... | reverse complement strand
ACATTGTATATACATCGTATATCTAAATAGATTGAGGGTATCATGGATTTGTCTATTTGTCAATGTATTAGTGTTGTAAAAATACAACATACATCTATGTCATTATGTGGTATTGTATAGTCTTAACTTATGGAGAAAATTATGCCAGATGAATATTTAGAAGCAAACTATCATTTTACTTTGTCAGCTATGATGGACTTGATAGAGAAGTATGGATACAAGAAGATCCTAGAAGACCTTGATGTTATGGTCGCTGATAGGATAGAGGAGGCATTGCTATGCGAGACTGTCTAACTATATTATGCGTAGGCGTTCTAGTTGCTGGCTTTATTGCTAGTATTTGGTACTATACCTATCCGCACTCGGTTGTCTATGCTTGCTCGGATAAAGAAAACAACCCTCCTGATGTACGCAAGCTGTGTGAAAGGTTAACAAGAGGACAATGGTGGAGTCAATGAGCGATAGCAGAGCACTTAGGCGTATGGCTTGCCCTAGCTGTGGCTCAAGCGATGGCAACACGCTATACGATGATGGACATGCCTATTGCTATGTGTGTGAAACTTACACTCATGCCAGTGGGGTTACTGAAATTAAAACTGTAAAGAAAACAATGAATAAGGATTTAAACTTTTATGACTCAGCTAATAGTGGTGCTATTAATGATCGCAATATTTCTGCACCTGTATGTCTAAAATATGGTGTTCGTCAGGACTCCGTAGGGACTAAGCATTACTACCCTTACCACGATGAAGAAGGTCTATTGACCTCTGTTAAAACTAGAGATGTACAGAATAAACAATTCTTCTTAGCTGGTGAGTTTAGTAAAGCTACTTTGTTTGGGCAGAGTCTATTCCCTCGTGGAGGTCGCTATTTGACCATCTGTGAGGGCGAATTAGACGCTCTATCAGCCTTTCAGATGATGGGTGCTAAGTACCCAGTGGTGTCGGTACGCAACGGTGCTGCAGCAGCTCTAAAGGACTGTAAGGCACAGTTTGAATACATTGATTCTTTTGAGAACATTGTGATTGCTTTTGACTCTGATGAGGTAGGACAGAAAGCAGCCGTGTCGGTAGCTGAGTTGTTTGGTGCTAAAGCTAAGCTAATGAAGATGCGTACCACGCTCAAGGATTCATCAGACTATCTAAAGATCAACGCTAACAAGGAGTTTGTTGAAGACTGGTGGAGAGCTGAGAACTATGTGCCTGATGGCATCATCGAAGGATCTACCCTATGGGAGATTGTATCGAGTCCGATGGAGAAAGCTGAAGTCAGCTATCCCTATGAGGGGCTGAACAAGCTAACCTACGGAATCCGTAAGGGTGAGCTGGTGATGGTCACCGCTGGCTCTGGTCTTGGTAAGTCTCAGTTCTTGCGTGAGATTGTGTGGCATATCCTTAATAACACTACTGACAATATTGGTATGTTGTTCTTGGAGGAAGGTGTACGCAAGACTGCTCGTAGCCTTATGTCGCTGGCTGTGGATAAGCCCATTCATTTACCTGATGTGGAAGTTTCTGATGCGGAGTTAAAAAATGCTTTTGATGTCACTCTTGGTACTAATCGGTTGTATCTGTTTGACCATTTCGGTAGTACTTCTCTTGATAATATTGTCAATAGAGTTCGATATATGGCTAAAGGACTCAACTGTGGTTTTGTTGTGCTTGACCACATATCTATTATCGTTAGTGGGGGCGATGTGGGCGATGAACGCAAGGCTCTTGATGCTATCATGACACGCTTGCGGATGTTAGTACAGGAGACAGGTATCAGTTTGATCTGTGTCAGTCACCTAAAGCGTCCTAGTGATCGTGGACACGAAGAAGGAGCTGCAACCTCGTTAGCCCAGCTTAGGGGTTCTGGAGCTATTGCACAATTATCCGATATTGTGATAGGATTAGAACGTAACGGACAGGCTGTGGATATGGTTGAACGTAATACCACCCATGTGCGTGTGTTAAAGAATAGGTTTAGTGGTTACACAGGCGGTGCAAGTGATTTGCTGTACAATCCTAGTACTGGTCGAATGATGGAAATTAAGGATACATTATGAACGAAGATTTAGTAAAAAAAGCAAGAGATTATGCAGCCAGAGACGAGTATGTTGTAACTCGTAGATACATCAGCTCCCTGTGTGATGAGATTGACCGATTGATTCAGCTTAACAAGAATGTGTTTAGCAGGATTCAGGACAATAAAGAGATGTGGGAGAATTCTGAGCGTTATTTGTGGCTACGCAACAGTGCGTGGGATGTAGGACTTGAAAAAGTTGCACCGATTGTTGTAAACTGTGATAATGTAATGGAGAAGTTTGAATGGGTTGAAGGCAGTAGACTTGATAAACTTATTGACGAATGGAGAAACAAGAAATGAGATCAGAACCTAGAGGATTGACAGCAACCTTTGTCGTTACCAAGACTTACTATGTAACAGTGGACGGCTATAGTGAAGACGATGTTTGGTGTCGGGCAGAAGAATTATCCAATACTGATATTAGTGAAGATGACTTTGTTGACATGGAGATAAACATTAAGGATGGATTTGAATATGACTCTCTCTAATCTAAAATGGTACGGAACACTGATATGCTTAGGTGGGATAGCGTTGACCAGTTTCAATATCTATCCATTGAATATTGTCTTTGGTTTAGTTGGTAGCGGTCTATGGACTACTGCTGGCTACATACAAGATGATGCACCTCTGGTCGTTGTTGAGGCTGTAGCTGCAGGACTGTATGCAGTTGGCTTATTAACTTATGTGTTTATACAGGTGTCTAAATGGTTATGAACGAAGATGAATCTTTTGATAGAACTGCAAGCCACATGGCTGGTGAGTATGTTTCATACAATGAACCAGTAGCGTGGACTGATGGCGATGATATATGCCCTGCACTTGGGTACGGCACAAGAATTACAACGGAACACCCTAAAGACTTAGGATGGAAACCACTCTACACCCATCCAGCAAAGACACTAACAGATGAGGAAATAACACAAGTATTTGATGAGTGTTATCCAAATAACGCTGATGGGGATGTAGTTACATTGGTTGATTTTGCTAGAGCAATACTAAGAAAGGCGCAAAATGGTTGAAGCAAAACTGTTACGAAAAAAACTAAAGAATGGCTTGATTGTTGATAAATGGGACTTAGTAACCATTATTGAAAAGCAACAAGCCGAAATTGAGGAGTTAAAAGCCCATCCAACAGAACTAACAGATGAGGAAATACTATTTATTGCAGACGAAGTAAATATTCCTGATGCACCTGATATTAAGGATTTAATTGATTTTGCTAGAGCAATACTAAGAAAGGCTAGTGAGAAATGAAATACAAAACATTTGAAGAATGGAAAGCTGGTCAATGGTTAGAGGACGGTGAGCCACGCACTAAAGCCTACACAGAAGATGAGTTGTTGCTAATTGAAATGGGTTGGCAATATGGATTTGATGCTAGTAATGAGGTTTTAAAACATAAAGTAATAGGCGACGATTATGTATTCGTTTGTAAGCGTTGTGCCGAAGAAATGGGAATTAATTTTGAGGAAGAAAAATGACTGAAGGTGTATGGATTGGATTAGCAATGGCTGGTAGTTTTGCTTTTGGATTTTATACGGCAATCTTTTGTATAAATTTAGCTTTGGAAAATGTAAAAAAGGTACAAGAGAAATGAAATACGATCAAGAAGTTTATGAAGCATTAGCAGAAAATGAACGCTTGTATGGGTGTGCATTGTATGAGCTACGCAAAGGTGATAAGTTTAAGATTGTTGATGATGAACTTAAAGTACCAGTAGCACACGATGAAGTAGACTTAACAGCAGAGTATTGGTTTGGACATATTGATGGTATGTATAGTTATTGTAAAGACCTTGAAGGTAATGTAGTACATTTTGCAGCATGGACGAAAGTGAGGAAAGTATGAAGTTAGAAGAATTGATTGACGCATTAGAACAACGCTATGGGAATCCGTATGCAGCTAAAGAAAACGCATTGATTCGAGAAGCAATTAAACAACTTTGTATTATGTTACAGAAAACTAAAGGAGATCAAGATGAAAACTGTAATGGCAAGTAGTTTATTATTTGTAGCTACATTGTGTAGTGCTCAGGTGGCATCGTTTGAGGATAGTGTTTATAACTTTAAGAACAGTCCGTACAACTATGAGAACTCACAGTACAACTACAAGAATAGTCCTTATAACTTTGACAACAACCCAGCAAATCCGTATGCACCTAATGCAGTATTTGATGCACAGGGAAACCGTGTTGGATATAAAACTCAATCAAATCAAGGCACTACGAACTATTACGATAACTCAGGAAATCGCAGAGGGTATAGCAAAAAATGACTTTTTGTGATATGATGACATTATGCGAATACTTTTAGACATTGAAACCACACTAGCACACGATAAGATTTGGTGTGTAGTTACTAAAGACATTGATACTGGAGAAGTTAGAGTATGGAAAGAAGCAACCGACCTGCGGGAATTCATAAAGGACGCAACTTTGATAGTGGCTCACAATGGGATAGCATTCGACTTTCATCTACTGATAAAGTTATGGAACTGTCAGATCTCATCGAAGAAAGTGAAAGATACATTAGTACTAAGCAGGTTGCTCAATCCAAGCAGAGAAGGCGGACACAGCCTAGCAGCATGGGGCGAGACACTGGGGACTCAGAAGATTGAGTTCGATGACTTTGATTTAAAAACTCACACCTTAGATGAGTTGATTGTGTATTGCAAGCAAGACGTAGAGGTGTTATACAAAGTTTACAACTGTATAATGAATGAACTTAAACAACAGGAATTTTCTGAAACATCACAGGAGTTAGAACATGAAGTCCAAGCAATCATTTGCATTCAAGAAAGAAACGGTTTTAAGATCGATGAGTCTGCTAGTATGTTATTACTATCGGAACTTAAAACTAAGCTGGATATTATTATGGTTGAAATGCAGAGGATTTTTCCTCCCAGAGTCACATCTGGTCGCACCCACAAAACCACGGGTAAACCGCTCAACGACATCATCGAGCCGTTCAACTGTGGGAGTCGCAAGCAAATCGCAGAAAGACTCACCGAAAAAGGCTGGAAACCTAACAAGTTTACAGAAAAAGGGTCGGTCATCGTCGACGAAACCACGCTCGAAGGCATCGACATCCCAGAAGCGAAAGCCATAGCAGAGTACCTGATGCTACAGAAGCGTATAGCACAGGTAGAATCGTGGATAGAGGCGATTAAAGATGATGGTAGGGTACATGGTAGGGTTATTACAAACGGAGCTGTCACGGGGCGTATGACGCACATGAGCCCTAACATGGCACAAGTACCTAATAGTGGAGCTATTTATGGCTCTGAATGCAGAGCTTTATGGACTGTTGAGAAAGGAAATAAGTTAGTTGGTATCGATGCTTCAGGTTTAGAACTTCGTATGCTGGCTCACTACATGAACGATAATGAATATACAACTGAAGTGGTATCGGGCGACATACACACAGCGAACCAAAATGCTGCTGGGTTGCAAACGAGGAATGAAGCTAAAACGTTTATCTATGCCTTTCTCTATGGTGCGGGAAGTACCAAAATCGGGACGATTGTTGGAGGCAGTGCGAAAGAGGGACAACGCCTCATTGATAATTTTCTACACAACACGCCTAAACTTGCTACACTTAGGAAGAGAGTCTCTGAAGCGTTTTCTAAAAGGGGAAGGTTACAAGGTCTTGACGGACGCAAGTTACTCGTACGTTCCGAGCACTCGGCACTCAACACGCTACTGCAAGGTGCTGGTGCGATAGTAATGAAGAAAGCTGTTGTTATTTTGTTTAAAGACTTGACAAAAAGGAGAATATCGTTTAAATTAGTAGCTAATGTCCACGATGAGTGGCAGATTGAAGTACCAGAGCAGTATGCAGAAGAAGTAGGCAAGTCAGGTGTCAGAGCAATTGAGTTAGCTGGACGGGAGTTTAAAATGAACTGTCCGTTGACAGGTGAATATAAAGTTGGTAATAACTGGAAAGAGACACACTGATGGAAGGTAAAGAGTTAACGAAGATTGGAGAAGTAGTTATCACCTTGTTTGAAGATAACACTTATTCTGTAGGGACTTCCATAACAATTAATGATACACTGGAGTTATTAGCTGATGCTTATGAAGCTATTGAAAGTGGAACATTAGATGGTATGGATGTGTTTGAGCAGTTCGGTGGTACAATTCAGTAGTAGTTATTTTAACCGCAGTATATTAAAGGAGTTTTAAAGATGGCAAATACCGAGAAACCTGTGAAGTTTGAAGCCGACATTCAGTGGGCATTCTTAAATCGCAAGTCCGAGATGTCAGGGAAGTACCAAGTAGATCTTTGCAACCTTAGTGCTGGTGCTGTAAAAGCATTAGAAGATGTAGGTCTGCAGCCACGTAAGCGTGAAGACAAGCCTGAAAAGGGTTGGTTCATCACTGCTAAGAGCAACTATGAAATCAAGCCGTTTGACAAGAATGGTGCAGAGATCACAGACGCTGTTGGTAATGGATCTAAAGCTGTTGCAATGATTAAACCTTATCATTGGAGCTGGAAGAATAAGACTGGTGTCTCACCTTCTTTAGCTAAGATTACAATCACCGACTTAGTTGTTTACAATTCTGATTCAGCAGTTGCTGAAGAAGAGATGGACGACGAGATTCCTCTGTGATTGCCGTCGTTGACGCTGACATTTTAGTGTATCGCTTTGGATTTGCATCTGAAGGAGATCCAGCAGAGTTTGCATTAGCAAGACTATCTGAGTTTCTTGACGATCTATACATTAAACTCAACGTTGACGACGTTATTGGTTTCATGACTGGTAAAGGTAACTTCAGAGATGAAGTTGCCGTTACCGCTCCATACAAGGGCAATAGAACTGGTAATGCTAAACCGTATCATTTCGGTTTATTGCGTGAATACATGGAGAAGTCTTGGAACTTTGAAGTCGTCAATGGAATGGAAGCCGATGACGCTTTAGGAATTTATGCGTATGCTCACGATCCTGAAGACTATATTTTGGTTACGATTGATAAAGATATTGATATGATTCGTGGTCATCACTTTGGTTTTGTGAAAGATGAGAAGTATTACATTACCGAAGAAGAAGGAATCCGTAACTTTTATTTACAGATTCTTACTGGAGATAAAGTCGATAACATCATGGGTTTAAAAGGAATTGGACCCGTTAAAGCTAAAAGGATTCTTGAGAAATGCGAAACAGAACTAGAGATGTACAAAGCAGTGGTAGACGCTTACGAAGGAAACTTGGAGCGAGTCTTGGAGAACGGACGACTCCTGTGGATACTAAGAGAGCCAAACCAAATCTGGTCTCCTCCAAGCTAGTCTTGGTTGAGTGGCTAGATGCTTTAGCACAAGGTGAGTGGCATGAAGCAAAGCGAGAGGACTTACGTTGTAAATCAATCGGGTTTGTGGTTCATGAAGACGATGAACAAATTGAACTTGCAGGAACTATAACTGAAGGAATGTGCAACAACAGTATTACTATCCCTAAACGAATGATTACGAAACGGAAAGAAATTAAACTTGAAACCACAATCAGCAAAAGCAAAAGGAAGAAAGCTACAGCAGTGGACAAGGGATCATATACTCCAACGGTTTCCGACGTTACACCAAGATGATGTACGGTCAACGAGCATGGGAGCGGGTGGAGAGGATGTGCAACTCAGTCCTCTGGCTAGGTCGTTATTTAATTACACAGTTGAATGCAAGAATAGAAAAGCAATCGCAGTGTACAAAGACTACGAACAAGCAAAGACACACGGAGCAACAGAGCCTTTAGTAATATTGAAACAAAATCTAAGCAAGCCATTAGCACTAATAGACGCTGAACACTTCTTAGACTTGGTTCAAAAGATTAAAGATTTACAACACCAAATAGATGTATTACTTTTAGTTAAAGGAACAAAATGAAATTCGATTATCCACTTAAATTAAGCTTTACATTAGAGGAAGAAAACAACTTACTTACCAAAGTATTTGTCGTTGAAGGTGATATACAATGGACAGAGTTAATTGTTAAGTTTGCTGATTTCTTAAATGCTCATTATGGTTACGACACAAAAGAAAAGATTGTATTCTTAAGCGATTACGGATACAACGACCAGTGGTCTGTAGTAGGTGAGCGTACTATCACTACTGAGGCTTATAAGTTAGCTAAAGAGATTGATGAAAGACAAGAAGAAATGGACTTTAACGAATGAAAATCCTATTGCTAGATATTGAGACAAGTCCTAATACAGCCCATGTTTGGGGTCTGTGGCAGCAAAACGTCAGTATCAATCAATTGATGGAGTCTTCCTATGTCCTATGCTATGCAGCTAAGTGGCTAGGCGAGGAAGACATCTATTTTGATTCTGTACATCAATCTAAACCGAAAACAATGCTGAAAGGTATTCATGCTCTTCTGGACTCTGCTGATGCTGTTATCCATTACAATGGAACTAAGTTTGATATTCCTACTCTTAACAAGGAATTCTTACTCACCAAGTTGCTTCCGCCATCGCCTTATAAACAGATTGACCTCTTGCGTGTGGTTCGTAGTAATTTTAGGTTTCCTAGCAATAAGCTGGATTATGTATCTCAACGTCTGGGTCTAGGTAAGAAACACGCTCACGAAGGACACGAGTTGTGGGTTAAGTGCATGAACGGAGATAAGGATGCTTGGAAGCGAATGGAAGACTACAATATTCAAGACGTTGTATTACTAGAGAGTCTTTACGATAATCTATTGCCTTGGATTAAGAATGCTCCTAATCGTAACCTGTATCAAGATATAACTGGTTGTCCTACTTGTGGTTCACATCATCTACAAAAGCGTGGTACAGCAGTTTCTACTACTGGGACATATCAAAGGTATCAGTGTCGGGATTGTGGATCATGGAGTCAAGGTACTAAGTCAATTAAGAAAGCTGTGGAGGTTAAACATCATGGATAGTCCAGTAGCAATGCCTTATCCTTACGGACATGTTTACGACCCCCATGAGCATGACGTAACTGACTTCTTCCGCAAAGCTAAATTAGCTGCTAAGGTGGCTGATTTATCTGCTGGAATGGAGGATGCTGGAGATGTCATGGCAAAACAGGTAGGTGGTACGCACTATAAAGGTGCAGCCGTCCAACCTTGGGACATATTTATGCAATATAAACTTGACCCTTGGTCAGCAAATGTGGTAAAATACATACTTCGTTTCCCTAGAAAAGCTGGTAAACAAGACCTCGAGAAAGCTAAACACTACATCGAGTATCTTTTAGCCAACTATGATAGTGTGTACGATGTGTATTATAAGGAGACTGCATGAAATGGCTTTAACATTAATTGACATAGCTGACAGACTCAAGCAATTTCCAGAAGTGGAGTTGCTAGAGTTGTTAGATATAAGTAGTGAAGAATTGGTTGATCGCTTTATGGATCGAATTGAAGACAATGCTGATAATTTAGAAAGAGAAGTTGAATGACATATAAGATGACACCGTACAACACCTTCATTGCTAAGAGCCGATATAGTCGGTATCTCGATGACAAGGGACGTAGAGAGCACTGGAATGAAACTGTAGCAAGATACTTTGACTTTATGGAGACACACCTAGCAACAAAGCAGAACTATGTATTAACACAAGAACTACGTGCAGAGTTAGAGCAAGCGGTAAATGATTTAGCAGTAGTGCCAAGCATGAGGGCAGTAATGACTGCAGGACCTGCGTTAGAGCGTCAGAACGTGGCTGCATTCAATTGTTCTTACTTACCAATAGATGACCCTAAAGCTTTTGATGAAGCGATGTATATCCTTCTCTGTGGCACTGGTGTCGGTTTCTCTGTGGAGCAACAATATGTATCTAAGTTACCTGAAATCCCGACTAAGTTGTACGATAGTAAGAGTTCTATTGTTGTGTCGGATTCTAAAGAAGGATGGGCAAAATCACTTCGACAGCTCTTGGCTCTTTTGTACGCTGGCGAGATTCCAAAGTTTGACGTATCACGAGTTCGACCTGCAGGAGCACGTCTCAAAACATTCGGTGGACGAGCTTCTGGACCCGAACCTTTGGAAGAACTTTATAAGTTCTGTGTCACCAAATTTAAAGGAGCAGTTGGTAGACGTCTCAGTTCCCTTGAATGTCATGATATTCTGTGCAAGATCGGGGAAGTTGTTGTCGTGGGCGGAGTCAGACGATCAGCAATGATCTCGTTGTCGGATCTATCTGACGACAAGATGGCACACGCTAAAGCAGGTGCTTGGTGGGATGGTCACGGTCAAAGAGCATTAGCTAACAATTCTGCTACTTATACCGAGACACCTTCTATTGGTCAATTTATGAGAGAATGGAGTTCTATTTATGAATCACACAGTGGGGAACGTGGTATCTTCAATCGTGACGCTTCTCAGGTGCAAGCTGCTAAGAATGGACGACGAGATTCGACTTATGCTTTTGGGACCAATCCGTGTAGCGAGATCATACTCCGTCCTTATCAATTCTGTAATCTGTCTTCTTGTATCATTCGCTCTGATGATACTTATGACAGCATCGCTAATAAGATTCGTTTGGCAACCATTCTCGGCACTTTTCAAGCGTCGTTAACAGACTTCCCTTACTTGCGTAAAGTATGGCAAAAGAACACTGAAGAAGAAGCATTGTTAGGTGTGTCGATGACTGGCATCTGTGACAATACTTTGTTGAATAACCCTGATGATGAGGGATTACCTGCTCGATTGGAGAAACTACGTGATATTGCTATCGCTACTAATGCTGAGTTTGCTAACGCTATTGGAATTAATCAGAGTGTTGCTGTCACGGCTGTTAAACCCGAAGGAACCGTCAGTCAGCTTTGCTCTACTGCCTCTGGTATTCATCCTCAGCATAGTAAATATTATATACGTCGTGTCAGAGCGGATAACAAAGATCCACTGACACAGTTTATGATTCAAGCTGGTTTCGTTGCAGAGCCTTGCGTTATGAAGCCTGAGTCAACTACAGTCTTTAGTTTCCCTGTTGCTGTCGCTGAAGGTGGACTGTTGCGTGAAGACTTAACCGCTATTCAGCACTTACGCTTGTGGTTGATTTTCCAGCGTCACTACTGTGAGCATAAGCCGTCTGTGACTATCTCTGTCTTAGAGAACGAATGGATGGATGTAGGGGCTTGGACATTTAAGCACTTTGACGAAGTAACTGGAGTGTCTTTCCTACCGATGGATGGTGGTACTTACAAGCAAGCACCGTATGAAGAAGTAGACGAAGAATCCTACAATAGATTGAAGTCGCTAGTACCGACTACAGTAGATTGGGAGAACTTTAAGGAATACGACGACAATGTGGAAGGAGCACAGATGTTAAGCTGTACTGCAGGAGGATGTAGCATCTAGAAACAAAAGAGCCCTCGAAAGAGGGCTTTTTCATTACTACTGTCCTGTTATGGGATTCGGTGGAGCAAAGTTAAACTGCATCTCATTAGATGGAGCAGCCGTTGATGGTTGTTGTTCTTCATTACCGAAGTCTTGAATAGCACCTAAGTAAGCACCGTATGAACCACGACGGGCAACTTGACCAGTTGTGTACTGCAATACTTTACCAGCTAATGATTTAATCTTCTCTGTATCTTCAACAGTATTAATCTTTTGGTACAATGCAGCAGTTTCTTTTAACTTATCTGTGTCTAATAAGAAGTCACTAATTGCAGCACGTTCAGTTTGATTAGCTTTGTTTTGAAAGAACTTACTTAAACCAATTGTAACTTTTTGGAATGGTGAAGTAATCTGACGACGAGCCAATGAAACAATTTGCTCAGGAGGCATACCAGTAAACTCTTCAATCTTAGTCTTACGGATACTGGACAAAGGAATATTCAACTTCAAGGGATTAGAATACAACGATTGAGTTGCTTCAGCCAATGCCTCTACGTTCTTGATGTATGTTGGTCCGAATAAAGTATCTAAAGCATCTTTATTCTTTAGGAAATCATCGTATGTTCTACCGCTTGTAGTCAATCCTTCCAACACAGATGCTCTAAAACCTTTTAAGGCTTCAGGATTCTTGTTTAACTCTTTCATAACCTGAGCACGGTCATTAGGAATAGTCAAGAACCTACCAACAACAGTATCTAATTTCTCGTTACCAATACGACTAAACAAGTTATCAGCTTCACGCTTTTGCTCAGTCTTAAGTAAGTTGGTTAACTTAGCTTGTGTATTGAGAAGCAACTTAGAATCTGTGGATAGACCACGAATCTCATCAGCAATCTCAGGAACAATCTTTAATGAGTCTTTGTTTTTTGCAAGGAAACGATCAATTAACTTAGGATTTACAGAACCATCTGCATTAAGTAGATTAGGTGTCTTAGCTAAGTCATACATGAATGAATCACGAACAATGTCTTTACCTTCGTTACCAGCAATGTCTAAGAACTGATTCAAAGCTGAAGGATTCTTAGTTAAGACAGGAACAGTTTGTTCAACAAATCCTTTGCTACCAATCTCTTCAATTGCTCTGGCTTCAAATGGAATGCCTACTTTACGTAAGTACTCAGCATCAGCACCACGATAGGAAGTCTTGAAAGCATCTGGTAGTTCATCGACAACACTGTTTAACTCAAACTTTAAGTTATTCAGTACACGACGAGTATCTTGGCTAGCGTTACCACGCAATGCCTCGTTGATACCACGCTTAAGGGAATCAAGATCACGTACAGTAGCGTCTTTAAAGATCTCAGTTCCGTCTTCTAATACTTCAGGACCAAACTTAGATTTAATCTTTCCGTATATTCCTGGAAAAGTTTTAAAGATGTCTTGGTTTACTTCATCATTAACAAAACCATACAGACGCTCTGTTTGAGTTGGGTTTAATTTCACCCCTGCTGCAGTAGCGTCGTTAAGAGAAGTCTCATACAACGGAGCTACTTCTTTACGAGCAATAGCTTCTTTAGATTTAACTAAATTAACTGTTCTGTTTCCTAGTTGTGTTGGATCGACACTATCAATACGATTACCAATAGTGGCTAATTCATCATCAATGTCAGTAAGTCTACGAGTTAAACTCTTGGTTGCAGAGGCTGGCTGAGCTGTGGCTTCTAATAGACGCTCTGAAGAAGCCTTACCAAACAATGCTTTAGCACGGTCTAGAATAGCTTGTTTAGCATCTAGTTCTTGTTGACGCATTGCAGCACCAAAGCCAGATGGATCAGCAGCAGCTTGTGAACGAGACTCTTGTAGGATTACATTAGAGCCTTGTGTCGCTGCAGGAGCAGGTAACTTAACTCCTGTAAGTCTTTCAATCTCAGTTGCACGAAGCAAGTTAGCATTGATTTCTGGATCTGATTCCAGTGCTTTAATAGCTACGCCAGCAGCTCGTTTATTACCAGCAGCTTGAGTTAAATCTGTTAATGTTCCACCAGCACCAGCAGAGTTCTTCAGGTTACTAACAATAGATGAACCATTTAAAGCTAAGTTAGTTGGAGAGAATAGTGAATATGAACCACCAAGGAAACCACCAGCAATAGCTCCTGGAACTCCACCTAGTTCACCACCTATTTCAGCACCAGCAGCACTTGGGATTGCAGTGGCTGCAGTAGTACCCATTCGAGGCATTCCAAACAAAGGAGAAGTATAGTATGTAGAAGGGCTTGCAGCAGTCCGCACAGCAGCTCCAGCAGCTCTTCCGAGCATGGTATTAGGCTCCTGCCCAGAAAGACCTAATTGCTGTCTAGCAGCTTCTAAAGCTTGATTAGAGGTAATGTCATATCCTGATGGATAACCGAACAAAGGAGCAAATCCTGTGGCAGCTTGAGCCCACGGCAGAGCAGCTACAGTCTCACGAAGTGGTCCTTCTATTGCTTGTTCACCAATAAGCCTAGCCTCTGAAGGCTTTGGCTCAGCAGGTGCTTTCATATAGTCAGGAACTATATCACTTAAACTAAATGTAAAGTTAGCCATATTATTGTAAAGTTCCTTCGTTTCCTTTAGAATCTATAACTTTAGTTGGTTTACCTGAAGCATCAACTTGAGTTACTTTCAATGGACCAAGTTTAGAATGATTAAAAGTCTCTCCAACCGTATAGGCTTTTTGACCTCTAGCAGCTCCGCTACCTGTTACAGTTGCTTCCCAAGGAGGAGCAATGAAGTCTTCTTGACCACGCAACTCAGGAACACCAGCAGAGGCTTTTAATATTGTATCACGTTTTGCGGTATAAGTACGCTTTAAATTACCTTGAATTGCTTCAAGAACGTTCTTCTGATCTTCTTTAGTTTCTTCAGTAATCTTACCTTCAAGGAATTTACCAAGACTATTCTTAACACGAGTAGGTAAATCACCAGTATTAATAAGTCGTTTAATTTCCTCACGAGACTTTTGCTTATCACCACCAAGAGCTGTTACAACTGTGTTTTCAAAAGCAGCCTGAGCAAAAGGAGTACCTTGGTCAATTAGAGTTAAACCTTGGTTTACAGCAGCTCCTTGGGTAATAAGAGGATTAACTTCTTTTAAGAAGACATCTCTACGACCAGCACCAAAGTCAAACATCTTAGCATCTACGGATAACTGAGGTGTCCTGCTAGAGCCTTCCGCAGCAATAGTTCTATTGTATTCTGCAATACGTGGGTCTTGTGGATTAGCACGAATTAGAGCATCTCGTTCTTGAACCAGTTTACCCATTGTAGATAGGTTCTCACGAGTCTTAGAAGTAACAGTAGCTTGTGATTCCAACATCTTCTGAGCTGCCGACACTGCCATCTGAGCTTGCTCTGGATAACCTGCTTGCACTAAAGCAGTAGCTAACTGCCTTAAACCAGTAGGATTAGTTGTGTCGAACTGGCTTGCAAGTTGCTTAAGTTCCGTTGCTTTAGCAAGCATTGGGTCTTTACCGCCCATTAATGTTGCACCAATAGTCCCTAACTGCTGACCACCACGGAATGCTCCGTATTGTCCTTGCTCTGCTCCAGACAGTTGAGCAAACCGAGAAGCTTGAGCCTCTTGATTAGCTTGCATTTGCATCTGGTATGTTGTGGGGTCAATACCAAACAACCCTTGTACTATTGAATTATCAGCCATTAATATAGTCCTATATCTGCGTTCATACCACTGTATCCTTCACCAGCTCCCATACCGCTACTGTTTGAACCAAAATAGGTCATGTCACCAGATGTTTGATACCCGTCATAGTTTGGTTTGTTTATTTGATTCTGGAACCAACTATTAAGTGCTTGATTAGATCCGAGACCTTGCAATGCAGCACCACCGAAGGAATATTGATTACCTGTTTGAGCAGTTCTTGCAGCGTTGATACCGCCAGTAAGCAACGCATTACCAACGTTAGCACCTGCTGTAGCTTGTTTTGCACCCAATGCAGTAGATAAGTCGAATGGCTGTTGACCCATGCCTTCGATGCTTCCAACCAATCCCAATTGAGTCTGTAATGGGCTGTATCCAGCAGTTGTAAGAGCAGGTACTTGACCAAGTAATCCACCGCCTGTGCCAAACAAACCAGCACCAAACTGAGTACGTTGTTGACCGTATTGGTCTGCTTGAGCAGCTAATGTTTTATCTGACTGTGCAATAGAATTATAATAAGCAGCTAATTCTGGATTAGTTTGTTGTAATCCTCCAGCCATAGTTCCACCAGTAGCTAAACCAGTACGACCTGTTTGATATTGTTGGTTACGTAAACCAGCTAATTGTTGTTCACGACCTGGAGCTAACAGACCTTGTTGTTGAGCCATGTAGTCTGCAGCAGCTTGTTGTGGAGAAGTAGCTAGATATTGTTGACCAAGATTAAATAAGGAAGAAGCTCCACCCATTAACGGTTGTGCTGCTTGACCTATTGCTTCAGGATTAAACGCTTGAGCTTGACCAAAGATATTATTCTGAATACCTTGAAGTCTAGGATCAAGAGTATACCCTGCGGAAGCAATTGTTCCGTCAGGATTCATTGTAAAGTTAGATGACCCTAGATTAGTAGTTACACCAACAGGAGTAAATCGAGCTGCCTGAGCTGCTTGATCTGCTGCGTATCGTTGTGCGTCGGCTGATGTATTCGCTGCAGACTTGGAAGCCTGACTCGACATGTATGCACCACCAACTGTTGCTGCTGCTACTGCTGCGGCTCCCCATGGCATATTAAGTTCCTTCTTTCATAATTAATACCTCATCTACTTTATCTGGATTAGTTTCTTCTGTTGCATGAATACAAAACCATACTGCATCTTGCAACGCTGTAATGGAATGGTGTACTCCTTTGTGTATAGTAATACAAGCAGGAGCAGTGTACTTTATAGCTTTTGCATCTGTTTTAACAATTACTTCACCTGCAGCTAAAATGCTTAAATGGTCGTACTCATGAGCATGACTTAAAGCAAAATAACCTTTAGGCAACATCATTTGTTTAGCGTACACTCCGCTAGAGAAATGGTGCTGTGTTCCTAAATCTACTTCAAAAGTACCTTGTAGTTCTTTAAACTGTTCAGATACGGTGTGCATTTTTATCCTTAAACATCTCTGTACGAATACAAACAATCATTGCTATTCTGTCTGTATCACTTTCGTTATCTACCCAATGAGGATTAGAGTTATCAAACCACCAAGCTTGTCCTAATTCAGGATCTATAACACCATCATCAAATCCAAATATAGAACCTTTAGCATTTAGAATCGGTACATAAAACTTATCGTAATACTGAGCATGCCAGCCTGCGTCTGTATGTCTTGCGATGTGTCCGTTTGCAGGTAGTTTAGTAATTAAAACACCTCCTAAACGCTCACCGTCCACAACACGCATTAAATCAAAGACTACTTTTTTAACACTTGGTATCTTATCTATTACTGGATACCAGATTGAGTCATGTTCTGCTTCAAATCCTTCTAAACTACCTTTAGCTTCAAAAGGTCTTACATCGTTATATCTAGCCCAGATGTCTTGCATTTGAGCATGGGGTGAGTTAGGAAAAGTTCTTCTATATTCGTATTTATCAAACTCATCGTAATTATCTAGCAGTTCTTTTTGTAACGGAAGAACGTCTAGATTACTACAAACTAATTCATGACTTGTAATCAAGCAGTACGCTTCCACATCTTAACAACGATAAATGGCTGTACGTTAGCATTAGTTCCACTTGAACCTGTTGAAGCATTAGTAGTAGCTACTGTAATACCTGTTGTAGCTGTGCTAATTGTTGTTCTTCCTTTAGGAGTAGGACGACCTCCGCCACCTTGAGCATTATCACTTGTATCAAATGTACCGACTTCACCAGTATGTGTATGTCCAGCATCTGTAACAACAGAAGTTGCAGTATGTGTATGTGATACAGTAATAGCGTCTTTTGAACCACCAGTTTCTTCGAGTGTATCAAACAACGCATCAGCAGAATCTAAACCAACAATAACTTTACCTGCACCAAAGGCTGTCCATGTACCAAAACCTAATAATGTATTAGGATTAGTAGAGACAGAAGCATTAATATAAATAGAACCTACTGGGTATATCAAAGCTAAAGCAGCAGTAACAAATGCTGTAGTAGCTAATTGAGTAGTACTTGTTCCAGCAGCAGCCGTAGGTGCAGTTGGTGTTCCTAATAAAGCAGGACTTGATATATCTGCTTTTGATGAAATAGCAGAAGAAATAGCTGTAAACTCAGTATCTAGTTCTGTACCTTTAACAATCTTTCCTGAATTACCAGTTGGAAGCGTGTCCTTGGTGGTAAAATTAGTTGACTTTGAATAATCAGACATTATATATTCTTTCCTGTTTTAATAGCTACGTCTACTTTTTGAATAGATAGCGGAGATCCGTTAATATCTGATTCAAATCCAATTTGTAATACTTTACCAGAGCCTGAAGCATTGAATTTTAAAGTATCCAATGCAATACCATTAGCATATTCTGCAATACCATATTCAGCGATTCCATATTCAGCTAAAGTAATAGACTTTAAAGTAAGTGTACTGCTGTTATAGTTGTTGGTATAATCAAATCCCCACTTAATAGCAATAATCTGACCACCGCCACCAATAACAACCATTCCTAGCTTTTTAAGAATTTTAATAGATGTTGGTTGTTCAAAGTCAAAATAGTTAGTGTAGTACGACCAACGATAACTAGCTGTATTATCCTGATAACCAGTATAGTTACCAATATATCCTAATTGTCCTAAATATAGGTTTCTATTTTCTGTTACATAAAACGATGTTGGATTAATGTTCTTCCAGATGGTTGTTCTTGCTGCACCATTCTCTAAAACACCACGAGTATCAAAGCAATAAGTAAAACCTACTGACGGTAACGATAATAGATAAAAAGCATCTGTGGCATAATATACAGCTTTAATATTCTTTAATGTTTCAGTTGCTACGTTAGCAATCAAATCATCACGGACGTTCTTAGAGACATCACGCAATGGCATAGACTTCTCTTGAATCAAACGACCAAGAGACTGTACACCTGTTTCAGATAAGAACATAATATCTGAACCAAACACAGAAGCTACAGAATCACGAGCAATACAGCCAACACCTTTAATGACATCTTGTAGTGTCATGGTTGCTGGATCTTTAGGATTAGCATAAACTAAAATAGTTCTACTGCACATGATAATTAAAAAACCATTATGTGCTGCTAATGCTACAATACCGTCCCCAGTAGGGATGACGGTACTTATGTCTAAATAACCTGAAGTACCTGTAGTAAAATTAGATGGATCTTGTAAGTCACTAAAGTAAACAGTTTGATTATCACCTGTTATGTTGGCAGTCCACATCCGTCCATAAGCTGTTATAGCACAGTTAGGAAGGAATGTACTTACAGAATATCCTGTAGGTAAAGTTCCAACATCTCCTAATCTTTGAAAGCCATAAGACCCAGTATGATTATGTGTTGCATCGCCTAATTTATGGTAAACCAATACTGGATGACCTGCTTGAACAAACACAGCATGAGCAGAAGTATTACCACTACGGTTGTAAGGCATACCAGCAATCTGCCAGTTGTCATCAGTAATTGTATAGGCGGTTGTTCCTGTACCAGCAGCGTCAACAACTGTTGTGTTTACGGCTGCTGTTAATGTGGTAGTACCAGTATATATTTTATTACCAGCACAACTAAAGACTACATTACCATCAGACTTAACAAATTCAAATACTGTTCTAACTGCTGGGCTTGATGCAATTGCTGTTGTATTGACTTTACTCCAGCCCTTACGAGCACCGATACGACCATATTTATCAACGACACAGTTAAACGCTTCTAGTGCATACCCGCTTGTGAGCTGTACTGAAGCATCTTGAATATTAAGTCCAGAGAATCCTGGAGCTTGTATCGACCCTGTTATTAGAGCTTCAGCCATTAAGCTGTCCACTCCGCTTCTTCAAGATACCGACCTGATTCAAGAGCAATAGCGTCGCTTAAAGATTGTCTATACATTGCAAAAGCTTCGTTAGAAGCAATACCGCCATCTTCTCCACGCTCACCCATTGCACGAGCTAGAGCATTAAATATGACTGGCTCTGAAGGAATTAACAAAGCATCTGAGTTAGCCGATAGTGGTACTTGTGGCTTAATGACGTTAAAACGAATATCATAAACACCGTTAGGAATTGGATATAAATCTACCTGAGTATCTCCGTTAGCGTTTGTACCATTAAAGTTATAGTATCTTGGCTGATCTTTTTGTGCTGTCTGTATCAAAAACAACTTATTCATTTGTTCAGTTGTTTGTAATTCTAGAAAATAGTCGTTGGTATCGTTAATAACATCAATCACACGAAAGCGTTGACCAGATCCTACCAATACATAGTTAAATACATCTGCACCTGTCGTGGCGGACAATGTGTCTGATAAAGCATTCCAGTTATAAGCATCTTCACACTGACGCTTAGCATCATTAATAAATTTACCAATAAGCTTTGAATAAGCGTTGTCCGATACAGAAGAAACCTCGTTCTCACGAAGTCTAATCAGTACGTCATTTACTAACTGTAGGTATGTCGGGGATGCCATGGTGTCCTTATATTAACACAATTTATACTAAATGTCAAGGTTTTTATCTATTTAAGAATATACTCTTGTGCCAGCTTTGTCTATAATCAAAGCCTGTTTACGTGGTAATGTAGAAAAGCTATTAGGAACGCTTATATGCGTCCATGAGTTGAATTCTCTGATGATCTGGTCGTACCCTATATCCGAAGCTATAATCGCCTTCACGACCTCATCTGGGGTCATTCCAGGGACTCTGATGTCAGCAGCACATCCGATACGATGCTGGCTAGTGTCTTTAGATCCAACAGCATCATTAACCTGTTTAGATCTAAAAGCAGAGTTAATCATAATAGGCTTATTACCTAGTACTTCTTTAACTCTTTCTAGCATAGTAGCTAAACGACCTAAGTTAGCACGTTCTTGCTCATTAGGAGTATTGTCAAACTCACGATGATCTGTATGAGTTAACTCTTCCAGAGTAAAGTGTTCACTTACTTGCATCTTTATCCTTAGCTTTCATGTCCATGATCTTTTCTAGTGTTCTACCACCGAAGTAGAATGACATGATTAACATACCCCATTGACCTAATAACTGGACATACTCACCTGTAACATCAATCTTAGCTGCAGATAAACCAGCAAAAATAAAGTAACCAGCAAGAATAGCAATTAACGTCATGGGTCTTATGTTTTTCGATAACCATGAGTCACTGGTCATGTCAGCTTGTAGTCTCTTCGTTAACTCTTGTGCTTCATTCATATCCGCTTGAATGTCAGCAAGTTTACCTTCCTGAGCTAACTTAGCTAGGTCTAACTGTGCTTGTGCTTTCTGTGCAGGATCGGGAATCAGCTTATCAACAAGCTTCATTCCTACTCCAATGATGTCATCTATTCCAAACATTATTTACCCCTAAAGTTTATAACCCCAAGTACAAAACCACGCAATAACAGCAGCAGCAGCAAAACAATAGAACTGTACTCTTCTTACAGCTTTAATGTCATGTTGGTATTCGTCTTTGTTTTTCTGTTCCATCTTCTCTATATCTAACTTAATCTTAAGCAGTGCTTCCCACTCTTTAGCACCATGCTTTTTAATAAAATCTATCTTTATCTTTGCTTCTTGGTCACTTATTTGTTTCTTGTGATTCCAATCGTTTAGAGCTTTAATGAGAGCAGTTTCTTTTCTAAACTCTGCTTCTCTAGCTGCTCTACGTCTTTCTGTTGCTTTTTGCTGTGCAACATCTGCTGCATCTTGATGTATAGCTTCTACTTGTTTCCCTAATGCTTTACCACTCTCACGACCAGCATCAAGACTACCAGTGAGTAGCTTTACTCCTTCGTGTATTCCGTATGGATCTGGCATTCAACTTAACAATCCCACTTCTTGAGTGCTAATGATTTACGAGTAGGTCTACCCTTTTCATCCTTCATAGGACCCTTAACACCTTCCATACGAGCACAGAAACTCTTACGTCTACCTGCAGCTTTAGGAGACTTTGCAGCCTCCTTAGCGGACACTGGTGGCTTTAACTTAGATCCTGTAGTCTTATTATAAAAGTCTCTACCTTTTTGATTAAGTCCACCTTCAGGGTTCTGATAAACTTTCTTAACCATTACTTTTTCTTCTTCGCAGTCTTAGCAGAGTCTTTAAAGTCTTTAGCTGTAGGAGCACCTTTGCTACCAACTTTACGCATCTTTTCGCCAGAACCTTCAGCTATACGTTTTTTCTTAGCAGCAATGTTGGCATACAAGCCCATCTTAGTAGCCACGCTTAGCTCCCATCTTCTTCATTGGTTTAGACTTACCTGCACTGCTCAAAGCCATAGCAATAGCTTGCTTCTGTGGCTTACCAGCTTTCATTTCTTTTTTGATGTTATAAGATACAGTTTTTTTAGATGTTCCAGATTTTAGTGGCATAATTCTCCTTAATAAGTATAAGATACTGCT
>Ga0247723_1000690_pt1 | contig 21934 bp, 47 predicted proteins | sample MSEWelMarce5H_FC_FD_189079 | JGI IMG/M metagenome (GOLD analysis project Ga0247723, IMG submission 189079) | Subsurface sediment microbial communities from gas well in West Virginia, United States - MSEEL Well Study Marcellus 5H_FC | ecosystem: Environmental > Terrestrial > Deep subsurface >... | reverse complement strand
GCAACTCGTTTGCTTACCTGTCAAAGAACAACCGTGGTCAAGGCATGATTGTTCAGATGAACGGATACACCCCAACACGCATTTCTACTCACGCAGTTGAAAACAGCCTGTTAAACCAAAACATCACGGATGCCGTTGCCTACACATATCAGCTTGAAGGCCATGAAATCTATGTGATTTCGTTCCCAAGCATTGACCTTACATGGGCTTACGACACATCAACAACGATGTGGCATAAGTGGCTGTGGGTCGATTCAAACAACGTTTATCACCGTCACCGTTCCAACTGTTCTGCTTCTTTTAACGGCAATGTTTACGTTGGCGATTGGGAAAACGGCAAGATTTACTTGTTGGACACAGAAAATTACACAGACGATGGTGGTGAAATCCGCAGATTGCGCCGTTGCCCACACTTGGTTTCTGACTTGCAACGTCAATACTTTGATGAATTGCAGATTCAGTTTCAGCCAGGCGTAGGTTTGTCGGGCGTTTCTAACTCGGCTAACAGTTCTGCCATTGCTGGTATTGCCATCGCTGGCATCGCTATTTGCGGTTCAACTGGCACTGCATCGGCAAACGTAGACCCACAAGCCATGCTTCGCTGGTCAAATGACGGTGGTTCTACTTGGTCGCGTGAATATTGGGTTGGCATTGGTAAACAAGGCCGTTACAAGAATCGTGCCATCTGGCGCAGATTGGGCATGGCGCGTGACCGAATCTTTGAAGTGGCGATTACAGACCCTGTAAAGGCTGTGATTGTGTCTGCAAACCTTAAAGCAAGTGGAGCGGATAACTAATGGCAAGCGGTCTACCAAGTTCACCACAACTGAACCCATATCCACAGTCTGAGTTCCTTGATGGAGCCACAAAAAGACCAACACGGGCGTGGCAACAGTTCTTTCTGAACATCATTAACTTTTCATCGTCTGATTCTGCAACAACGGAAGCGGCTGGACCAACGTTGCCAGCTAACCCTGTTGGGTTCATAAACATCACAGTAAATGGTCAACCTTTTAAGGTTCCATATTACAATCAATAGCATGGAAAATTCTATTGATTTGCTTGCTGTTGAGGGCGATGTTGTTGAAACGCAGCAAGGTCAAAACTCACTTCAAAAAGTCAAATTTCGTCAAAATGTGATGACATTTCAAGACGGTTTGATGGAAATGATTGCTAACGGTGAAGTTGAATCAACATTGGATGATTGCACTTTGACGCATCATTTTTCGCCTGTTGATGAAAAGTATGGTTGCGGGACTTATGCCCGTGAAATGCTAATTCCAAAAGGCACAGTGATTATTGGCAAGATTCACAAGCACCAACATTTAAACTTCATTATGAAGGGCAAGGTATCGGTAGCAACTGAGTTTGGCAAAAAGTATTTTGAAGCGCCTTGCATTTTTGTGTCTGAAGTAGGTTTGAAACGTGCTGTTTATGCTGAAGAAGACACAATTTGGGCAACAGTCCACATGACAGAACATCTTGGTGAGGAAAACCTTAACAAGATTGAGCAAGAAGTTATCGCCCCTAGTTATGACGAATTGGGCTTAATTGCATCCGTTGAGATGCTAAAACTGGAAAATGAAGGAGTTAAGCTATGACATGGGGAATGACCGCTGTTGCGGGTGCAACGCTTGTAAGTGGCTACATGGGTTCAAATGCTGCTGAAAATGCAGCAGAAATGCAAGCTCAATCCGCAAGAGAATCTGCTGCATTGCAAAAGACCATGTTTGATAAGCAAAACCAACAGCAGACAGGCTATCGCGCTGCTGGTCAAGGGTCTTTAGCGCAGATTGGTGCGTTAGGTTCTGGTCAATATCAAACTTATGATGAAGCTGGAAACCCTGTTGGCGATTTAAAAACTGGTTCTGGTTATTTAACCAAACAGTTTACGCCTGAAGACTTCGCTGCTGGCATAGACCCAGGTTATGCGTTCCGTTTAAAAATGGGCCAAGAACAAGCAATGCGTCAAGCAAACCTTGGTGGCGGTGCTTTGAGTGGTAATGCTTTGGCTGGTCTGCAAGATTACACACAAGGGCAAGCAAGTCAAGAATATGGAAATGCGTTTAATCGTTTCCAAACTCAACGTGGCAACATCTACAACACCTTGGCTTCAATTGCTGGTTTGGGTCAGACTTCACTTGGTCAGACAGGCACAGCAGGCTCACAAGCTGGCGCAAACATTGGTCAAGCAATTTCAAATGCTGGCTCTGCTGCTGCGGCTGGTCAAATTGGCTCTGCCAATGCTATGGGTGGCTCAATTCAAAACTTGGGAAATCAATATATGCTTTCGCAAATGTTGAAACCACAAGGTCAAACATTTAATGACAACACTGGCTGGTCTGGTGGTGGAAACAATACTGTTACCGTTCCAGGTCAAGGAACAACAACAATTCCAGACTATTTTGCTGCTTAAGGACTAATCATGGCAGATTTCACACCAGTTGCATTAGGTATTAAGCCACCACAAGGCATGAGTTTGAGCGATATGCTCAACATGGCTAATTCTGCTCAACAGTATCGTCAAGCGCAACAAATCAATCCTTTGCAAGTTCAAAAAGCACAGGAAGAAGTTAAGCAAGCGCAATTTGGCACAAGTGACGCTCAGTTGAAAAATATGCTTTCGCATACAACCAACGCAATTCAAGGCATCCAAACCTTGCTAGGTGACAAAGATTTGTCTGCTGACAAGGTAAGAAGCCATGTGACAGAGTTAATTACTAATGCTGGCGGTCCTGAAACAGCCGTGAAACAAGCGTTGGCTGGTTTGCCAGAAAAAGGCACACAGTCTGAGCTTCGTGCTTACTTGGCTAAAAAGTTGGCAACTGCTGCTGGTACGCAAGTTCAATTGGAAAAGATGTACCCATCTGCCACTATGCTTAACACTGGCAACCAGCAAGTGCCTGTGCAAATGGGCAATCAAATGCTTACTGGCATCACGCCAGGCACTCCACAAGGTCTTGGCATTGAAACTCAATTGCCGCCAACAACGGAAGCAGTTGCTGTTGAAGGTGATAACACTGGCTTACCGCCAGGCACTAAATACATTGTTGGCCCACAAAGTCAACAAGTTACAAACAAGCCACGTTTGCCAACTGCTTTGTCTCCAACCGCTGCTGCGGCAAATACTGTTGTTAGTGAAGATTGGTCTAAGACCCAAAAAGCCGCGACAGAAGCACAACCACGTATTGCCATTTTCCAGAACATCAAGAAATTTGCACCTGATGCCTTCACTGGCACTGGTGGCGCTCGTAAAGAATTGGCGGCTGGTATTCTTAACGCTGTTGGCATTTCTGCTTATGAAGCCGAAAAGGTTTCCACAGAAGAATTGGCTAAGAACTCAGCATTGTTGGCAATGGCTGGCGGCAACACTGACGCAGCAAGGGCTTTGGCTGAAATTGCCAACCCAAGCAAAAAACTGAACGAACGTGCCATCAAGGAAATTTCAAACCAAATGATTGGCATTGAAAAGATGAACCAAGCCAAGGCTGCGTTTTTGTCTCCTGTTGCTCAAGATTCTGCCAAGTATCAAGAAAAGCTAAACGTATTCAATCAAGTGGCTGACCCACGCTTGTTCCAAGAGGCAACGCCAGAAGATGTGGCTAGAATGAAAGCCAGAATGTCAAAGGCCGAAATTGCTGACTTTGGCAACCGTGTGAAATTGCTCAAACAGATGGGATTAACACAATAATGGCAACAGTCGCTGACCTTTGGGGTGAACCAGAAGTAAAGCCTAAAGGTGGCACTTCTGACATTATTTCGCCCAAGCAAAAATCTTTCAGCACCTACAAAAACGGTATTGAAATCAACGAGCAAGTTGCTCCACAACAATCACAAGGCTCAACCATTGCTGACTTGTGGGAATCCACGCCTGCGGCAACTCCTGCTCAACTAAAACAACAGTCTGGCAGCATTGTTGGCGATGCCATTAAAACTGGTTTTGAAATGCGCCAGAAGTTGCAAGGCGCTGGTGAAGTTGGCTTGACCGCTTTGACGGGCGCTGTGGCTGCTCCCTTGGCTGCGGCTACGGGTGTTATTGCTGCGGCTCGTTCTGGTAAGTTTGGCACTAAAGAGGGCGTTCGCGCTGGTGAAGAACAAGCTGCAAACTTGATGGGTCAAATGACTTATCAGCCACGCACAGAAAAAGGCCAAGAGTATATTCAAGGGTTGCAAAAAGCCTTTGAAGCAAGCAAATTGCCGCCTGTTGGCGTTCCTGAAGCTGCTGGTTTGGCTTCTGTTGCTGGCGCTGCTACTGAACAAGCACTTGGCGCACCTGGTCAACTAAAAGCAGGCTTTCAAAAGCTAAAGGCTGAATTGCCAACTGTGCGTGTTGAAAAAGCTGCTGCTGGTGGTTTGCAATCTGGTGGCGCTGCCGCCAGAACAAACCAAGCTGCCGTTGTGTCTGCATTGGAAAGCGCCAGCCCTGAACTTCAGCAGTCATTGAAAGATGTGCCTGTCAATCAGGTTAATTTGCCTGTTCTTGAACGTCACGTAGAAGCAGATTCTTTGCCAATCCCTGTGCGTTTGACTGAGGGTCAAGCAACCCAAGACATTCACAAAATTTCAAATGAAATGAATGGCAGGGCTAAGAATCCTGAATTGGCTAATCGTTTGAATGAGCAGAATGGTCAGTTGATTGAGAACTTGAACGCCATTCGTGACAACGCAGCGCCTAATGTTTTTGGCACTACTCACGTTGAAAATGGTCAAGCCTTAATCAATTCTTACAAAGAATTTGACAACCAGCTTAAAACAGGCATCAATCAGAAATACACAGCACTTAAAGATGCTGCTGGTGGTGATTTCCCTGTTGATGGCGCAGCAGTTGCTGACAATACTTTCAAGAATCTCAAAAAAGAATTGAAGACCGATTATTTGCCAAGTCCTATTGCCAAGCAATTGGAAGCCTTCAAAGGCGGTGAGCAAATGACGTTTGAGCAATTTGAAGCACTGCGTACCAACTTGGCTGCTGAAGTCCGTAAGGCTGAACGCGCTGGCGATGGCAACACTATTGCAGCTTGTAACGTGGCGCGTCAGGCTTTGGAAGATTTGCCTTTGACGGGCGCTGCTTCTGAACTTAAGCCATTGGCTGATGCTGCTCGCGCAGCCGCCAAAGAACGCTTTGATTTGCTTGGCAAGGACAAGGCTTACAAAGCAGCCATCAACGGCACTGTGGCTGCTGATGACTTCATCAACAAATATGTTGTGAACGGCAAAAAGGCTGATGTTGACCAGATGATTCAGATTCTTGGTCAAGATTCCACTGCGCGTGAAACAATGGCTGCTGGCATGGTCAACTGGCTTAAAAACAAGGCTGGTGTTATCAATGAGAACGGTAACTTTAGCCAAGCTGGTTACAACAAAGCCTTGGCACAAGTTGACCCTAAGTTGCTGGCTATTGTTGGCCCTGATGTTGAAAAGCAATTGAAGACATTAGGCAACGTTGCTCGATATACGCAAGTTCGACCAAAGGGCAGCTATGTAAATGAATCAAACACATTTACAGCCATGATGGGTGAAAAAGCCAAAACTGGCGCTGAACAAGCATTGAACTTGGGAAGCGTTAAAGCTGGTATTCCATTGCCTTTGGGCAGCATGGGTCGTCAGTTTTTGGCTAATCGTGCAGAAGCTCAACAACTCAAACAATCATTGCAGCCTGGCGCTGGCGTTCAATTAAAAGATATTGGTAAAGGAAAATAATGTCAGTCAATCTTTCACCCATTGGTAACGGCTTTCAGTTCTTTACCACCACAGGCATCCCACTTTCAGGCGGTTTGCTTTACGCATACGTTGCTGGTTCGTCTACGCCTTTGTCAACATACACAAGCAACACAGGTTTAATTGCCAACACCAACCCAATTGTTTTGGGAACTGATGGTCGCCCACCTTCTGAGATTTGGTTGACTGATGGCAGTTCATACAAGTTTGTTTTAGCTGATTCTGCAAACGTGGTCATTCAAACCTATGACAACATTGCTGGCATCTTGACAAGTGCGCCAGCTACTTCACAAGTTCCGTCAGGTTGCATTTTGATGTGGTCTGGTGCTATTGCATCCATTCCATCTGGTTATGTGATTTGTAACGGCTCAAACGGCACACCTGACTTGCGTGACAAGTTTGTGGTTGGTGCTGGCAACTCTTATGTGGTTGGCGCTACATCAAACACCACAGGCACAGGCTCTAACTTGCCAGCCTACTACGCATTGGCATATATCCAAAAGAGCTAATCATGGCAACAGTTGACGCAACAGCAGCCCGTCTGTCTACGCATGAAGAAATTTGTGCGCTTAGATATGAAAAAATCAATGAAACGTTAGAAAACGGAGACAAGCGCATGACCAAAATTGAATACTTGTTGTATGCGGTAATGGCTGTCGTGCTTCTTGGCCCTGGCGTTGGTGCTGAGTTTTTCAAAAAGCTAATCGGTCTGTGATGTGCCAATTGGAACTGCGTTATTCGCGGCGACAACGGCTTTCCAGTTAGTCAAAGAAGGCTGTGCGCTTTACAAAGAAGTGAAGGGTGTAGCTGGCAACGTAAAGCAAATCTATGATGAAATTTCTGGGCAATTTGCTGGCAAGACGGTTACTAAGGAACAAGCTAAAAAGATTGAGGCTGAGAAAGCGCGTGTTCAAGAGGTAGCAAAGACTGACCCTGACCAAGTTATTTTCAAGATTGGTGACGAGCTTGGGAATATGTTTGATGCGTTTGACAGGCTTGAAGAACTTTTCTGGGAACAGGAGCGAGAAGCCAAAAAGGTTCAAGCGCCTGGCACTTCATTAAAGCGAATGGCTTTGAAGCGCATTATGGTGCGTCAGAAACTGTTGGCTATGCAAGTGGAATTGCGTGAACAGATGGTGTATCACAGCCCACCTGAATTGGGTGCGTTGTGGTCGCAGTTTGAGGAAATGCGTGAGCAAATAGAAGAAGAACAAAGGCTGGCGCGTGAGAAGCAGGCAAAAGAAGATGCGGCTTTGCTCAGAGAAAAAGAGCTGATGATGCGTGAGGTTGCAGAAAAGTCAATTGATGCTGGCGTTGCTTTGGTTGGTTTGATTTTTTTGGGATGGTTGTTGTGGCAAGTAAAAAACCAAGCGATTCAACGAGCGTCTTTTTGGCACACCTGATTGTGTTGGTTGTGCTGATTGTGGTGTTTGCTCTGTCTTTTATGGCCTATGTGGAAACGCTGTGGATGAAGACGGAAATCAAAAAAGAAGCCCGTGAACTGCGGAAATTGAAAGAAGAACTTAGAAAGGAAAAATGATGGATGAAACGCATAAACAAAAGTGGACCTATTTGATGGGTGTTACTTACATGGTGGTAAACATTGCCGACTTTGTATTGTTTCCTGTGATGTTCACCATTGTTCAATTCTGGGAAACACAAGCAGCCAATGATGCGTTTCGCCAATGGGTTCCGCTTACGTTAACAAATGGTGGTTTTATTCACATTGCGTTTGCCGCAATCTTGGGCATTTCTGCTTTTAACAAAGAAGAAAAAAAGCCTGATGCGTAATATTGCCGTTTTTGTTTTGGTCTTGGTTGGCGCGTTTTACGCTGGACACCATCAAGCCTATCTTGAACAGCAAGAGGAAATTAACCGCATTGTTGCTGAACGCGCAATCGAGGCGGCAAAGGCTGCTGACGAACTTCACAAGGACAAAGAAAATGCCAAACAAAAAATTAACCAGCTTCGCGCTGATGTTGCTGCTGGCGCTGTCAGGTTGTCAGTCCGTTCCAGTTGCTCTGCCACCACTGCCGCAGGAGATACAGAAGCGCGAACCGAACTTGACCCAAAGACTGCTGACGACCTTATCGCCATCACAGCAGACGGTGACCAAGCCATAATTGAATTGAATTCTTGTATTGACCTTTACAACAAGTTTACAAAATGAACCTTTCAGCGCACTTTACCCTTGAAGAAGCCACTTACAGCGAAACCGCTGTTCGTATGCACATTGACAACCAGCCAAGCGAAAAGCAGCTTCAAAACATGAAGATTGCCGCTGAACACCTTGAGTTGGTGCGTGAATTGTCTGGTCCTATGCGTGTAAATTCTTGGTTGCGTCTGCCAGCCGTGAATGAAGCTGTGGGCGGTTCAAAGATTTCTAGCCACATGGATGGTTGGGCTATTGACTGTTCATCGTCTACATACACGCCTTACGAGTTGTGCCAAATTGTTAAAAATGCTGGCATCAAGTTTGACCAGATGATTCACGAATATGGTCGCTGGATGCACATTTCGTTTGCGCCTGAAATGCGTCAGCAAGAGTTGACCATTTTTAAACCTGAAGGAAAGTACAAGCCTGGCATCCTGACAGAAGCCGAATACCACGCTTAATTGTCAAGCGCAACCATCAATGCGGCGACAAGCGCAAACACTCCAACAAAGAGTATTGCGCCGCCCAACAGGATGGCTGAAAGAACGGCAATATTATCCATGTCGATGCTCCTTTGCTTCGCCTAAAGTTTGAAAGTATTCGTCACACACCTTGCAATGCCAAAGCCTTTGTTCTTTGACCCTTGCAAGGCGTTCCTGACGACCCATCCAGCCTTCAATTACTCTTGAATCGCCCCGATAACTTGTCACGGATTCGAGATTTTGTGGCAATCTTTGATTGATTAAGTTCTTCATGTGTTTTCAGGAAATAGTCTAAAGACCCATTTTCTGATGAAATCCTTACCGTTTTCAATCCAACTTCACGCTGGCGGTAAGGTTTCTTTTGCACTTCTTGCTTGGGCCAAGGTGCGTTGGGGGCTAGAACCGTCTTGTATTTCGGTGATTCGTTCAAATTCTTCATCTTCTTCTTTTGTCCATTTAATGTTGTCATAGCCACTAGAAAACTTTGCTTGGTCTGTGGGCCGTTGTGCGTGTCCTTTTCCACCTGCGCTCATTGCTCCCTCGCTTTCAGCATTGCGTCTGCCATGCGATATGCCATCCAAGCCGCGCTATCAACTTCTCCACGATGCGCGTCTTGTTGGTCAATAATTGATTGCATCGCTTTGGCAGCAAAATAATCACGCAATGACATGCCGTTTGCAATCTCGCGGTGAGTTCCGATGTAATCCCATTCGCATGGAAACGCTGGTTCGTTCATTTGACCCCCTTTGGCATACCTGCCTTTGCATAAGTGTAAAACTGAGTTGGCTCAATCGAAACGCGCTTAGTCTTTGGAAAGTCGCTCAAAGGACTAGACTTAGTTGTTCCATCGCTTTCGCGTGTGGCTCGTGCCATCGTTCCGTACTTCACGCCATTTGCTTTTTGGGCGGCTTCTTTACGGATAGAAGAAATAAATTCTGGCATATACGTTTCAACGTATTTTGTGGAAAAAGCATTAACAGTCATCTAGCATCCAATCAATAAAAAGTCCAAATAGTACAAGGCTCATAGGAAACTCTCTTGCACTGGTTTGTAGCGCCATTCACGCTCTTGCCTACCGCTGTTTGATTTGACGGTTATTCCTGTTTGCTCGATGCAATCCATTTTCTCTAACTCACTTAAACGTCTTGCCACCTGGTTGCTTTGAAGCCCTGTGGCGTTGGCAATTCCATCCTTACCCATTGGCCCAAATCGTTGCAGGCAAGCCACAATGACTTCTTGGTGCATCTTGGCTACGTCTTTGATTGAATCAGCCGCTTGAAAGCTAGTGATTGCGTCTGTTGCTCTTGCTCGTATAAATTTAAACATATTGGTTCCTATGCAAATGGGTGGTTAGATACTCAAATGAGCTTGACGATGATGTGAAGGACAAAGCCAGACAACATCTAAAGGTCTTGAATAATCAGGGTGGTGTGCTTCTGCTACGTTTCCGCATACAAAACAAGGCTGTTTAAAAATCTTTCCTGATTTAAGCGCCCTAAACACTTTTGAGTGAGCGTTTTTTCTTTCAGGAAAAGTTTTTCTCCATTGTTCTTTTGAGTTTTTATGAACTCTAGACTTTTGCAAAATCTTGTCTTTTTCTTTTTTGCATGATTTGCAATAAGTTGCATATCCAGAAGATTTTGTTTTATCAACGTGAAAAAAGTCAAAACTTCTTATTTCGTTGCAACACGAGCATTTTTTCATGATGAACCTTTCATGAGTGAACCTGTTTAAAGTTAGCAAGGGGGAGGTTCAATCCCCCCTGTCCTCCGTCGAGTTAGCTAAAAATTATTGTATATCAGAAATTAATGTCTGAATCGTCTGATAAGCCATCGTTTGATTGCTTCTTTGGCGCAAACTTCTGTTCGCCTTCTTTTGGCTCAAAAAGGTATGCCCAACCTTCCCAACCGCCTTCAACCAATGGCATTTGGTCTAACTTTAGCATTGGTCCTTTTTTGGTTTCAATGACGCTGCCAATGCGCTGATAACGCACCTTTTCTTGACCGTCTTTTTGGTATGTGCCAGCTCGGACAGTTACTTCATAAATTGTTGCCATGTTTTTCTTTCAGGTGGTTAAAAATTTTTTCTAGTGTTGGTGCTGCAATTCTGCAAAATCCAACGGGTGTATGAGGATACCAATGCAAAACCCATAAGCTATCTGTGTCAATTGCTTCTTGCATTTCTTCTTTAGATAAAAACGCATCTTGCAAATCAAGATCAGTAATGTGTTGTTCAACGCTTATGTAATAGTTTTTATGCTCGTTGTGTTCAAGTGACAAGCCAGCTTCATGTTTAGGAAATTTCATTATTTCTTTCCTTATTTAGAATGTTCATCTGAAATTTGCTTTACGACCAAATCGTAAAACTTACGCGCTTCGTCAACCTTGAATTTTATTTTGTCTTCAAGTGTTTTGTCGCGTTTGTAGTTGAGCAACGTAACCCGAAGCTCTGGCGCAATATGCTCAACTTGATGCAATGCCTTGTTTTCAAACCCAACCAAGTGGTCAGGCGTGTTTACAAGGCAATATGCAATCTGTGCTTCATCCAAGTCCCAAAGCATCATGTAGCCACGAAGCTGCCATTCATAAGTCTTATTTTCACCTTCTGATGCTAGGCATGGGAACGTAGACAAAGACCAAGGCGACTTAATGTCAATTACGCGGTCAGCAACAATGTCTGCTTCGCCAGTTAGCCATTCGTTTGTTTTGCGCTCTGTGTTCTTTTTAAAGTCCGTGAACAGCACAGAGTTAAGCAACTCAATAGAACGGTCTTCAACAAGCAAACCCTTTTCGGTGTACTTGCTTGAGAAGTGTTCGTCATAGCCGTAAACAAACTCTTTTGCTTGCTTAATAATGGCTGTCTTGGCTCCAACCGACAAGGTTTCATCCTTGCCTTTTGGGTCTGTCATTATCTCAGCTAGTGAGCTGGCGCGAATTTTAAGCATTTGCAAGTGCCTCAATAACTTGTTTATCTTGTGCTGGCGTAAGTGTGAACGTATCGCGCAGCTTCTCGGTGGTGTACTGGCCTGCAAGAATCTTGTCAATTGCACCTTGCAAGCGTTTAGCGTCTAGCGTTGGTTTTTCTTCTTTAACAGGGCGTGAGGCTTTGTTGCCATCATCATCTTCTGGAGCAATGCCGCAAGCCGCCATCAAGCTGTATCGTCTGGCGTATGTCAGCGCAGAAGCGTAACCCTGTGGGTCTTTCTTGACCGCAGGAAAGTGAACAATGCCACATTCAAGCATCTCGCCTGATTCGTGAACAAAGACTGTTTCGCACATGATGCCATCGGCGCAGTCGTAATTCTTTTGAAGCAAGAAAATACCGTTGTTGTTAAGCGCGTCAATCACAGCTTCAACGCAAGCTGAAAGGTCAGCATACTTTGAGCGAAAGTGTGGATTGGTAGAAGTCTTGAGTGCAGGGCCAAAGGCTTTTTGTGCTTTGACCAAAGCTGATGCGATGTTTTTCATGTTTAACCCCAAAGTTGAGAGACTACGAATCCAGCGGCAAAAGCGCAGGCAATATAAACCCAGAATTCAGCTTGTGCTGCTGCGTCTGATTGGTGGCCTTCTAACCATTCCCAACGCTGACGGGCTTCAATAGCGTCATAAGTGTTTGGGTAGGCTTCTTGCATAGTGCGGGGGTAAGTGCGGGTGGTGTCGTTAAGTTTCATTTTGTTTCCTAAGTACCGTTTGCGTTGCGCTGCGGGATGTGTGTAATATAGCAAACTAGACAGCAAAAAACCAACAATCACAAAAATATTTTTCAATCTGTTGTTTTCTTGTCAATTTATCTATACACTTCAATCATGGACATTCAAACAATTATCAACAAGGTAGGCTCACAGAGTGAGCTTGCAAGGCTTCTTGGCGTTAGCCGTGGGGCTGTGTGGCTGTGGAAGCGTGATGGCATCCCACAGTCTCGCGTCTGGCAGCTTCAGGCGCTACATCCAAAACTTTTTAAGGAGCTCAAGTGAGCTATTCAGAAATTGAAATGAAGGTTGTGCAATGGGGTGAAGCCCGTGGCATTGTGCAAAACAGTACACCCGCTGCCCAAGCAATCAAGACGCAAGAAGAACTTGACGAACTAATTGACGCTATCCGCAACAACGACCGCGCTGCTATGGCTGATGCCTATGGCGACATTTTGGTGACGCTAATCATGGGCTGTGCTATTGCTGACTTGGACTTGGTAACGTGCTTTCAAGGCGCTTACAACGAAATAAAAGACCGCAAGGGTTATCTGAACGCTGACGGCTTGTTCATTAAAGAAGTGTGATACACTAAATTTTTAAATCGCTGGGGAGCGATAATCTAGTAAGCCCACAAGGGCAGTCTGCATCGTACTAGCGGTGTCTCCCCACGGCGCAAGCCGAGACTGTCCCTGTGGGCTTTTTTGCTGGGGAGCAAAATGAAGTACAGACGAGAATTACCTACTCAAGACAGGTTAAAACAACTCTTTGATTACAAAGATGGATTTTTGTTAAACAAAAAACAACGTGGCAAATCTAAAAAAGGCGAGCCAATTGGATTTGTTAACTTTTACGGATACAGGGTATCAAGAGTGGACATGGAAAAATTTTATGTTCATAGATTGATATGGGTATTTCATAACGGTTCATTGAATGACCTTGATGTTGACCACATTGATGGGAATCGTGATAACAACAAGATTGAAAATTTGAGACTTGTAAATAGTCAAAAAAACAATCAAAACATTAGGCAAGCCAGAAAAACAAATGCTCTTGGAGTTCTTGGCGTAAGCATGAAATTTGGAAAATTTTGCGCTCAGATTTCGTTTAACAGAAAAGTAAAACATCTTGGATTGTTTAATACGGTAGAAGAAGCACATCAAGCCTACCTTGAAGCAAAAAGAAAAATTCACGAAGGATGCTTGATATGAAACGCCCATCATTTCAGTTTTACCCAAGCGATTGGTTGCGTGACACTGCTTTGCGCTCTTGTTCAACAGGTGCGCGTGGTTTGTGGATGGACATGATTTGTTTCATGCACGAAGGTTCACCTTACGGACACTTAAAGGTTGGAGATAAGGTTATCCTTCCTTCGAACCTTGCCCGTATGGTTGGGGATAATGCAGAGGTTGTTGCTGATTGGCTTTTGGAGCTTTCACAGGCTGGTGTGTATGAAACAACTGACGAAGGTGTGATTTACTCAAAACGCATGATTCGTGATGAAAACCTACGCCAGATAAGGGCTGCGGGTGGTTCTAAGGGTGGAAACCCTGCCTTGATGGATAAGGGTAAGGTTAACCTTGAGGATAAGCAAAAACCAACCCCTTCATCTACATCTTCTTCTTCATCTACATCTAAAAAAGAAAAGGTCGCTGACGCTCTTGTTTTGCCAGATTGGATGCCATTGGAAACTTGGCAAGCGTTTTTGGCTATGCGAAAGAAAATGAAGCGCGTACCAACTGACCATGCTGTTGACCTGTTGATTAAAAAACTTGACCGTTTTCGTGCAAATGGTCAAAACATTCAGGCTGTTCTTGAGAAGTCAATTACAAGCAACTGGCAGGATGTTTTTGAAATTAACGAGCGCCAGACTTTTGCGAACAAATACGATGTAGCCCACATCACTACGCCACCACCGCCAAACCAAGACGCTGCGTTGCGAAAGATTGAGGAAGACAGCAAACGTGCTGTTAAGCCAAACGCAGAGATTCAGGCGCGAATCGCTGACTTGCTGAAAAACAACACACTATGAATTATTTGCAGGCAATCCAAATTCTTGACAAAACACGCGATGGAATGTCTTATAATCTAGACACAATCAACAAAGCACTTGAACTGACAGGCGACCTAGATGGATTTCAACCAAGTATTCGAGCAACAAGTGGAGCATCTGACAAAGATGGCTTTGCAGAAGGGCTGGATTGCTTACGCCAAGAAACGGGCGCAAGACTTGGAAGATGACCCGTCAGGTTTATGGGTTGGGTTGGTTGAAGCCGTAAGGCAACGAGTAAATGAACGTAAATGAAAGGCTATGAAATGGAACTCGATACAAGAATTGAAACAACACGCAAGCGCAGACACATTTATGTTGACGCGCATGATGGCGGTGTTTGGATAAACGTGGTGGTTGAAGCTGCCCGTTGCCACGTTACGCTGACCAAGGAACAGGCCAAAGACATGATTGCCGCTCTGATTCGCATTGTTGACGCAGAGGTGAAGCCATGAGCAATCAAATCAATACAAAGGCTTTGCAAGAAGCAATCCAAGCTCATAGCGATGAGCGTTTACAAAAAGATTTGCGTGAATGGCTTGTTTATACAGCGCCAATTGAAGTGCAAGACATTTGGAAACGTTACGTTGAAAAAGTTGAAGAAGAAGAAATCAAAGCAGCAAAGCAAGTTGTAATTTCAGCATGGTTTTTTGTTGGCGTTGTTGTTCTATTTGTTGTTTGGGCAACATTTGACGTTATTAGTGCTTCACATTCAATCAGGAGTTGCATCAAATGAACGAATACGAAGATGACGATTACGAAGATTGCTCATGGTGTAGCGGTTCTGGCGAGGGTATGTGGGATGGTTCAACTTGCCGCCATTGCCACGGGTCAGGCGTTGAGCCTGTTGAAAAAGAAGTGGATGACTGCTATGACATTGACTAATTGGCCTTTCCCACCAGCAACAGGCGCAGTTCCTTGGACTGCCAAACAAATCAAAGCGTATCAACAAGAGAAATTCGCACAACTGCCAGAGGCTCCGCTATGACCTTATCTGTAACTGATTCACGCTATCCGTACACATACAGCGCCGATTACATCCGTAGCCTTGTTGGTTATGAAAATATGTCACGAGGCGATGCGGCCCACATTGTGGGTCAGATTGCCGAAATTATTGGCATGGATGAAACAGAACTTAAAAAGAAAGTTGCTGACCGATACATTGAGGAGCAAAACGCATGAGTAAAGAAGCAATGAAGCTGGCTTTTGAATGGTATGACTCTGGCAATGAAGTGCATGAAGATTTTGTTGCAATGATTCAATCTGTAATAGCACTAGCCAAGCAAGAGCAGGGTGAGCCTGTGGCATGGAGATATAAACCTGTTCGTGAAGATAACCCAAGATGGGAATACACGACACAACACCCTTTGGACATGGGTGATGGCTATCTTCGCCCATCATTGGTTGAGTATTGCAAGTGTATTGAACCTTTGTACACAACAGAAAAGCCAAAACTAATGCTTGAAAAGTTTCGTGAAATGAAAGACTTACTTGACGAACCCAAGCAAGAGCAGGGTGAGCCTGTGGCGTTAAAGGTATATCGCGGTGAACTTTGCTACAAGTCACAAACTGACGACCAATCATTTGGAATGTGGTGTCCTGTAACTCAAGATTTGCCATTCCCAGAAGGAACAAAGTTCTACACCACACCACAACAACGCAAGCCGCTGACATACGAACAATTCAAAGCCAAGGTAGATGAAGTGTTTGGCTTTGTCGTTGGACTTGGTGGATATGAAGACGCAATCCGCGCTCTTTACGAAGCCGCACACGGCATTAAGGAGTAACACATGAGCAAAGATGACATGATTTCAATGCTTCGTGGCGTTGGATGCGATGAAAACACAATCACGGCTATGTCAAACGCTTACGACTTAGGTGTTGAATGGGCAAAAGAAAGTCTCATTGCCTTGCCTGTTGTGACTTTGCCTTTGGAGACTAAATGAGATATGCCGCTAGGGTCGATGCTACGCAGGAGCAAATCGTTTCTGCTTTACGCGCTGCTGGTGCTTACGTCTGGATTATTGGCTTGCCAGTGGACTTATTGGTTGGCTATGGCGGCGTAACTTACTTGGTTGAGGTTAAGAGCGGCCCTAAAAAGGCTTTAACGAAGCTACAACAGGACTTTTTTGCAAAATGGGTTGGTGGTAGGTTGGAACGAATTGAAGGGCCAGAACAGGCGCTTCGCATGATTGGAGTGATATGACTATTGAAAAAACTTTGAAACAGCGTCAGAAGACACATGGCGACTTTGCAACACACGCAGCAATCAGCCAAAAACTAAAGGCTGTGCTTTGGGAGCATGATTTCCAAGAACTTGATGCAGACCAGATTGAGGCTTTGGAAATGATTTGCCACAAGATTGCCCGTGTGCTTAACGGCAACCCAAATCACCACGACCATTGGCACGACATTGCAGGCTACGCAACTTTGGTTGGTGACAGGCTCAAATGAAATACGACCTTGACAGTCCAGGGCAAGCCACAACGCTAATGCAAAACCTGTGGCCCAAGGTCAAAGCGGCATTGGCGGCAGGGCGTAAGCTGACGCTAGAAGTCAAAGACGCAAGCAAAAGCCGTGAGCAAGAGGAAAAGTATCACGCCATCATTGGCGAAATTGCCAAGCAATCAAGCCATTTGGGGTCTAAATGGGATGCTGAAAGTTGGAAACGCCTGCTTGTGTGGCAATTTTGCAAAGATAAACAGATTGATGCTGGAAAGATTGTGCCAAGCCTTGATATGACAGGCGTGGTGCAACTTGGGCAACAAACCCGCAAATTCACCAAAGAACAGGCAAGCGATTTTGTTGAGTTTTTGCTTGCTTGGTGCGCTGAAAACGGCATAGAACTGAAAGAAACAATATGAAACAAGATGAAATCATTGAGATGGCAAACAAAGCATACGCAATTGATGACGGAAAACCACTTCATCCATCTGCGCTTTTTCATCTTGAAATATTTGCCAAGCTGGTAGCAGCTAAAGAACGTGAGGCGTGTGCTAATTTATGCGAGAACATGGCGCTTTATACGGGTGTTGATTGTGCTGACGCAATCCGAGCAAGAGGTGAAGCGTGAAAAAACAATGTAAGCGCCGTGTGTGGTCAACAAACATCAACCCAGTAGCTCATGCCATCGCTGGAGCTTGCGTCACTGATTCAGGCTCATTGAATGAGCTTCGGGTTGGTGAACTTCGCTCATTGGAAGCCATGAAGACGGGTGAAGCTGGTGTTCAAGAATGGCAAATCCTCGTGGACATGATGAACATTGCTGAAACAATGGGCAGGAATGGCATTGGCCCCGAAGTCTTGGAGCATTGCGAGATTGCCAATGAAGCCCTGTATCGCGCTGCCAAACGATACCAAGCCACAAAATCAATGGGTTTGACAGGTGAAGGTCTGAAAGCATTGGGTGACATCATGGAATACCATGACCTCCAAAGAACCAGTGTCTCAAGGGCCAAGTACCAACAGATGATTGAGAAGACCCGTAACTACCTAAAGTCGCATGGCAAGTATGTGACGCACATTGAATAGGACAAGACATGACAGACGAAACAATTGAATTAAAAGAAGGTAGCGCAAGCGCACCTGTTGAAATCATCATTTCAGAACCAAAACCAAAAGGATGGTTGGCTTTTTATCGTTCAAGTCATCTTGTGTCTTGGAACGTCATATACCCAAGTGACTATACAAACAGAAATTGGCTTGCTTGTCCATCGCCTTTGTTTGAAACAAGGGATGATGCAATCCGAGAAGTTCAGAAATACGCAGCAAGCTCGGGTGGTGAAGCTAGATTGATATTGGTGACGCTATGACACAAGATGAAATCATTAAGATAGCTAAACAAGCGGGGTTTTTTGAAGACTGTGGTGACTGTCAAGGTATGTGGGCGGCAAACAACAAGCAACTTGAAGCCTTTGCCAAACTGGTAGCAGCTAAAGAGCGTGAGGCGTGTGTACGCAGGGCGCATATTGCGCTTCTTGGTACGCTTGAATCAACGGCGGGCCGTGTCATACACGCAATCCAAACAAGAGGTGAAGCATGATGATTCCCAAGTTCAACTACTTCAGAAGCAAGAAGCATCTTCAAAACGTAGCAAGCCTACCTTGCCAAAACTGCTACATAGAAGGCGAAACCCAAGCCGCCCACAGCAATTGGGCTGAACACGGCAAAGGCAGGGGAATCAAGGCAAGTGACGAATACACAGCCGCTTTGTGTCAAAAATGCCACACAGAACTAGACCAAGGCGCAAGGCTTAACAAAGAACAGCGCAGAATGTTGTGGCAAATGGCCTATCAAAAGACCGTTGCACAGCTAAAAGGCCAAGGCAAATGGCCTGACGAGCTTAACCGTGAGCTTTAGAAGCTGGCATTTTCTCGTGGCGCTTCAGTTCTTTTTCCAAAGCCGCAATGCGCTTCATTTCGTTGCGATGCTCTTTGACGGGTTCATAATGACCTGTTGGGGTCTTTTTAGATTTCATGTCGCCAGAGACTTTAAAATTGGTAGCCATAGGATTTCCTGTTAAAATTGCATTGACATTGTGCCACCAACGGCATAAAGTTACCAAACAACTTCCTAAAGGAAAAATCATGGGTAAGATGGATTCAAACAAAGGCATCCCTAGCACTACTGGCGCTAAAGCACCAATGGGCGCAACTTCTTCTGACCGTAGCGGCGAGCGCAGCGGTATGCTCAAAGGCGGCGTGGCTATGGGCAAAGAAGACGCAGTGGGCGCTGACAAGAAGTTCGACACTGGTCGCACTGCTGGCATCTGCTACGTTAAAGAAAAAGCAGCTTACCGCTAAAAAGCGAAGCCCAAGCAGTTGAGAAGGAACTGCAAGGGCTTCTAAACAAGGCAAATAAGGAGATTCGCCATGTCTGTTAAGAATTGTAAGGCTTGTGACCACTTCTGTGATAGTGGGCAAGCGATTGGAACTTGTCGGCGTTTTCCGTTGTTCCAAACCCGTTCACCAAATGAATGGTGCGGTGAGTTCACGCCTGTGCCTTACTCAGAGCCTGTGCCTGATATGTTGGCATTGCCTGTGCGTGAAATGACGGAAGACAAGCCCAAACGCAAATACACCAAGAAGGTGGCGGCATGAACATCAAGCCATTGCGCGACAAAATCATTGTCAAACCTGAACAACGCTTTAAGTCTGAAGTGTTGGATTTGAGCAAGGTGGAAGGCTACCCAACGACAGGCCATGTGGTCGCCTTGGGTGACGAAGCAGAGCGCCAAGGACTAAAAATGGGCGATAAAGTCCACTTTGGTACGGTGGCAAACACAGCCAAAGACGAATACTTGAAGTTTGAGCCGCTTAAGTTGGGCGATGACCAATGCTTGAAAATGTCATGGATGGATGTGTGTTTTGTTGAAGAAGTTGAATAATGTTCTACGTCTACAAGCATTTGCATCCAATCACCAAAGAAACTTTCTATGTTGGAAAGGGAAGCGGAAATCGTGCCTTTTTCAAGCATCATAGAAACAAGCATTGGAACAACAAAGTCCAGTGTTACGGTGGTTTTGATGTTGTGTTTATAGCAAAAGACATTGAAGAAGAATTGGCCTTCTTGGTCGAAATGGAAGCAATTGACTTTTACAAGCGTCTTGGTTGCAAGCTGGCAAACATCACAAATGGTGGTGAAGGTGCTTCTGGAATGTCACATTCTGTGGAAACAAAGAAAAAGATTGCCGATAAAGCTACTGGTCGCCCTGGTCAATTTAGGGCTGAACACGTTACAGACGCAATGCGTAAAAGTGTTGCTGAAGCAAACAAGAAGCGTGTAGACACTGAGAAAATGAAAGAAAAGCGCACTTTCAAAGGAAAATCACACAGCGAAGAACACAAAGCTAATATGAGCAAAATTCTTACAGGGCGTGTTTTTTCTGAAGAAACCAAGCAAAAAATGCGTGAAGCGCAACAAAAGCGATTTAAAAACAATCCAATTAGTGCTGAAACAAAAGAGAAAATGAGCAAGGCTCATTGCAAAGCATGATAGTCAAAGAGAACATTTACACGCTGGCGCTAGCTTACGGCATAGCCAAGAAGCAGTTGGAGTTCTACAAAAAGAACGGCAACCGCTACTATGTCAGCTTGTATAAAGGCATCGTGTATTCGTTTGAGGAACGGTTTAAGAACCTGAATGAAGACATTGACCTGTTGGCTTACTTTGGTGAAACTAATGCTTAACTGTGATAACTGGTAAATACAAATGACAGACATAACCGAAACCCAAGAAAAGCGCCCTGTTGGTCGCCCGTCACTATACGACCCTGCTTATTGCGATAAGGTCGTTGAATTGGGTCGCATTGGTAAGTCTGTTGAGCAAATCGCAGCTATCCTGAACGTTTCATTAAGAACAATGTATTCATGGCGTGATGCACATGAAGATTTTTTGCACGCCTTGGATGATGCGAAGACTTATGAGCAAGCATGGTGGGAAGAACAAGCCGCTGCTTACATGGTTGAGAACAAGGAAAGTGACCGCCTAAACGCATCGTTGTGGTCGCGTTCAATGGCTGCACGATTCCCAAAGAAGTACCGTGAAAGCACAAAGACTGAGATTACGGGTGCTGATGGTGCGCCTTTGCTTTCAGGCATTAACGTGACGTTTGTGAAGCCAGCAGAAGAATAATTCCCTGATAGCTCAGTTGGTAGATAGCGTCTGACTGTTAATCAGAAGGTCCGTGGTTCGAACCCACGTCAGAGAGCCAATTAAGGAAAAAATGTCAGAAGTCAACACCGCCATTGCTAATGCACAGTTTCCCATCAAGCTGCAATGCTTGTTTGAGAAGTCACGCTATAAAGTTTTGTACGGTGGTCGCGGTGGCGCTAAGTCTTGGGGTGTGGCAAGGGCGTTGCTGATTAAAGCCGCCAAAGACCAATTGCGTATTCTGTGCGCCCGTGAGTTTCAGACTTCAATCAAGGATTCAGTCCACAAGCTGTTGTGCGACCAGATTGAATCACTAGGGTTAGGCTCGTTCTACGAAATAACTCAAACAAGCATCCGTGGCAAGAATGGGTCAGAGTTCAGCTTTGTTGGCTTGAAGAACAACGTGGCAAACGTCAAGTCTTATGAAGGCGTGGACATTTGTTGGGTTGAGGAAGCGCAGACAACCAGCCGTTTGAGCTGGAACGTGCTTATCCCAACCATCCGCAAGCCAAACTCTGAGATTTGGATTACGTTCAACCCTGAGTTGGAATCAGACGAGACTTATCAGCGGTTCGTGCTTCACCCGCCTGATGACTGCATCGTGGTCAAGATTAACTGGTCAGACAACCCTTGGTTTCCTGACACGCTACGGCTTGAGAAAGACCAGCTAAAGAACCGTGACCCGCAAGCCTACAACGTGGTTTGGGAAGGCTTGTGCCGCCAAACAGTTGATGGCGCTGTGTTTGCCAAAGAAATGCAAGTGGCTGAGTTGGATGGGCGCATCACAAAGGTCAACTACGACCCCACAAAGCCTGTTCACGCCATCTTTGATTTGGGTTGGTCTGACGCTACCGCCATTTGGTTTTTGCAGTTTGTGGGCATGGAAACACGCATCATTCGTTACATTGAAGGCAACCAGCAGACAATGAGCGAGTATCTGGCAAAGATGCAAACGTTTGGATATATCTATGACACGCTTTGGCTACCGCATGACGCTGAGAATAAGACTTTGGCTGGCAATGGTCGCAGCATTGAAGAAATTGTCAGGGCTGCTGGCTACAAAACCAAAATCATTGGCAAAACCCCTATCTTGGACAGTATCAACGCTGCCAGAACCATCTTCAGAAACTGCTGGTTTGACCGTGACAATTGCCACGAAGGATTGCAGTGCTTGCGTCACTACCGTTACG
>Ga0247723_1000689_pt1 | contig 21940 bp, 14 predicted proteins | sample MSEWelMarce5H_FC_FD_189079 | JGI IMG/M metagenome (GOLD analysis project Ga0247723, IMG submission 189079) | Subsurface sediment microbial communities from gas well in West Virginia, United States - MSEEL Well Study Marcellus 5H_FC | ecosystem: Environmental > Terrestrial > Deep subsurface >... | reverse complement strand
TATCAGTATCTGGTTCAAATGCTATTTTGAATCAAAATGTATCTTCATCTACTTGGACATTTAACCACCAATTAAATAATTTATATCCTGTATTTACTATTTTTGATAGTAATGATGATGTGATTATTCCTCAAAGAATACATGTTGTAGATACAGGAAGTGCAGTAATATACTTTAGTTCACCTAGAACAGGTACTGCAGTTGCTTCTGTAGCAGGTAATCAAACATTTGCTTTATCATCTTCATTAGCAGCAACAGCATCTCTTGCTTTAACTGCAATATCATCTTCATATTCAGCAACTGCTTCGTTTGTAACGTTAGCTCAAACAGCATCATTTGTAACAACAGCACAAACTGCTTCATTTGTACAAACTGCTCAAACAGCAAGCTTTGTAACAACTGCTCAAACAGCTTCGTTTGTAATGTTAGCCCAAACAGCTTCTTATGTATTAACTGCAATAAGTGCTTCATTCGCAACAACAGCTATTACAGCATCTATACTTAAAAACACTTCAGCTACAGTTAGTTCATCTACTGCTGTTTATACTTCAGGTTCTTCATTATTATATAACTTAAGTGCATTTAAAGGTGCAATGATTGATTATGTAGTAAGTACAAGTGGAAGTGGAGCTAGTATTAGAGGTGGTACATTTACTGCGGTTTGGAATGCTGTTTCTTCATCAACAAATGAAGTAACAACAATGGATATTGGTAATACTGATAATGTACAATTTGCAGCAGACGCTACAGGTAGTGTATTTGTTAATATAACATCTGGTAGTTGGGTTGTTGATTCATTATATAGAGGGTTAGGTACAGCTATAGTTGCCTCAGCACCACCAACCACTTATTCTGTGGGTGATGCTGCATTAGGTGGCATTGTAGCTTATATTTTACAACCAGGAGACCCAGGATATGATGCAGGTGTACAACATGGTTTAGTAGCCACTGCAGCAGATATTTCAACAGGTGCAGCATGGGGATGTTCAGGTACATCAATTACAGGGGCAGATGGTACAGCGATAGGAACAGGAAATCAGAACACTATTGATATAATGGCTGGTTGTGCTACAGCAGGCATTGCAGCTAGACTTTGTGGTGATTTAACAGAAGGAGGATATTCTGATTGGTATTTACCAAGTTTAGATGAGCTACAGCAATTGTACAATAATAGAGTAGCTATTGGTGGTTTTGCAAATGCTAGCTATTGGAGCTCTACGGAATTAAGCAACACAGATGCACTTGAATATGAGTTCCAATCTAATAGTACAAATCTTGACTTCAAGTTTATATCAAAACGTGTTCGTGCAATAAGAAGTTTTTAAAAAATATTTATAAATAACACTATTAGTGGAAAATGAAACTAATAAAACAATATGGCAAACGAATTTAAAGTAAAAAACGGACTCTACGTCTCTGGTTCTACTACAATAACCAATAACACAACTATAACAGGATCTTTAGTTGTAAATGGAGGAATTACAGGTTCATTATTAGGAACCTCGTCATATGCCATAAATGCTTCAACAGCATCAAGTGCTGATGATTTATTAGTAAGAGGTACATTAACTGCACAAACATTAGTAATACAAACTATTACATCTAGTGTAATATACAGTAGTGGATCAAATAAGTTTGGAAACGATTTAGCTAATACTCAACAATTAACTGGTAGCGTTACAGTAACAGGATCATTAGCAGTTAACGGCTCTAATGTAGTGTTAACTAACCAAACAGCTTCAATGTCTGTAGCTACAGCAAGCTTCACTCCAAATGCTATTGTAAGTGCTGCTATTGATCTTCCATTAAAAGATACAATATTATTTACTTTAGGTAATGGTACTACATCTACAGCTACTATTAATAATGTAGGTACAGCTTCATTAGCAGAAACTGCTTCATACTGGAGTGGTTCAATTGTAAATGCTCAAACTGCTTCATTCGTAACTACAGCTCAAACAGCTAGTTACTGGAGTGGTAGCATTCAAAATGCTGTAAGTGCTGCATTCGCAGATTTAGCTACAAGTTCATCTTACGCTGCAACTGCTTCATTCGCCTTAAATGGTGGTGGAGGTGGAATTAGTGCAATATCAATTGCAGATGAAGGTATCTTACAAGGTTCAGCTTCATACTTTGATTTCACAGGCAATGGTGTAAGTGTAGTAGTAGCAAGCAACACAGCTTCATTCACTATAACAGGTGGTGGAGGAGGAACTTCAGGATTAACAACTCAATTTACTCAATCTTCAGCAGCAGTAAGCTGGAGCTTTACACATAATTTAAATACAAGAACTCCAGTAGTTCAAGTATATGATTCAGGATATAATCAAATTACTCCACAGTACATTTCATCTTCAAATGCTAATGAAGTTGTTATTGGATTTGGTATTGCAACAACAGGATACGCTGTAATTTCTACAGGCGGTACGTTGTATGTAACTGGATCAAACGTAATTTTAAACCAAACAGCATCAGCTGCTACTTGGAGCTTTAACCACGGATTAAACACTCAATACCCAGTATTCCAAGTGTTTGATTCAAACAATGAAGTAATTATACCTACTACTATTAAAGCAGTAGATAGTGCTTCAGCATTAATTTACTTCCCAGTACCAGTATCTGGTAAAGCTGTAGCAAGCTTTGCAGGATTAAGTGGATCTATGGGTAGTGGAGCTGGTTTCCCATTCTCTGGATCTGCTGTAATAACAGGTAGCTTCTTAGTATCAGGATCATTTGTTGATTTTACAAATGTAGGTTCATTTACTGGTAACTTAACAGGTACAGCTTCATACGCTACATTTGCATTAACAGCATCTACAGCTCCTGGATACACAGTACAATTTAGCCAAACAGCATCAGCAACAACTTGGAGCTTTACCCACAACATGGGTACAAGAAATCCAATTGTACAAGTTTATGGAGATGACTACAAACAATTAATGCCAAACGATATTGTTGGTATAGATGGATCTACAGTAGAAGTTAGATTTGATTATGCAACTACAGGATACGCTATTTTATCAAATGGTGGTGGATTGTATATTACAGGATCTACATCAACATTAATTCAAACTTCAGCAGCAACTACTTGGTCATTTAATCACCAATTAAATACTAAATACCCAGCATTTGAAGTTTATGATGAAAATGATTTAGTAATCATACCTGCAGGTATCAAAGCAATCGATGTAGACAATGCAGAAATTTATTTCTCAGGTGCACAAGCAGGTAGAGCAATTGCTAACTTTAGTGGTATAAACGGATTACAAGATAATGCTGTAAGTGCATCTTATGCATCAAGTGGTTCTGTATTCCATGTTGATAAAGTAGTAATGGATAGATCATTGATGGATTACGCTCAAGTGAATTCATCAATTGTAGGATCTAATAACATGTTTACTCAAGCTACAGGATCTTACACTTCAATGTTTGTTAACTATACAGTAGCAAGCGGCTCAAATGCAAGATCAGGTCAAATTATAGCAGTATGGAATGCTGGAACAACAGAATATAATGATGTTTCAACAAACGATATTGGTAATACCTCAGCGGTAACAGGTTCAGTATCAATCGTATCAGGTGAAGCACAATTAAATTTCCAAACTAATACATCAGCTTGGAGAATTAAGAGTACAGCAACCTTTATGTAATATTTATATAAAACCCCGCTTTGGGGATAGGGAACCAAAGCATTAATATATGGCAAATGAATTTATAGCCCGTAATGGGATAACAAGTTTAGGAAATATAGTAGTATCAGGTAGTATAACAACTACAGGTACAGTTGCTATTTCAGGTTCTATTGCATCAGCATCTTTTGCTACAATTGCAGCAACTGCATCTTCAGCTGATAACTTTTTAACTAGAGGTACTTTAACAGCTCAAACACTTGTAGTACAAACTATTACAAGTAGTGTTGATTTTGTGACTGGAAGTACAAGATTTGGATCTTCACTTTCTAATACCCATGTATTTACAGGTAGTGTTAATGTTAGTGGATCAGGTAATTTTTTAAGCAGTGTAACGGCAAATAATTTTATCGCAACAAGTACTGGTAATGCAAATGTATTCAACGCAGCATCAGCAACTAATGGTTGGATGCAAGTAGCAATGAATAATACAAACGGAAGTGCAATACTTGGTATTGAAGGGGATACGGCTGGTACAACAACAAATGGTTCACTTGCTTATGCAACTATTTTAAGAAATTATACTAATACTGCTTTACAAATAGCTACAAATAACATAGTTCGTGCAACCATTACAGGTGGCGGAAATGTAGGAATAGGAACAGCAAATATATCTACAGAAGCTAATCTCCACTTAGGTGCTCAAAGTGCATTAGAAGGTGGACAACTAATATTACAAAGAGGTACATCACAAGTATCCGCTAGTCACTTAGATAACTATTCTAATCAATTTAGAATAATGTCTGGTACAGATACTATTAGTAATACTGTTCGTATGAGTATGGATATGACAAATGGTGCAACTACGTTTTATGGTAGTGTAACATCTCCATCACTATATGGTAATAGTTATTCACAAACATCTGCAAGTGGTACTACATCTTTTATTAATACTGGAATTTTTTATAATACATCTCTAACTGGTTTTTTTAATAATGGAACGTATCTTTTAGCAGTTACAGGTAATCCTAATGGAGCTGGTAGCTCTGAATATAGAGGTGTATATATTGGATATATTTTTGTAACAACTGGGTATGATTTTGGAATTACAAATGTTGTACAAAGAATTAGCTATACACAATTAGTTACTGGAGATCCTCTTAATATAGGAGCTCTTACAATTTCAGCTGTGTTTTGGAATGGTACAACAGAAACTACTCAACAAATAAATGGAACTACAAATAATCAGATTAGAATAAAAATATCTGGATATAATTCTAGTAACATAGGTGCAGCACAAGTTGTTACACTAACTAAAGTTATCTAATAAAAAAATTAAACGCTCAATAATATGATACTTAACTCACCTACAATATCAGGCTCACTAACAGTAACAGGTAATATATTAACCTCAGGCAGCATAACGCTATCAGGTTCTATTGCATCATCATCTTTTGCTTCAACAGCATCATTTGTTGCTTTAGCACAATCTGCATCAAATGCAGTTAGTGCTCAAACAGCATCATTTGCGAATGCATTTACAGTTGCAGGTAATTTAACTGCACAAACATTAGTTGTACAAACAATTACTAGTTCAGTGGATTTTGTGACTGGTTCTACGCGATTTGGATCATTAGCTGCTAATACGCATGTGTTTACTGGATCGATGAGTGTGAGTGGGAGTGGAACGTTTGCAAGTAGTATAACAGCAACAAATGGAAACTTTAGTGTAGAAAGTTCAGCTACAAATAGTGTTTTAGACATTTTAACTTTAACACATACAACTTCAGGGACTGCAGCAAGTGGTTTAGGTGCAGGGATATTATTTAGAGCAGAAAGACCTTCAAGTGGGATTACATTAAGTAGAGGTGCAATTTATGGTGTATCAGGTACGGATGCAGACGATGATGGAGATTTAGCATTTTATACTTTAAAAGATACAGGTGCTAGTGGATTTAATGAAAAAATGAGAATCACAAGCGCTGGAAATGTTGGAATCGGAACGAGTATTCCACAAAGTATTTTTCATATTGGAGCACCAGCTCCTGCAAATTCAGGTGTAAAAGCTTATACAGGACTTGCAAATAGCTATGAAGGATTTTTATTTGATTATTACTATAATACGGCAGCAAGTAATTTAAGATTATTTGATATTGTGGCTTTAGGTGCAAGTACAACAGGAATTGGTGGTTCTGATATACGTTTTTTAACAGTTCCTCAAACAACAACGGGTACTCCATTAGAAAGATTAAGAATAACTAATTCTGGAAATGTTGGAATAGGTACAACAAATCCAAGCCAACTATTTGAAGTAGTAGGCGGTGAAATTAAAGCAGGTAGAATAGATTCAAGTATTGAAGGTGGACAAGTAAGCTTTGGTAGAAGTACTGATAATGCTACTACTTGGTATATTGATGCTTATGGAAATTCATCATCAACTCAACTTCGTTTTGTTAATGTTTCCAATTCAGTAGTTGCAATGACTCTTACTGGAAGTTATGTTGGAATAGGAACGAGCAGCCCTAGTAATCCATTACATCTAGTTAATGCAAATCATTATCAGTTTAAAATACAAGATAGTGCTGCATCTATGTTATTCGGAGCAGATGATAGTACTATGATTGGTATTGAAATGGCAAATAGTGCCGGTGCAACTTGGTTTATAGGCCCTCATGATCCCGGTACTAGCGGCATTCAAGATAGATTAACAATAGGTAGATTATCGGGTACTTGGTCATATCCAGCTAAATTTTCATCAGGTGGGAATTTAACTATTTTAGGAACATTAACACAAAATGCATCCGATATAAGATTAAAAGATAATATAGAAAATATACCTAATGCTCTTAATAAAATTTTATCTTTAAATGGATTTATATTTAATTGGAATGAATTAGCATCTAATCTAGGACCATACTCTACTGATACTAAACAAGTTGGTGTATCAGCACAAGAAATACAATCAGTTTTACCAGAGGCAGTATTTTTAGCTCCTTTTGATGTTGATAGTTTTGATGATAATAAATCAAAAAGTGGAGAAAATTATTTAACAGTTCAATATGATAAAATAATTCCATTATTGATTGAAGGTATTAAAGAACTAAAAGCACAAAACGACGACCTACAATCACAAATAAACGAATTAAAGGCTCAATAAGATGATTATACATAACCCCATATTAACAGGTTCATTCACAGTTAACGGCACAGATGTCTCAAGCATCACCAGTTCAGCCGCTAGTTTAACTTCGTTAAACGCATATACAGCGTCTCAAAACAATAGAAATGGAACTTATGCTACTACAGGTAGCAATACCTTTGCAGGTATTCAAACTGTAAATAGTAACTTAGTAGTTACTGGTTCTATTACTGCGCAGACGTTGGTGGTACAAACTGTAACGTCATCTGTGGTTTATAGTTCAGGATCTAATGTGTTTGGAAATAATATTGCAAATACGCAGGTATTTACTGGGTCAATGAATTTGACTGGTTCATTAACTGTTGTAACAACAGGAACTGAGTTTCAAGTAAATGCTAATGGAGTAAAGTTTGGAAATGTTATAGGTGATGCTCATAGTATTACAGGTAGTGTTGGTATAAGTGGATCTTTAAGTGGTTCAAGTGCTAACTTTAGTGGTAATGTTACAATAAAAGGAAATACAAACCAACAATTAATTTTAGATTATACGACTGCAAGCGGAGGTTTTACTTGGCAAACATTTGCAATTAGTGGGGTTAATAAATATAGAATATTTGGTAATACTGATAATAGTTTTATATTATATAGTGATGTTTTAGCTTCAAATGTATTATCAATAGCCTCTACTGGTGCTACTACATTCTCAAGTACAGTAACCTCAAAAGGTTTAGTTGTTGTTGGAGCAAGTGGAGGGTATACAACAGGTGATAATACTTATATAAATTTAGGAGGTTCTGCATCTCCAGATACTTTTGGAGCGATAAACGCACCATTTGGTGATGTAATGAAATTTAATTCATATCATGGTTATCAATTTAAAACAAGTAATAGTACTGCCTCTCCAGTAACAATGTTTAGTATTGGGATAAGTGGTGCTGCTACATTTGCAAGTAGTGTAACGTCAGGTACTGAATTTATATCATATTCTGGCATTAATATGGATGCTGGTGGTGGAACTATTAGAGGTGGGTTAACGATTAATTATTCAACTGGAGAATTTAAGCATTATTGTGGAGTTACTAGTAATTCATATTTTCAAACATTCCATACCAACGGAACCGAACGAATGAGAATAACAAGTGGCGGAGTTGTGTCAATAAATGATAGTGGCACAGAAGCAAATGCCGGACTTGATAGATTTACACTTGGTTATGGAATTGGAAGTTATGGATGGTTACAAACTTGGGCTTCAACACCATTATATTTAAATAGACTAGGTAATAATGTATCTGCTTTTGGATCAGCTGGTTTTGGATTAATTACAACAACATCTTCAGATGTTAGGATTAAGAAAAACATAGTATCTATAGAATCAGCATTAGATAAAGTAAATGCTTTAAGAGGTGTTTATTTTGAATTTGATAAAAACAATGAGTTAGAAGTATCAGTTCCTCATGGTAAAACAAGAGTAGGATTAATTGCTCAAGAAGTAGAAACCATTATACCAGAAGCAGTAATAGATGGAGATAATGATGGTACTCCAAAATCAGTAGATTATACAGGTTTAGTGGGAGTATTAGTAAAAGCAATCCAAGAATTAAAAGCAGAAATTGACGAATTAAAAAATAAATAATAATGATCTCATATTTTCCAGTCGTAACAGGTTCACTAACAGTATCAGGTAGTGTAAATATAAGTGGAGGAATAACAGCTTCAGGCGGCATATCCATTTCAGGCTCTATAGCTTCAGCATCGTTTGCTTCAACAGCATCGTTTGTTGCTTTAGCACAATCTGCATCAAATGCAGTTTCTGCACAAACAGCATCGTTTGCAAATACATTAACTGTAGCAGGTAATTTAACTGCACAAACGTTGGTGGTGCAGACGATAACGTCAAGTGTTGATTTTGTTACTGGCTCTACGCGATTTGGATCGTTGTTAGATAATACGCATGTGTTTAGTGGTAGTGTAACAATGAATCCAAATGGGTTGTTTGTTAGCTCAAGTGGAGTTGTTGGTATAGGGACTACAAGTCCTAATGAAATACTTGAAGTATTTGGTTCTGAAGTAGCTGGAACTTCTCAACAAACAAGAATAAGAATAGCTCAAGCAGCTAGTGTTAGTTCAAGAGTAAACCTAGTTTCAGGAGTAATATCAGGTTCAAATCCTTATTTTGCTATTGAAGCTAGACAAGGATCAAGTCCTTTTGCTATAGTTGAAAGATTAAGAATAGATGGTTCTGGAAATGTTGGAATAGGAATAACATCTCCAACCACTCTTCTTCATATAAATGGTTCAAGTGCTACTTTAACCATTGCTGATAGTGCATCTTATGCAGCAGGAGTTGGAGGAAAATTATCACTACATGGTAATTATCGTTCAGTTGGAGATATTACTGAAGGTGGATATATTAAAGCAAGCAAAACCAACTCTAGTAATGGTGATTACGGCTTTGATATGGTTTTTGCAACCTCAAATTATACAGCAGGTGTAGCTGAAAGAATGCGTATTACAAGCACAGGTAATATTGGTATAGGTACTTCATCCCCAAATACTTTTTTACATATTTCAGGTTCTAACACAAGTAATAGAGGTCAATTATCTATTCAATCAAACAATTCTTCAAATGCTGCAAAAGCAACTTGGTATTATGATACTTTTAATAGTGGAGAAATTGGTACTACAAGTTCTGATTTTTATGCTTTAGCAACTAATAGTTTTTTATTTTATGCTGGTGGAAACCCACGTATGACAATAACGAGTAATGGTAATATACTAATCAATCAACCATCCGCATTAACCGGAGTTACTACTTCTGTAGAAATGTCAGGAGTAGGTTCATCAACACCCACACTACAAGCTTCTTATAATGTATATGCTAACCACGGTGCGGCTAATACTACTTGGAGGGGATATAATGTATTCCATAAATCAAGGGGTACAACAGCAGGTTCTGTAACAGCGGTAGCAGCTGATGATTTTCTTGGAACAATTAGATGGAATGGTGCAGATGGTACAGGTTTTGTAATAGGCGCTGAAATAACCGCTATAGTAGATGGTACAACCGGTACTAATGATATGCCTACAAGATTAATATTTTCAACAACAGCTGATGGTGGTTCAAGTCCAACAGAAAGAATGCGTATAACAAATAGTGGTCAAGTAAGAGTTATTGGAGTAGGAAATACCTTAGCATTTGATACAGACGGCTCAGGTGCTTCAACAACTCTTGGAACTAACGGTCAATATGATTTTAGAATATATAATGCTAGAGGTGGTGCATCTAACATAGATGTATCTACTTACGATATTGGGTTTGGTACAAATGGCTCAACTAACCGATATAGAATGGGTACTAATTCTTTTATCCCCTCAGCAGATAATTCTTATAGTTGCGGTGCAAGTGGTCAAAGATGGTCAGCAATATGGGCGGCAAACGGTACAATCCAAACATCAGATCAAAGACAAAAGAAAGATATTATTGATTCTAATTTAGGATTAGAATTTATTAACAAATTGAGACCTGTTTCTTACAAATGGAAAGTAGGAAAAAATGTTGTAACAGTTGATGGTGAAAGAATTGATGAAAATGGTGCAAGACATTCTAATGATATAATAACACCCGTTGAAGGTACAAGAACACATTATGGTTTAATAGCACAAGAAGTTAAAGAAGTATTAGGCGATATTGATTTTGGTGGATATATTCATGATGAAGAAACAGATACTTTAGCCTTAAGATATGATCAATTTATATCTCCATTAATTAAAGCAATTCAAGAACTCAACACCAAATTCGAAGAATACAAGGCAACTCATCCATAATATTTATACGTAATGAATTTATATCAACCAACAATAACAGGCTCACTATCGATATCAGGTAGTGTTAATATTAGTGGATCAATTACTATCGCGGGTGGCGGTACTATATCAGGTACTGCATCAATAGCAACTACTGCATTAACTGCATCATCTGCAGATAACTTTTTAGTAAGAAATACATTAACTGCGCAGACGTTGGTGGTGCAGACGATTACTAGTTCGGTGGATTTTGTGACTGGCTCTACGCGATTTGGATCTTTACTTTCAAACACACACGTGTTTAGTGGTTCTGTATCTATGAATCCAAACGGGTTATTTGTTAGTGGAAGTGGAAGAGTTGGTGTTGGAACCACAGATCCACTATATAAACTTCATGTTGAAGAAGCAGCACCTAGAATTTACATTAGAGCTACAGGTAGTGGAGGAGATGCTGGTGTATTTATGAAAGCCTCTTCAAGTTTTGCAGGAGGATGGACAGTAAAAGATGATGGTAATAGAAATTTTTGGATATATTCTGATTATGCTAGTGCTACTAGGTTATACATTGACTCTATTGGTAATATTGGTATAAATGGTGTTACTCCAACCTCAGCTTGGGGATCTAACACAAAAGCAATACAAATAGGGTCAGGATCATTATATAATGACGGTTTTAATAATATATTAATAGCAAATAATTCTTATTTTAATGGTAGTAATAACACATATGTAAGTACAGGATATGCCTCTAGATATTTTCAAGAATTTCCTAATGGAAATCATTATTTTCAAGTAGCACCTAGTGGAAATGCAGGTTCATCATTTGTCTATACGTCTTCTCTTTTTATAAAAAATAATGGATTTATAGGTGTTAACACAGAAAGCCCATCAGTAAGATTTCATGTTGTTGGAGGGAATGAAAATGGTATAAGATCTATAGTTGGAGGAACTTATTCTCCAATCCAATTTAGTGGAGATAATAACATAACTTCTGGTTCTATAAATGCATATAATGGAGTTGTAGTAATAGGAAGAACAACAGCTCCTGGAACTGGAGTAAACCCAGATATTGCTATAAATTCTTCAGGAAATGTAGGAATTGGAATACAATCACCATCATCTTCACTTCACGTTGTTGGAACTATTCGTTCTTCTACTGGTGCTAATTACACAAGTTTAGGTTATGATGGTGTTTATTGTAATACTTCAAATTTATATCTTGATGCTGGTAATTATGATATGAGGTTTTATACTGGAAATACATCAAAAGCAACACTAACAAGCGGTGGGTATTTTAGATTAGCAACAGCAGGTATACAGTTTAATGGCGATACCGCAGATGCAAATTCATTAGACGATTATGAAGAAGGTACAATCAATATTGCAACACTTACCGATGGATCATCAACATTAAGTCAATTTACAGGTAACCAAACATTATCTTATACTAAAATAGGTAATAGGGTATATGTTAATGGTAATATATACAATCAAAGTATTAGTGGAACCTGGTCAAGTCCTCTTAGAATACCTTTACCTTTTACAGCAGCTTCTGGAGATGGAAGAAATAGATCTTACGGACATGCTGCTTTATATAACTGGGGGAGTACAGATAATATTTACCTAATAGAAGCTGGATCAACATATGCAACACTTGTTTCTGCTGGCAGTGGAGGTCCTTGGGGTACAATAACAACATCTTCAGGCTTTACAGCAATAGTAAATTTTTCATATATAACATCATAAAAATTAATATAAAATGGCATTAATAGAAAAAACATTAGTAGATCAAATAGAGGTAACACAACTTAATACAATTCAAGTTCGTATTGCTAACATTATTGAAAAAGATGGAATAGAAATATCTAAAACCTATCAAAGACATGTATTAGCCCCAGGCGACGACGTAACAAATGAAGACTCAAAAGTACAAGCAATAGCAAACGCTGTTTGGACAGAAGAAGTAATTGCAGCTTATCAAGCATCATTAAGTGATAGATTAGGATAAAAATAATGCAGTTTACCCTGGGTCTTGTATATTTATATCCATGGCAATAGTATATAGACATTTACACGATGATGGAACTGTATTTTATATAGGTATAGGTAAGAAACTAAAACGAGCATATACCAAAGATAGAAGATCACCTATATGGAAATATGCAGTTAACAAATATGGATTGAATGTTGAAATTTTACATGACGATGTTTCTTGGGAAGATGCGTGTAAAATAGAACAGGATTTAATTAAGCAATATGGTCGAAAAGCGTTTGGAGAAGGAACATTGGTTAATTTAACTGAAGGAGGTGATGGGCAATTGGGTTTAAAAGCTAGTGAAGAGACAAAACAAAAAATGAGTGAATCCCATATGGGACTAAACACATGGTCTAAAGGTAGAGTAATGTCTGAAGAGGAAAAACAAAGTAGAAAAGAATACATGGATAAACATGGTCCTTTTGCTAAAGGTCATACCAAATCAGAGGAATCAAGACAAAAGACAAGTGAAAAATTAAAAGGTAGACAGCTAGCACTTGGATCTAGACGTACTGAAGAGCACAAACAACGAATATCTATTGAACGTACGGGAGAAGGTAATCCGATGTTTGGAAAAAACCATAGTGAATATACTAAACAAAAAATGAGAGAGTCTGCTTTAAATAAACCTAAAGTTACTTGTCCTCATTGTAATAAAATTGGTAGCTCCCATAATATGGTTAGATGGCATTTTGATAATTGTAAAACTTTAAAACAAATAATATGCAGTACATAGTACTAGAACAATTTATACCCGGATTAGATCAGATTTGGGTTGCTCGTTTAAATCCAGAAGATCCAATCTACGTATTTGATAACTTAGAAGAATGTGAAGCAAAAGCCGCAGAATTACAAGCAGCTGACGAAACTGGTAGATTATACAAGGCATCAGAAGTAGACGCTACAGCAACCTACTAATATTTTTCAATATTTATACTTGATAAATCTTGTATAAATAATGATAATAGATAGTCCTATCATAAGTGGCTCATTAGCCGCGTCTGGTTCACTCAATCAAGTTGGAAATGTAACGATCACAGGTAGCTTAACAGTTACTGGTAATATTAGTGGTACTGCAACAAGTGCATCATATGCGCTTACTGCATCTCATGCAACAAACGTTCCACAAACAGCATCATTTGCAGATAGCGCAACAAGTGCATCTTTTGCTTCAACAGCTTCGTTCTCATTGAACGTTCCTGTTACATCATCTTATGCTAATAATGCTACATCAGCATCATTCGCTACAACCGCCTCTTATTTAACAGGATATATATCACCTTTCCCATATACGGGATCTGCAATTATTTCAGGTAGCTTAGTAGTTACAGGCTCTGTAGCTGTAAGTAATCTTCAAGGAACTGGAGTAAGATATTTAGTAACTGATGCTTCAGGTAGCATAACTGCTCAAACAGCATCAGCAGCAATCAAACAAACACAAGCGTTTACCTCATCGGCAAACCAAACCTCATTCACAATAGATAATGGTTACACTACAGGTTTAGTTGATGTTTACATCAACGGATCTAAATTAGCACCTGGTGTTGAATTTACAGACACTTCAGGTACAGTTATTACACTTGCTACAGGATCAAATTCAGGCGATTTAGTTGAATTTGTAAAATATTTCCCAGCATCAGGCGTTACAAACAACGCATTAAGACAATTAACAACATTAACAGGTAGTGCAGGTCAAACTGTATTCTCTGCATCATATACACCAGGATTATTAGATATATTCTATAATGGCTCTAGGCTATCAACTAGCGATTATACGGCTAATAATGGTACTTACTTTACACTTGCAACAGGCTCCGTAGACGGAGATATATTAGATATATTAGTTTATTCATACCAAGTAGGCGCTTTTAGCGGTATTGGAGGTCAAGGTATAGCTACACAAGTAGCATACTTTGGAACTACAAACTCAATAACTGGTTCACCTAATTTTACTATTAGTGGTTCAACTATGACTGTTACTGGTTCATTAATAGTATCAGGTAGTGGAACCTTTACAAATATTGGTCCTGCAGTGTTTAGCGGAAGCTTAACATCAACAGCAGGATTTACAGGTTCATTCTCAGGAACAGCTACATCAGCATCGTTTGCTTCAACAGCATCGTTTGTTGCTAATGCTCAAACAGCATCATTTGTTGCTAATGCTCAAAGTGCATCGTATGTTTTAAATGCTGTTTCTTCATCGTTCGCTACAAGTGCAGTAACAGCATCTTATGCTGATTCTTTAACAGTAGCAGGTACTTTAACAGCACAAACGTTAGTAGTGCAAACAATAACTTCAAGTGTTGATTTCGTAACTGGATCGACTAGATTCGGATCTATAAGTGCTAATACTCATCAATTTACTGGAAGTGTTAGTGTAAGTGGTTCTATTATATCTTCAAGCCCTATCACAGGTTCAGGATTTTCAACTACAGCTAACGTTAACTTAGGTAATTTTGATTTAACATCTAAATATTTAATAAGTGATGGTTCAGCAGGATTAGGTGGTGTTATAAGCATAAGACAAGATGCTACATATTTACCAAAAGGTAATGGTTATTCTAGTATTGCTTCCTCATTTTCTGTGTTTGAATTTTATGGTTATACTGGAGCATCTACTTATAAAAACTTTACATTTAGATTTGATGGATTAACTGATAATACTCGTAGAGACTATACACTACCTGATACTTCAGGTACACTTGCATTATTAAGCGGCTCTCAAACCTTTAATGGGGCAACTACATTTGCAAGTAATGTAACTGTGGGTGGAAATGCAATAGTTCAAAGCGGAAGTGTATTAAGTGTTTATCGTACAGATAATACAAGAGCAATACAATTATATACAACAACTGATGAATGTGTACTTAATAGTTGGGAAGCATCAAGTGAGCCTTTACATATTCGTTCTATGGGAAGTGGCGGTAGAATACAATTTTTTACAAGTGGATCAGAAAAAATGCGTATTACAAGTGGTGGTGCGGTAAATATTGGGATGACATCTAATGACTATGCAAGGTTAGCAGTTAAATCTAATTCTACAAACAACTATGCTGGTTTTAATGTTTATGCACCTGGAAATAATAACTTTATTGCATTAACACATGATAATAATGTTGGTTGGATTACAACTGAATTTGCATCGGGTGGTACGGGTTTTACACCTTTAGCATTTGCAGTAAATGGAGCAGAAAGATTTAGATTAACACTTGATGGCGCGCCTAAATTTAGAATTGGCGGTGCTACATTAAGAGATGTAAACAATTCAGTTCCTGAAATTTCACAAGCATTAAATGTGCATTGTTTAGCATTAAGTCAAAAAACTTCCGATTTTTCTCAAGATGGGTTTGGTGCTTTTGGTATTGCGGTAGATAGGGCTAATACTTCAGCTTATGTTTTTGCCGGATGGTATTCTTCTACAACCAGCGATAAAGAATTTAGTTTTAGAGGTGATGGGCAAGCTTATGCAGATGGTTCTTGGAATGGTGGCGGTGCTGACTATGCGGAATATTTTGAATGGTTTGATGGTAATATTAATAATGAAGATAGAAGAGGCTATTCTGTTTCTTTAGTTGGTAATAAAATAAAAATTGCAGAAAAAGGCGAAAAAATAATTGGTATAATTTCCGGCAATCCTTCGGTTATAGGTGATTCAGCTTGGAATATGTGGAGTGAAAAATATTTAAGAGATGATTTTGGAACTTATGTTAGAGATGAAAATGGTTATAGAATATTAAATCCAAATTACAACCCAGATACAGAATATATACCAAGAGAACAAAGACCAGAATGGAGTGTTGTAGGATTAATGGGTAAATTAAGAATAAGAAAAGGCCAAGAAACAATGCCAACTTGGATTAAAATGAGAGATATTTCAGATACCGTTGAAGAATGGTTAGTAAAATAAAAACGAATTAAAGAATAAATAATGAGCAAAACCCGCGACACCGGTTTCTTAGGTAACGTAATAAAAGTAGATACAAGTGGAAACGTTTCATTTGTAAGTGGTTCTACTACATTAGCAACCATCAATACATCAGGACAATTATCAGGTTCATCACCTGTATTATCTTCATCGTATGCATTGAATGCCGATTTATTGGATGGATTAGATTCAACTCAATTTACATTGACTAGCTCGTTTAACGCGCAAACGGCGTCGTTTACGGCGTTTACAGCATCTGTAAATTCATTTACAGCGTCTCAACTTGTATTAAATGGAACGTATGCTACTACTGGTAGCAATACATTTGCTGGTATTCAAACGATTAATTCCAATTTAATTGTTACTGGTTCAATAACTGCGCAGACGTTAGTGGTGCAGACGATAACATCGAGTGTTGATTTTGTGACTGGATCTACTAGATTTGGATCATCATTAAGTACTAGTACCCATCAATTTACAGGTTCTGTAAGTATAACTGGGTCATTAGATGTTATAACTAATGGAACTGAATTTCAAGTTACAAGTACAGGAGTAAAATTTGGAAACGTTATAGGTGATGCTCATAATATTACGGGTAGTGTTAGCATAAGTGGATCTTTAAGTGGTACAAGTGCTACGTTTAGTGGTGGTGCAACTTTTTTTAATGGAGGCAATACTTTTATATTTTCTCAAAACGTATTAACATCAGGAAATGCAGATGGAGCTCATATTAGAAATGTTATTTCAACAGCGGCAAACCCAACTTATGCTTGGTCAGGAGATACCGATACAGGAATGTATAGTGATACTGCTAATACTATTGGATTTTCAACTAGTGGTTCAGAAAGAATAAGAGTAAATAGTAGTGGAACTGCAATTTTTAGTGGAGGAAATTCTTCTGATGTTAATACAACTGCTATAAGAATATTAAATACTAAATTTTTAACGTTTTACAATGCTGCTGCAACTGGATGGGCAATGACATTAGGTGCTAATGCTGATAATACTGGTGGGATTGGAGCTAATGCTGGCTTATATCTTCAAACAGGCGGTTCACTAGATACAAGAATGTTTATTGCAAGTGGAGGGAGCATTGGGATCGGAACAACTAGCCCAGACAGAAGATTTACCATAAATTCAGGTGCTTCGGAAGGAGCATTTGGTTTAACATCAAATAATGGTGTTGAGATAGATATGGTTGGATATGGTACTGGATTTACATACCCTCAAGCAAGAATTAAGTTAACAGATGATGGATTTTATGGAGGTAGTTTAAGTATTTGGACAAAACCTAATGGAGCACAAGCAAATGCTTTAGCTGAAAGAATGAGGGTAACAGGTGCAGGTAGAGTAGGTATAGGAACAACAGGCCCAGATGAGAATCTTCACGTAACGAATACGGGAAGCGATACTGTAATGAAGCTAGGTGGAGGGGGCGCTGCACGCGATACAAATTTCTCTATATTCTCTCAAAGTGCTGGAAACACTGTAACAGCCATACATTATAATGGACAAATGGCTTTTTATAGTGGTAAATTTACTATACAATCATCAGGCGCTGCTTCTCTTGTAGGTGCTTTAACACAAAATACTTCAGATATTAGATTAAAAACTAATATTGCTGTTATTGAAAATGCAATTAATAAAATAAAACAATTAAGTGGTTTTACATATAATTGGAACTCATTAGCAAACGAATTAGGAGGATTTGATACTACTATAAAAGAAATAGGAGTAGCAGCCCAATCAGTTAAAGAAGTAGTACCTGAAGCCGTGTTCCCTGCACCTTTTGATAATGAATTTAATCCATCTACTCAGTCACATTATTCAAAAAGTGGAGAAAACTATTTAACAGTGCAATATGAAAAATTAGTACCATTGTTAATTGAAGGTATTAAAGAACTTAAAGCAGAAAACGACACACTAAAAGAAATATTACAACGTAACAATATACAATAATGAAAATAATAGGCGCCAACATAACAGGCTCATTTATATTAAACAGTCAAGATATAACAACCACAATCCAAACATCTAATGTTTGGTCAGGCTCTGTAGCTACAGATATTACTGCTTTAAATGCAGCAACAGCATCTTTAAATAGAGCAACATCTTCATTAAATGCAGCTACAGCATCTTTATTAAGCTATACTGCATCTAACAATGCAGCTATATCTGATATATTGCTTGAAACAGCATCATTTAATGCGTTTAGCTCTAGCATATTAAACTATACTGCATCTACTACTACCGCTATATCAGATATATTGCTTGAAACTGCATCGTTTAATGCATTTAGCGCTTCAATATTAAATCATACAGCATCTACTAATACTGCTATATCTGATATATTGCTTGAAACAGCATCAATAAATACTTTTACATCAAGCATTGATGGAAGGGTATCTACAATTGAAGGTAAATACATAACTACAGGTAGCAATACTTTTGTAGGTGTACAATATGTTTCAAACACAACTCAAGCAACAACCTTTACATCAACTGCTTCTTTATACACCGATGGTGGATTAAGAATAGGTAAAGATGCTTACGTTAGTGGTTCTGCATTTATTAAAGGTAATCTTACCGTATTCGGTACTTCATCAATTGAGTATGTTACCTCATCTGTTTTTGTAGGTTTAGAATACATTGATTTAAATACAGATTTACCTGCATTACGATATGCTGGTATTAGAGTTTATGATAGCGGATCTAACGTAGGTGTAACAGGATCTTTATTCTGGGATTCACAAACTAACCACTGGGTTTATGCAAATCCATCAGGCTCTTCTTACAGTGGTGGTATGATGATTTCTGGTCCTAGAGCAAGTTCTTTAGGTAGTGAACAAGGTACTACAAACAACGCCTTAATGAAAGGTCAAGGTGGTGACCACATTACTTCATCTGCAATTTTAGATGATGGTACTTCTTTAAGAATACCTTATTTAACTATTGTTAATGGAACTGTAGGTGCAACTACATTTTCGGGTAGTGGAGCTAATTTAACTTCTATTCCAAATGCCGCTTTAACTAACTCATCAGTAACTGTAACTGCAGGTACTGGTTTAAGTGGTGGTGGGTCAGTATCATTAGGATCTTCAGTAACATTAACAAATGCTGGTGTTACATCTATTGTTGCAGGAACTAACATTTCAATAAGTGGTGGAACGGGTGCAGTAACAATTACAAACGGAGTTACAAATAATAACCAGTTAACGAATGGTGCTGGGTATATAACGTCGGGAGGAAGTATAAGTGGAGCAGCAGCAAGGATATCTACAAAAGATAATAGAACAATATCTCCTAGTTCAGATAATGCATCAGAATTAAGATTTGGTTTTACTTCATGGGCTAATAATAATTCTTCCCCTTGGGCTGACTACTTACATCTTCGTTCATATTCTGATGGTAGTGGTGGTGCTGATAATCTTGTAACATTCTTAAAGAGTGGAATAGGAATGAGAATATGGCAACAATCATTCGGATCAGGTACAGCTTACAGTAGTTACGTAGATGTTTTGCATTCTAGTAATTATTCTTCATATGCTCTACCTATTACTGGAGGAGCAATTAGTGGTACTTTAACAGTCAACAGCAACACAACATCTGGTGCAGCAGCCGGTGTTATAAATTTAGGAACATCAGCTGATCCGTCAGATATAGCTAACTCAAGTATAATTGGTTTAACATGGGGGTTAAGAGCAGATAGCCAACCATATTATATGGTACGTTCTAATAAACTGACTTATGGAGGGTATAGTTACAATAGACTAGATTTATCTTGGCATACAGGAATTGTAATAGGAGCAGCAACAACATATGGTGGAATTAGATTTTGGAATAACTCAACTAATATTGGATCTTCAATAGCATCTATTGGAGATGGTGATAATAATTTAAGAAGTACAGCTGATATAATAGCTTATGCTTCTGACAAACGTTTAAAAGAAAATATTATTAATATTCCAAATGCTTTAGATAAAATTAAACAAATAAATGGTGTTTATTTTGATTGGAAAGATAAAACTAAAGAATTAGGATTTGAACCATCACAAAAACATGATGTAGGAGTTATAGCTCAAGAAATTCAAGCTATATTACCTGAAGTTGTAACATTAGCTCCATTTGACTACGAATTAGGAAAATCAAAATCCGGTGAAGATTATTTAACAGTTAAATATGAAAAGATTGTTCCACTTCTTATCGAAGCAATTAAAGAACAACAAACACAAATCGAAGAACTTAAAACCATAATCAATGGCCTTACCAAGTAGTGGACCTCTTTCATTTAACCAAATAGGTGCTGAGTTGCAAGTTAGTTCTCCATATTCTCTTAATAATATGAGTTTACAGGCTAGACAAAATGCAGAACCACATTCGGTAAGTGAATTATATTCATATTCACCCCCATCGTGGCCTGCAAATAGAATAGTATATCTTAATGCAGCAGACCCCGCATCATATCCTGGGAGTGGAACAACATGGACAGATACAATAAGTGGATATAATGTTACATTAACCAATCCAGTATTTACTCAAAAAGGTGGTTATTTTACATCTAATTCCTCAACTAACTTTGTTATGCCTGGTAATTCTACAATATATTCTTCAGATTTTACTTGGTGTATGCGAGTTAAATTTTTAAGTACTGGAACTGATTGGTTTGGATTATGGTGGTCAGAATCTGGTGTTAAGAATTTTTTAATGGGTGTGTATGTATCAACCACATCATATTTTGCTCCTAGAATAGATACTACATCAACATCATATCAATATTGGAATAGTAATTCAGGAACAGGTAATGGTGGTAATTCACCCGCACAATCATATGGTAATTTATTGGCAACTACTCCTTGGTCATTAATAACTGTTGTAAAAAATGGAACTACATTTACATGGTACTTAAACGGTGATAGTACTCCTCTATGGCAAATTACAATAAACAATTGGAGTATAGGTTCTACCACACAAAATATAAATTTAATGTGTAGATCACAAGGATCTTTCTTTGCTCCTGCACAAGTTAATAAAGTGGTTATGTTTAACAGAGCATTATCTACTGGTGAGATAGCAAACGTACATTTATTAACAAACATGGCTGGATAAAAAACAAAATAATAATATGATAGCAATTAATTTAAACGCAGTAAAAACCACATTAAAATTAGCATTGTTAGCTACATTAACGTATTTGTTACTTAATTTAGCTAGTCAATCACGTATATATGTGCCTACTACCTATAAAGTAGTAACAGAAGATTCAGTAGTGGAACTTTTTTATCCATAAGTTTGGTTGTTTCCTATCTCTTGTATATATTTATATCAAACAAATAAAATTTAATTATGTTAACAATCATCATCATTGTTGCTATCGTTGCTATTGCCCTTTTCGTAGCTATGAAAACTGG
>Ga0247723_1000688_pt1 | contig 22013 bp, 32 predicted proteins | sample MSEWelMarce5H_FC_FD_189079 | JGI IMG/M metagenome (GOLD analysis project Ga0247723, IMG submission 189079) | Subsurface sediment microbial communities from gas well in West Virginia, United States - MSEEL Well Study Marcellus 5H_FC | ecosystem: Environmental > Terrestrial > Deep subsurface >... | reverse complement strand
CAACAACCTTGTCTGTAAAGTCTGGGTTCCTAACAGGCGCAGGTTTTGCAACCCGTTTTACTGGCGCTCGTTTAACCGCAGGCTTTTTAGCCGTTACCATTACTTGTCGCTCTTTTCGGGCGTTTTGCTTTTCATGTCGATGATCTTCTCAAGCGTTCTGCCACCGAAGTAGAAGGACATAATCAACATCCCCCATTGCCCAAGCAGCTCAACGTATTTGCTGTTGGTCTCAATATCAAACGCTGACAACATGGCAAACACAAAATAACCTGTCAGGATCGCTATGAGCGTCATAGGGCGAATGTTTTTGGAGAGCCAAGAGTCAGATCGCATGTCGTTTTCTTGACGCTTGGTAAGCTCGCCTTGCTCTTGCATATCTGCTTGCATCTTGGCTAGTTCGCCGTTCTGCTGCATCTGCATCAATTCAAGCTGTGCTTTGGCTTTCTGTTCGGGATCAGGGAAGAACTTATCCAAGACCTTCATGCCAATGCCGAGGATATCCATGAGTGGGAACATTATTTATCTGCCTTTGCATCAATCTTGTCGTAGAGTCGAGCAATCATCTGCTCAAGGCGGTCAAAGCGTTTATCCATCTCACCACGCAATGTTTCAACTTCAGACTTCTTGGTGTAAGTTTCTGAAACGTGCAGCTTGAGATCAGCAATCTCTTTCTTGAGTTCTTTGACAGAATCCCATAGCTGACGGGCAAACCAACCACCGATGGTTAGCAGTGAACCTGCACCGATATTGATGATTATTTGCCAGTCCATCGTATGTCCTTAAACACCGCAAAGATTACCCAAGGGATCAGGGCGGTCATCACAATCAAAATAACCGGAAGCAAAAAGATTGCCCCCAGTACGCAAACGCTATCCTTGAGCAGGTTCAACAGGAACCACAGGCGGGATGTAGTTAGGATCATTTTCCCAAACCACAGGTGGCAGCGCGGCTAATTGGTCAACCGTTGTGCAGCCGTTAATAGCAATAATCTGAGCGTCGCATTGGGTACGAATGTCTTGCCGCCATGTATTCCATGTGGGCGGGATCACAGACTTGGTTTCGTAACCCTTGACCACTCGCCAATCTGAGGGCAACAGAATTGAGTATGCTTGTGCTTGCACGGCGTTGACCGCTTGCATTTGACACTCAAACAAGTCTTTAGGCGTAGCGGTGTAGTTGATCTCGACTACTGTGCCGGTGTAGACAGGTGCGTCTTGTGATATCCAGTAATAGACATCTGAAGGATATTGACCGTACACCACATCGACCATGCCAATAGCCGCTTTTTCTTCGGGGCTAGACAGGTTGCACCAGTTGGCAGGGTAAGAAATATTATCCCACTCAAAGGCTGTGCCAGCGGGTACTAGGAGGGCAATTAAGCCGTTGGAGATTATTGCAAACATAACTACCTCGCTAAAGCGTTTTTCGTTGGATTTTCGGCAAATGCGGCATACACAAAAGTCGCACCGTTTGTATTTGAATCGCCAGCAGATGACCGCAATTTAAAACCGTTAGATAAAATATCTAGATTGTAAGTTGTTGTGCCATCTTCGGCGTTTGATAAGTTGGGTCGTAATGCCACTCCATCGTTTACGTTGTATCCGTTTCGTGCGCTGTCTTCAATAAACCAATTAGACACAAAACTTGACCCTTTAATTAGTATAAATTTAGGTCTAAACCCTGTGTACACAAACGGACCATCAGTCGAACCATTACCCGTGTAGCTACCAAACGCGCTGAATCCAGCAATTGCCGCCCAACAATAGGCAACTTGGGTTACGCCATTTACGTTAAGACCACCAGCAGTGCCAACGCTAAACACAGAGCTAGTTGGCGCAGTGTTATTCCAATAACCTGTGCTTGACGCTGCTGCATCAGTCAGACTAAGAAATATAGCTTTACCCGCACCGAGGCTAACGTGATACACCCACCAATCACCTACTGCGCTTCGTGACTTAACAATATACATACTTGGGGCAACGCCTAACCCGTGACCAACTGTACCGTTTGCGCCTGTACCAGTAAATGTTGCAATGCTAAACCCAGCACTTGCGTTAACACTAACTGTGCTTGTTATTGAACCATTAGTGTTGCTTGATGACGAGCCTTGCCCCGCTTGCCATTGCCAACCGACATAGGTGTCTGCCAAACTGTTGTACGTTGTGTCTGTGCCAACGGTAAAGCCGTTAGTATTAAATGCCGTTACACCTTGTGTGTCAGTTGTTTCAGCATTGGTTGAGTTTGAAATTATTGCTTTAGTGACGCCTCTAACCGAATCAGTAAGTTTGTTGTTTGTAACAATAGAACGACCTTTAACCCACACAAGGTCAGGCTTAAAAGCCGCAGCGTTAGTAATTGAGTTAGATAGCAGCGTACCCGTATACAAGGTCGCATCCATCACCGTGTTGCCCTTGACGATGGTGCTTGTCGGCAAGTTGAATGTGTTCAGGGCTACAAAGCCTGTGGGGGGTGTGTAGGTGAAGGGGCGTTGACCGAAGTTGATTGAGCATGAACCGGAAGAGTTATATGCGCCAACAACACGGTCTACGCCTGTAGAAACAGTTGTTACTTGACCCGTACCCGCAGCAGGATTACCTGAATTTTGCCAAGTGCCGTTTTTAGCCACCCACACTTTACCTGTGTCAGCATCCCATGCAAACCCAAGCAAATCACCATTGGTAAATGAGCTAACAGTCAATACAACAGAACCGTTATAGTAAATGTCACCGCCTTGAAAATAACCAAATGAATTGGCATCGTAGCCGGGCCAGTACGTTCCAAGCCCCGCCACATACAAGCCTGAAATTGGAAAGTTAGATGCTGCACCGCTATTGCTAACAAACTCCCAATAAAACTTACCTGTTCTAGCAGCAATTGTTGAACGTTTACCCCCACTTACGGCAATGTTAAGGTTACCGCCTGACGGCGTACCCGTCATGCCTGTTTCGGCGTTCAACGGATTCAACACAGCAAAGTTAGCCGCCGTAGCACTCGTAAGAGTAGGCACATCCGTCATGGAGTCATACGTCACACCAGCCGTGATGCTGATGTTGTTGGTCACCCAATAGTTAGCATTGCCTGAGAAGTCTTTACCCAAGCCTACGTTGCTTGCTGTGGTCAGCGCAGAGTTGTCTGTAAACGGCAAATAGAAACCGTTTGTGCCGTAGCTGCCTGTGTATGCTGCGGGTTGCCATACGCCTGTGAGAGCGTTGGTTGAGCCGAAGGATGATGGGGTTAAGGCTTGACCGTCGATAAAGTTGACTTCGGTAATGTAGCCATCGTAATACCTACCCCCGACACCGCGTGTTATCCCAATCCCGTGAGGAATTGTTGCATTTACCCACATATCTGTATTTTGAGAAGGATAACTTGCGTAAGAAAACGCTGTTATTTGACTGCCATTCACATATAATTTCATGCGATTGGCGGCAGTAGCTTGTGTTGTATCAATAGTTAAAACAATGTGATACCAAGCAGAGGGGTCACGAAATACCTGAGTTGTTGCAATTCTAGTTGTATCAACCCCGCCAACAACGTAATTAAATTGCAAATATCCAGTCGATATATCGTAAAAAGATAGCGCACTGAAATTACTTGAATCTGTTGCCGCGCTAAATAACGTTGGGTAATCTGCGGTAGCCAAAGTCCCCCGCTTAACCCATGCACTCCAAGTCCATGTTCTGCGATTACCCGCACTAGCAGGAGTTCGGCTCAAATGTGCAGACGCACTCGCTCTAAACCGCAGCGAGCGTGTGAGGTTGTAGCCTGTGGATGCAGAGTTACCGGCAAATATCGGAAACATTAAGCAGCCTCCAGATAGTGACCGGTGAAGCCTTTATGTGCTGGCTTAACGCCACGCAACACTTTGGTCATTGTGCTGTGGTCTAGGTTGTGCTGCAAACAAAATTGCTTGATATTTGATGCCACAATATGCTCGCCTGAGGGTGTAACGACTTGGGCTGTTTTATCACGGTTCTTGCCGCGAGGTAGCGGGGTAACAAACAAATTTGACGCATTGCGGCGCAGTCTGCCATGAATGGTTTCTGGCAAAATTCCAGACAACTCAGCGGCTTCAGCAACACACATCTTTACGCCATTAAACTCAACAATTGTATTATCTGTTCGATTTCTGCCTTGCTGCTTAAAAGAAGCCCATCGACAATTGTCAGGCGAGTATCCTTTGTTCGGGTCAATGCGATCAAGAGTCATACCTTCAGGCTTGTTGCCCATATCGGCGTGAAATTGCTTGGGGTTATTTTTCCATTCGGCGCAAACGGTTATGCCCCGACCACCATATGAATGGTAATCTTTATTGGCAACACGGTAGCAACGCGCCATCATGTTTGAGTATGTGTACTCCCACGTTTGCCTAGCCATTATGCAACCGCCTGCGAGATACCTTGCTGGAAGAGAGAAACCCCGTCGCTTCTGAATGTGAAGTAATCCTTTGCCCCTGCCGCCGTGGATAAGGTCGGTGCTGTTCCTGCCGCCCACTTAAAATTACTTGCCCACGTTAACGTATTAGACCCGCCGTTCTGAATCACAGCCAAGGCATAGAACGCACCGTTCTTCAGGTTAGTCGGTGCGCCCATTGTGCGGTTGCTTGATACAAAGGTGAATGTAGCAACTTGACTTGTTGCGGTATCCCAAGCAATCGTAGCAGCGTCAGTCAGCGTAAGGTTAGCAGCCCAGCCTGTTGTTGTTTTAACTTCAGCAGGGGCAGTTGTACCCAGCGCTGGTGGGCTTGCAAAGAGTGATGTAATACCTGCGCCGGATACCGTTGAGGATGCTGAGAGCGTTGTGAACGCACCAGCAGCAGGAGTAGTCGAACCAATTGCCGCAGGAGATGCCCAGTCTGCACCGTCAAGCTGATCCACGTTCAGGTTGGTTACCTTAGTGGTCGATGCCACAACCAAAGGAGCCGTGCCGGTCACAAGCGTAGAAGTAATCGCGCCCGTAGCAGACAGAGTCGTGACTGCCGCCGTGTTAGGAGTAGTCGCCCCAACAGTACCATTCAAAGGACCTGAGAAGCCCAGTGCTGTGATGACGTTAGCCGCAATGGTCACGCTTGCATTGTTCTTGATGAGCTTGCCTGTAACCCCATCAAAGGTTGCAATGGCTGTATCTGTGGCTGAAGCAGGACCAACAACATCACCGTTTAAACCACCACCGCTCACCACGTTTGTACCATCACAATACAACAGGGCTGTGCCGCCATTAGGTACAGAAATACCTGTACCCGCAGAGGTTTTTAACGTAACTGCGTAGCCGCCAGATACCGAATTTTTGATGATGTAAATCTTGGACAACGCAGGGCAGATAACCGTAGCTGCTGCGCCCGGTGTGCCTGAACATTGCAGGATCGCACAACGTGCTTCGTCTGTGGTTCCGTCTGCGGTGGTCAGTGTGTGACTGGCAGTAGTCCAAGTGTTAATTGTGGCAAGACCAGCAATTGCTTGCTCAATCATTGACGTAATGTTGTTGTTGACCGTATCTCCCCAAGTACCATTCAGCTCGCCCGTAACAGGCAACGCCAATTGCAGTATTGGGGTATAAGCTGTAGTCATGGTAAATCCTTTGTCAAATAGACATGCGCTTTGCGCTGTTTAATAAATAAGACCATTCTCTTGCTTACCCCATGCTCAACAGCAGTTTTAGATAGCGATAATGGACTATAAAATATTTCTTTAACTTTATCCACAGATAGTTTAGCGTGATTGCCACGTTTACCAACCCTAGATTCACAAGACGCTTTAACCGCATTGCCACGATGTTTGTTTAATGTGTTAACGGCTTGAATCTTGCCATCTGTTGAAAGTTCACTTCTAGCGCCTCGACCAATTTTTACCGGCGGAAATTTGTCATTTAAATGCGACCAACGAGAACCACGCCGCGCATCACGAATACAGTCCCTGCTTGCCAACACGCCAAATACGCTTAACACTTCATCAACCAAAACTTGATTGGTAACTGATGCTGTGTCTGGATTCCTGATGTATTGAACAATTTGTTCTGTTAGCAGTGACTGCGCTTGCTGTTCGCCTTTGGCAGTATTTTGATTGCCGTAATTAAAACCATGATCCGTTAAGTTATAACCGCCATCGCTGACATGCGCTTTGTAGTCACCAATCAATGACATCTCTGCATCGCGCAAAGCCTGTACGTCTTGCGTTTCATATATAGGTTCGATGTAAAAATTACTAACGCCATGTTTACGCATGGCGCGGTACAGCGGTTTATCAACGTCTGTGTTAGCCGCACACTTATGTTCACGCCAACGTTTTGATAGCGCACAAGTAGTCAACCCGATATAAACACGGTCATTGACTAAGTTGGCTATCTTATAAACCTGCATCAGTAATCCTTACGTTACAACATCTGTCCAGCTTGTGGACTGTGTGTTATTGATATTTTGCCAGTTTGCGTTCTGTGAGTCATCTATTAAATTCCACAAAAACAACGATGTAACTTGGTCTAGCGCCGCAACACTTTCATTCACGCTTGCTGCAAAGCTCATTACGTTTGATACGGCATCTGCTGCGGCTAACGATTCTGCTACCGAGACTACAAAATTCACATTGGCTACAAACGCATCACTTGCTGCGGCGGTCTCAGAAACAACACCACCAATCGCCGCCAAAATACTATCAGCAGAATCTGTTGCCGTTGCCGTTTCCGTCAAACTTGGGTTAAACGTGTTGTCGCCGGAAATGTCTGTATCTGTGCCTGTTACTGATTCACTAATTAAACCCGCAAATTCCTGCTGTGCTGCGTCTGAATCTGTTGCCGTTGCGGTTTCACTAGCCGAGCGATCATATACTGACATGCCCCAACCAGCTTGACCCCAAGTGCCAGAACTCCAGCCGCCCTCAGCCATATTAGCCTGCCAAAGACAACGTGTAAGTTACATTTAAAACATCGCCGTTAGCTACCGAACGGTCGCCGGGTGCGCCAAAGTCTGCTGCCGAAAACAGCGTACCTGTTGTGCCGCTCTTTGTGTTGTTGCTTGTCAGGAACGCGCCGCCCACCGTTGCTGTCGCATTGATGTTAAACGAGGCAGGAGACGCTGAGTTCGTAGCCACTGAGGGGTTAGCCGTAGTCGGTGTGCCAAACGTGCATACGGGGCGTGTAGCGTTGCTGTAAGGGACAGCCTCTGTCCACCCTGCATGAGAAGACATAGTGTCACTAGCGGCAGGGGTGTTTGATGCACCAGCACCATAAAGTCCAATGTACCAAGCGGCTGTGTAAGCACTGCCTGTGAAATACTTGGCGTTCATGTCTTGCAAGCCGACGTTGACCACTAGGTTCTTTGACTTGGCTTCCCACTTCAGGTTTCCCTGTGCGTCAAAGCATTCAATCGTGTAAACGCCCGTGGCTGCGGCTTTTTCACCAGAGTGTGTACCCATGACTAAACCTGCTGTCATTTGGTCTGTAGAAGTTGTTTTATCGTTAAACATGTTTAGTCCTTACGCGAGCCTAATAATGGCGGTTGTACTGCTGGCAGCAGGAAATTCAACAGTAAATGTTGATGTAGAAGTTTTGTTAGCGCCAAAGTCTAGTACACAGATACTTGACCCGCCAACCTTATAAATCAATGCACCACGAGCAGTCAAAGAAGATGTCCATGTCACATTGGCAAACGACAGGAAAGACGTTGTACCGTCATAGCTAACTGTCGGGGTTAACACTAGCCCACCAGCGGTGTATCCAGATGCAACCACTTCGTTGTCTGTTGTATATGCAGTCGTTGATGCGTCAAAAGCTGCTGCGTTGTCATATAGAGCAATCTTATAAACATCTGTTGTTGGCGTAGCAAAGTCAAAGCTTGCGCCAAGCAGCCCCACTTTAAAACTTGTGCAAAGGTAGTTTCCAGTAAATGGCATTATTTCACCGGCAACCTTATCTGACCAGAACGATACGCATCACGGCGTAACTTGCCATCACCCAAGTTCTTCAACAAGGCTAATGATTCCATATACATTTTTTCGTAGTAAGCGACCATATCCTGTTCGCCTTTTTGGAAGATCACAGCTTCTCGCAGCGCACCATAAAGCAACGCTGACTCAAAGTTGTCCCCTACCCATGACGTACCCGCAGTGACAATTGACTCTGGGTAGTAGAAGTAGTGAAACTCAACGCTGTACGAAGCGTCTGGAGTTGGTCCGACAATAATGGTTAACTCATTCACAGAGCTGCTGTTCGGTCCAAAAATAGCGTAGTACTGTGGTTTACCGGTATCTGTAGGCTGCGTATAGGCTTGGCGAATAAAGTTAACGTCTTTGTTTAACAGATACTCGTACTCACCGGCGGCGTTGATAACCGCCAACGAAAACACAGACAAGAAGTCACCCGGCAAAGCCAAGTATTTGTTATTAGCGGTCAATGACCCAAGTACGTTCTTACGCAGAGACGGTAGGTCAACAGCATTATAAATACGCTCTTCAGCAAGCTGCACAAAATTGGGTATCTGCGAAACAAACACTGACTCAGTGGTTTCGGTATAGTCCTCAATCGCAGTGACAAGTTGAGCGTAATTCATAGTTAGCACATAGGTCCACGAGCCATACGACCCTTGGTTGCTGCACCGTTTCCGCGAGTTTCAATGCCAGTGGTTTTAACATCATCACGGGCTGGATTACCTGCGCTAACACGCTTTGCACCTGAACGAGGACCGCTTTGTTCAGCGTTTAAACAGTTTGGGTCTTGCATGTTTTCTGAAAGCTTTAATGGCTTGCCATCCATTGTGTGCGGCTTGGCATAGATACCAGCGTCACCCACTTCTTTGCCCATCATTTTTGCGCTAAATTTAGCCATGATTACCCCTGATTGGCAACGCGAGCCAGATTGCGACCCATTGACTTCATTGATTCAGAAGACACACCAGCAGCTTTTTTGCCGCCTTTCATGCCTAAAACTTTAGCGCCTTCATTGCCAAGGTTTTTGCCTTCCGTTTTGCCTTTCTTTGCTACGCCATCAGCGCCACGTTTATAAGCCATTTTAAGCTCCTAAGTAACTGTTATTGTAACCGTACCAATCTGACAATCAACTACTAAATCGTTTGGTGTTAGACCATCATCCATTGCGCCACCAACAGGGTTCCAGCCCCACTGAAATATTCTGCTACCGCCTTCAGGAACACCATAATCAACAACGTTGGTGGAGCCTGTTAATCCAATCTGTAACCCGCTATTACCTGATACTTGATAGCTCACATCTGGTCTTGGCTCATGCACTGCTTGCGGGTCATTAACTGGGTACATACCTAATTGCAACTGAGGCTGATCCGGGTCCCAGCAACTAGGGCAAACTTTAACGTTGTACACATGTGTTTTTAAAATCTGCTTTCTTAACTCTTTTAACTTATACCGCTGACCGCAACGGTCACATTCTGCAATACTATGTTTACCACTAGCGTATTTAGAGGGCATGACTCACCTCAATAAAACGTATTGCGTGGGACAAATCGTATTGATGCTTTTTCTCTGTCTTCGTCTGCGGCTAACTGAAACTGTTGTTCATAGTCCATCTTTAAACCTGCTGCGCGGTTCATATCCATGTTTGGCAATTTAATGCTCAAATAATAAGCCAGTCCTGCTACAAGGCATGGAATAAAGCGGAATGGAATGTCTTGCGTGTTTACACCGCCACCGCCGTCTTGCACTCTGCGTAAGCGCCAGTAAACAAACGTATATTGATTGCCCGGAGCGTTTGCAGTGGGCCAAATGTTCACGTTTGGTAGGAATATTTGATACGCAGAAACAGCAGTTGAATGAGCCGCAGCAGTAGTGTTGTTCTGCCCACGAAAGCAATTTAACAATTGATTGCCGCTAATGTTTTGATAAAGAATGACTTCGTTATCAATCTTTAAGTATCCCTGTGAGGGCAGGTTTGCAGCCGATAACACATTGATAGTTGTAGCGGTAGATGAAATTGCACCGTCTAAAACCGCTGAAGCAACAGAGTTTGTGTTGCCAGACTGTCGGTTAATCCAAACCTGAATAGGGCGACCCTGTGCGTTCTTTGTCGGAATTGTTGCGTATGTAGATTCAGAAATTCGGGTAATGTTAATGTCAACTTGCGTTGAGCCTGATCCCGTGCGGATAACTTGATCAAGCAAATCTATTGTGTCCGTTGGTATTGGGTACGCAATTTGTCCCTGAACAAGCGGAAATGAGCCTTGCTCAATTGTCCAAAGGTTAATGCCACGGTTTGCCCATTCAATTGTTAGGATGTTTAAACTGCGTCTAGCTGTGCGTAAATCATAGCCAGTACGAAGTTCAGACCCGCATCTCTCAAATGCCTCTTCGACAAGTTCTGAGAGATCAAGATTGAATGCGTTTAAACCACTAGTAGCCATTATCTAAACCCTGATGTTTTCTTAGCAATGCTTTTAGGTTGAGCTACAAACTGTTTGCCTGCTGCCTTACCTTTACGCTTTGCTTTAGTTGTGGCTGCGTACTCCGCAGGGCTAAGTGCCTCAATAGCTTTCTTAGGCAAATACCGCTCACCGGTCTCAGACGATTTTTTGCCTGACTTGGTTGTCCATTTCTGGTCACCCCAAGCTTTTAAAGACTGCTGCGGTTTTGCTAGACTACTCATTTATATCCACCACCTGCTGCTTTATATTTTTTAACTACTAATTGACTTTTTCTCGCGCTCCATTTTCCAGCGCCTGTACCCTGAACCGCCGCAGCTTTGACGCTATTAAAAATGCGTTTACGCAAACTGGGTTTAGTGTAATTACCTGCTTCATTTACTTTAGACTTTACCTTGCCACCTTCAGCATATTCAGTGAAGTCGGTGTCATCGCGGCGTTCTTTACGCTTGCCTTTAGGCATCTTGGAAGGGTTAATAGCACCCATACCGCGAGAAGCTCTCATACCATTCGACCTTTAGTCTTGCCCTTAGAACAACAACCGTCGCCACGTTTTGATGCAGACCCGCCTTTAGCCATCTTTTTAAGTGGACCCATGCCGCCTGTCCTGCCGTCAGGACTCATATAAACTTTAGGTTTAGCTTCTTCTGCTAATGCTGCGCGTTCCATGCGGTCTCGTTCATCTTGATTTGGACCGTAAGTATCTTTTAACTTTTGAAGTTTCATTTTCCCAGCAATTTGATCATCGCTTAATGTAGGAGTTGTTCGGCGCAAAGGAGGTAAGCCTCCAGAAATTCCTCCTGACATTCTGCCCATATCTTTAGGCAAGTCATTACCTGCATCGTACATTCCGCCATCTGCAAACCGTTTCTTTTTCATAACAAATCCTTAGCAAGCTTTGCCGCCAGACTTCATTCGGATCATTGTTCCTTTGGTTTTGCCCTTAGACTCAATGCCGCCACCTTTAGCCATCTTGGTCATGCCACCTTTCTTCATCATAGGTGCTTCAGCAGGGCGCTTAGGCATAGCGCGACCACGCATATCCGCTGTAGGAGCAGGCATTGCACGACCAGCACGGTCAGCACCCATTTTAGCCATCATCATCTTGGCACGAGGGTCAGTCATTCCGCCATCAGCCATTTTAGCTGCGCCGCCTTTCTTTAAAGCAAGTTTAGTTCCCTTGCCACCTTTATGTTCTTGAGCGTCATGTTGTTTAAACGCTTTTTTAATCATGGACTTGTCTTGAGCCTTGTCCATTTTCATGTCTTCTTTCATATCGCTTTTCATAACGCCACCTTGTTTAAATAGGCTCATGGAGCCATGATCAGTTTTTAACTTGTTAACACGCTGAAGGTCAGCTCTACCACCGGAACGAAACTTTTTACCTTTATCTGCTGCGTTAAAATCTTTACCTACAGATTGAGGTACACCAACTTTTTTGGCAAACGCAGGATTGTGTGCGACTGCCGCCATAAAATTAGATTGTTTCTTTGATGTACTGGGCATTAACATTTCCACCGTTTGAGACTTGCAGCTTTGCGTGTTGGTCTGCCTTTTTCATCTTTCATCGGACCGGGCATTCCTGACATTCTGGCGCAAAACGATTTCTTGCGTGGACCACCTTCAGGCTGTGGAGCCTTTAAGTTTGACCCAGTTGCTGCGTTGTACTTAGCGCGACCTTTGGCAGTTAACCCTGCCCCCTGCTTGACCGGCAGCTTCTCACCGCGACCTACAGCAAGGGATGGGGTTTTCTTAGCCATAGTAAATATTCGCAGACGTAAGATTTGTCATCAGAAGATAAATGCCATTTTGAATTAACACACCTTCACCGGGAATTAAAACAATATTCCCAAACACATCTGTTGCGCCAATATCATACGAGGATACCCACAATGTTGAATACGAAAGAGCGGTACTCGCAATTGTGCCTGAGTTAATGTCTGTGATGGTAAAAGTGTTTGCGCCTGTTTTGGTAATTGTGTAATTACCGTTGGTCGCAGATGAACCAGACGCACTGGCAAAAGCAAAACCACGCACATCACCTGTTGATAGTCCGTGAGCAGTGCTAGTTACCGTGACCGTTGCACCAGAACGTGTGTATGTTGCCGTTGTAACAGGCGCAACAGTGGTGTCAAAAATATCAAGCGTACCCGCAGTGGCAGAACCAACAGTAGATAAGGCTTTAAGCCGTGTACGACCTAACAGTACAAACCCAGTATTGTTTAAATGCCCTGCTTTTACGTCAGTTTGCATCATAATAATCTCCTAGATGTTAAACAGGGGGCGAACCCCCTTAGAAGATTAAGCTGACGCTGGGAACTGTGCGCCGTTTGAGTTGGCAACCACATACATGACGGTGTACTGAACAGTTCCAGCAGTTACGGCTGCGACAGTAGGAGTCAGTGTTGCAACAACTTTAACGTCTGTTGCGCCAATACCTGCGCCGTTAGGTGATGCTGTGGTCGCTGCGCCTGCCCAGTTTGCCAGTTTGCTTGCGGCGTTGGTAATTGCCAAACGACCTTGAGTCGTAATGTCAGAACTTGCCCAATACAAGTTAGCTGTTGTGCCATCACCAATGGTTAAGTTGGCGGCAGTCGAACCTGTAAAAGCAACAAGGGTGTCAACAAAAATATCTAAGATTTGTGCGCCTGCTGGCAATACACAAATGGTATCTGTCGTTGCGGAAGCAGCTTGACCGGTGTAGTTCTTTTTGAATGTTTGGCTGACAATTGTAGAACCGAGGTTTTCAATTGTACCGACTGTAGTGCCAGTCGTATTTTTAACCGTACCAAGCAGCCACGGACCGAGGTGTGTAGCGAAACCCATGATGGAATCCTTTATGCACAAGTCACCGTATCATCTGTGCATCGTCCCCTAGGCGGGTTGATACGGCATTTAGTCCTAGTCGTACTGCATTTATACGCTTTATTTGGTTACGGTGCAAGTAGTTTGTTTGACTTCTTTAAATTTTCTTCTTGAGTAATGACACGCAGGTTCCACGGTACATGTAGCCCGCACACATCAGGGCTTATTAACGGCACTATATGGTCAACAACATAGCGTTCACCTGTAGTTTTAGTTAACTGTTGGGCTTGCAAATAAAGCTGCCGCATACTAAGTTTTTGCTCTGCTGTAACCCAAAGAGGCGTGGCATCCCTATGGCGGCGCTTACGCACACTGGTTAAGGCTTTGTATAGTTCTGGGTTTGCTTCTTTGTGATTATTTCTATGTCTTTGTTTTTCTTCAGCCGGTCTAGATGCAGCACGAGCTTTAACTACTTCTTTATTGCGTTCGTAATATTTACGTCCCGCAGCTTTTGCCGCTTCTGATTTTGGTTGTTCTTTACGCCGTTCATTATCTAAAACCCAGTCTTCTTTCATACACTCAACACATACGCCTTTGGTTTTGCGTAAAGCAATATGCCCTCGCGTACACGGTTTGCCTGTGAAATAGTGCTTAACTCCGGCTTTTTTTGCATCAGTTCTGTTTGTTGGATATTCCATATCGTCTCCTAGTTACGATACGGGTAATTATAACATAATAAAAAACCCCCGCTTTTGACGGGGGCTAAACTAACTAAGTGCTTGTTTTATAAGGCTTATGCGCCCGGCGAACCATACATCCCGAGGGGGTCGCTCCAGCCAAAGCTGTAGCGTTCACGAGACTTATACCGAACGTTGCCTGTATCGAAGTCACCATCCATTGAATTAGACAGTGGTGTACGGACAAAATGCTTTAAGCCGTTAGGCACATCAGTGGTCAAGAACCAAGCATTGGTGTCGGTCAGATAGTTGTTAATTGTGTAACCATCTGGAATCGAACCGTTGTTCTCAATCGCGTTGATGTCGTTGTCGGTTGTGCCAGTACGCAGTTTGGTGTCGAGCAAACGAGTTGCAACAAACTGTAGTGCGGGAGGAACAATCAACTTCTTGGGTTTAGCGGCAATTAGCAAACCACGCTCATCAGTCCATGCAGCAATTTGAATAACAGCGTTTTCCAACGAAGTTTCATTCAAATCAGCAGCGACTGCTGGTGTGTTGCTGTTAACGCCACCCGAAACCAACGGATGTGATGCACTGAACAAGACAACGCCATCGCCACCAACATAACCAGCGGTAAAACCGTTGTTGAGGACAGAAGCAGCTTTAACTTGCTTAGTGTATGCCATTGCGCGAGCAAGCGATTTTGTATAACGAGCCGACAGTGAGTCGTACAAGTTATCTTCAATTGCTTCTTCTGTTAGGGAAAACCCTAATGCAATAGTTTCGTGGTTGTAACGAGCAGTCCAAGCTTCCTGAGCATTGTCATACGCCAGTGCAGAACCTTCGTTCTTAACAGGGGCGGCTGAAAAGCCAGACAGTTTGGTCTCTTCCTCAAACGAACGCTCTGAAGATTCAGTTTCGTAAATCTCTTTGTGCTGTTCGCCGTAGGTTTTATACTCCATGCCAAACAAGGCATTCAAACCGGGAAGAAGTTCTTTAAGTAGTTGTGCGCGTGAAATAGCCATGATTTAGCTCCTTATACGCCGGTTGCGTTGTTGTACTGGTGCATACCAAAGTTGATTTTAACAATCACTTCTGGGAACACATCAGCAGCGGTTGCTGTATCTCGCACCACATCAATAATACGAATAGGCAGAGTGTTGGTTGTGGCAGTTGAGTCCAGCAACGCAACTTTCGAGTCACCAGTGGTGGTCGAGCCAGCGTTTTGAACTAACGTTGCGTTGTTACCAATAGCCGAGATGCCGACCCCAGTAATAACGGTTGTGCCAGAAACAACGGCAACTTGGAACAACGTATCTGGATCATCTGCAACGACTGCAAAAATCTTCGTGCCAGACTTGATGCTTGTGCTGGCAGGATAAAATTGCTGTTGCTGGATTTGACCAGTTGAAGCGTTGGTAAAGCTCACGCCAAGAAACACACCAACAGGAGTAGCCGTAGTCGTACCGGTGTCCTTTTCGATTGTGCCATCAGAGACGCGTTTAACGAGGTCGCCGTAGAAAATGCTGGTAGCGTAGCCACTAGCGATTTCCATTTGACGAGTTGCGCCAGCAAATACCTGACCACCAATCAGATTGACTGGTTTTAGCCCGTAAGGGGCGCTTACAGTAGGATAAGCCATTTAAGACTCCTGAGTTAAATTTAAGAACCTTTACCAAAACGACTTACCTCGGTTTTGCTCTCTTTAAAAAGTGGCATCCTTGGGTCGCTTTGGCGCATTAAATTATTATCTACAGCTTCCGTTTGAGCGCGTGTTTGGTCTTGGTAATATTTGTTACGCTGACCAACAAACTCAATTGGAGTTTTGCAAAGTAATAATCCGCCAATCTCAATGTTGTCTTTAAATCGACTATTGGGATCAACTAGCAGTTGAAACTTTGGTTGCTCATCTAGCTTGCACGGTTCCCAGCCTTCTCTGATTTTGGCAGAGTAATTGCGGGCATCCAGCGTATTAAGCGTTGCAACCCTAATCCAACGGTAAGCAAAACCTTCCTGTTTATCTGGCTCAGGTAGCAATTCAGGTTGAGTCCACTGCTTGGGACGCTCTTGAACTGCACGGGTTTCTAACTCACGGGGTGTTTTATTTTCAGCCATTTCAATTCTCCAGTTTTAAAACTTCACGCACATATTGTTCCGGTGTAATACCAAGTTTTTTGATGGTATTCATTTGCGATGCCTTTAATCTAATCTTTTTTGAAGATGTAGTTCGGCTCGCCGGTGCAACAACAGTCGTTGATTTTGGTCTAACTTCTGGTTCATCAAAATTTTCTGAAAATCGTTTCCGCATTGTTTTGTCCAATGTGGAATAATATTCATCAGAGCCAACAACGACACCATTTCGTTTAAGTTTTTCATGTAAACCTAAAGCTGCTGCTGTCATTTCTTCATCTTGACCAAACCAGCTATTGCGTTCTTGCCACGCCATAGCTCTTGGATCAGGACGATTGACCTGTTGTTGAGGTTGTACTGCCGTTTCACGCTCTTGTAAAGGGGGTAATTTAAAATTATTTACCCTTTCCATTTGCATTGTTGTTTTTGTGATTAACTCCTGAGCCTCTAATAAGGCATCAGTATCACCAGAATCGTAAGCTTCTTTATAAGCCCGACGAGCATTATCTAGCTGCATCTCTGTTGAATTCTTAACAGCATCAACATATTCCTGTTGACCGCTATCCAACATAGACTTCATGCGTTTGTTTTCAGCTAAAAGACGCTGAGTGGCGTTTAAAGCCTCTTCGCGCTCACGCAAAGCAGCTTCTTTTTCACGTCTTTCATCGTGATAGACCTTCTTTGCCTGTTTAAACTTCTCTCTAACCTCGCTGGAATAGCTTTCAAGCTCTTCTTTTTCAAGCTTTTCTACTATATCCTTGGGCATTGGCTGACGATTACGGTCTTCTTCAGGCGTATCGTCTTCAATTTCAATATTTACATCGTCATTTTCAATTTCAATAGAGAAATTTTCAGTCTCGTCCGGAAATTTAAACTCGTTTTTCTCAAATTCAGCCATGATGTGGCTCCTTTTATTTACGCTTGATGCCGCGAGGGTCTAAAACTGTTGCTTCAACTGAGTCTTCATTGATTAAGCGAAATTCTTTGCCATGAATAATTAATCTAGAGCCAGCATTTGGACGAATTAAAATAAAATCGCCTTTTTTGCACCACGGACCGTTTGGATAACGTGTTTTGTCGGTATAACAATCTGGTCCTAGTGCTACAACAAACAAAACCGTTGTTAACACCTCTTCAATTCTGATAGTTTCATCAGCTTTAATTAACCCACTTTCATATTCTTTGTCCATTTCTGGGATTGCACAAAGAATATGCCAACCTGATGGGGTTGGAAGTTGACTTGCTTTTTCTTCGTTGCTGTATGTTCCTATTACTCGTGGATTATTGGGGTTTGAACCAATAAGAATCTCACTCATCTGAATGCTCCAAGCGTTGTTTAAGGTCTAAGGTATAACCCCTTGCAATGAGAAGACCTTTAATCTCACCGCAAAGTCGTTTGTACTCTTCAAATGATTCGGACTTACCTTCTCCGATATATTCTCTGAGTTGTTGTGCCTTTTCGTCTAGTTGTTGAACTAAAACATCAAGTGCGTCCATTATTTGCCTTTATGTATGTTTGAAACACGAGCAGCAATACGTTCTCTTAAATCATTTTGTTTATTTTGGGCATCAGCGCCTAAACGAATGCTTTCTAAGGTTTGTTGAGATTCAAATTTCTGGCGGTCTTGTTCTGCTTTTAGACCAATTCTTGTGCCTTCAGCTTTTGCTTGATTATCAACACGCGCTTTTTCAATTTCAATCTGAGCTGCTTTAAGCTGTGCGTCTGATTGATCTTTCTGAGCTTTGCGTTGTAAATCTTGCTGCTTGATTTGAAGCTCTGCTTGTTGCATTTGCACCATTGGGTCTTGTGCTTGTTGTTGCGCTTGTTGCTGTTGAGCCTGCGCTTGATTCATTTGCAATAGACGCTGTGCAGCCTGAGCCAACAGAGGAGCCAAGCGAGCTTCCACTTCGGGGTCCATGTTGATATCTTCGCCAGAAGCGTCTTTCTGAGGGGGCAGGTTCATGCCTAATTGCTTCTCAATTTCAACTCTGTACCCAAACCCTAAGTGTTCGTTAATATGCGCCTGCATAGCTGCCTGCAAAGCTTGTGCTTGAGGTGATTGACCAAGCACTTGAACCACTTTGGGGTCTTGCATTGAAGTGGTATGAACAATAATATGCGCTTCGTGATTTTGATAAGCAAAAGCTTTAACTGGCTTGCCCATTAAAATGTTTTGATTCTCTGTCACTGGGTCTTGTGGCTTTTGATCCTCAGACATAGGCACAAGTTTCTGCGCTTCTTTAATTCCTAAAACCTCAAGCATTTGGCGATGCAATAACGGCATGTTGTAAAACTGTGGGCTTGTTTGCGCCAGTTGTAAAACAGCTTGGTATTGCACAATCTTCTGAGCCATTGTTGATGCATTTGGATCAGAGACTGGAATAACATCAACGTTTTTATAATCAGACTTCTTAGCTTTGCGACTGCCTTCTTCAGGCTCGTAGTCATAATCACTAGGTGCATTATCTGCAATAATATTTTTAAGAAGTTTTAATTCTTGTTTTAATGAAAAATGAATCCTTGCTTGGACTGCACTCATTACTTTAAGGGTGCGCTCAAGGATTGCCAAGGTCGTTCCAACAGGAGCTTGGCTAGACATATCTGATGTTTGCAAATCAGCGGTGTTAGCAAAACGGCGACCGTCTTCTACAATCTGACCAAGGAGCGCCATTAACACTTGGCTAGGCTCTTTATATGGAAGAGGCATGATGTTGTCTTTCATTGTTCCTGACGCAACATCTACGTCTCTAAATTCGCCCGGAGAAATTGGGGTGTCATCCCCTTTAATCCTTAATCCTCTTGTTTTAAAACCGCCGGGAAGATTAGACAAAGTCCCAGCATCAACAAGTTGCCGAATAATAGAAGTGCCTGACTTGGCAAAAGCACCGATAAGATGAATAAGCCCAAAACAATAAAAACCAAAGCCCGGTATATAGCCGTAATGTACAAAGTGCTGGCGCTTAATATATTGTTTATCATCAGGTTTCCAATTACGACGAATGGATAAAACTTTACTTGTGCCTTTTTCAATGGTGACAACATAAGGCAAAGCAATACCTGTTTTTTCTCCGTCTTCTTCATGCTCAAAGCCGGGCAAATCTAAATCTACATGCATCTCTAAAAGCTTGTAGCGATTATCTGTTGTGGCTCTAAAGCCTAATCTTTCAGCAATCTTTTTTTCAACTTCATCTAAAGTGTTCTCAGGATCGCCTAAATCAATGTCTAGATAAAAACCAGACACTTGCAGTTTTCGGAGTTCATTTTCGTTTTTACGCATGACATGCGTAACACGCTCTGCTGATGCTAAATCAGTGGCTCCGTATGGTACGACTACATCTTCTGCTGGAACAAATAAAGCAACCTGCCTGTTTAAACTGGGGTCTTCATACACTTTTCTAAAGGCGTTTCCAGAAAGTCCTAAGCCCCAGATAAGGCGTTCTGTTTCAGGGCGATACTCTGGCATTTGCTCTGTCAGTTGATAATTCATATCCTCTTGGACACGCAACGCAGCTTCTTTCTTTTCCTGCGTTTCTTTGCCAATAATCTTAGTTTTTACAGGACCGGCAGCAGGAAACAAAGACATAACTGTTTCTGCTTGAAACTTAACTAAAGCTTCTGCCATAAGAGGATGATAGATACCACAAGCACCTTCCCAAGGCTCAGTGCGTTCTTCAATCTTCAGACCAAGAAGTTCTAGTCCGTCTACATAGGTTTGAATCCAATCTTTTCTTGAAGAAATATCATCGTCAAAATCAGAAATTAAATCACTAGCCAATATAGAAAGTTCAGACTCGTTTAAATCTTCTGCTAGGTTTTTAGCAAAATTATCATCACTTGGTTCAATTTCAATCTCTAATCCGCCAATATTGATACTGACTGATTCGGGGTCTTCAATTTCAATTTCAATATCAGGCTCTGCCATTAAGGTCTCTAAACCTACTGGGGCTGCGTATAAAGATTTTTCCATTATGTCTCTCAGTAATATGCGGTTCTGCGTTTAATTACAGGTTCATCTTCTGCGTCACTTGTTAATCTAACAAAGCCGCCTTTACGAAATCTAAGTAATGCTTGTGACGTTGAGTCCACAATGTCGTCATGCTCGCCGTTTGGAAATGCTGCACATTCTTCCATGACCTCTTCTGCCCATCTTGTGGCTGGACACCACACAAAACCAGACGCAAACATATCTGATATGGCGTTTACACGGGCTATCTTATCAGAGCCTTTGCTGGGTGTATATTCTTGTAAAGGAATACCTAGCTGTCGAAGCTCATAAATTAACGGCGCACCAGCAGCTTTCTTTTCAACAATTAAGTTATCCGGTTCCCATTCCATATACATTTCCTTAGCCTTTTGTTTAAGCTCAGGAAATTCCATTCTTTCTTTAAACGCATCCAAAAGAATAATATTGGGTATGTCAAAGCCTTCTGCATTGGTTTTGTAAAATACGCCCCAAGTCGTACAAGCTGAATAGTCTGCGCGATTGTTTTTCTCAAAGGCGGTATCCCACGATTGAATAATGTAGTCACAAAAGGGAGGTTCTTCGCCTTCCCAAATCTTCCACATCTCGCGCTTAATGATTGCGCCTTCTTCTGAGGTGGGATTCTGCTGGTACTGTGCTTCCCATTTACTAACAGGGATTTCAGCCTTAATAGCTTCTAATTCTTTCTTAGACCAGAACTCTTCCCACAGTGGGTTTCCTGACGGAAGTAAAGCGGGAAACTCTATGACTTCCCATTCATCACCATCTCGCTTCATTGAGTTGGCTAGGATTTGACCGGTTAAGTCTTTCTTAGACCAGCGGGTCATCACAATAATAATAGACCCGCCCGGCTGGAGACGCTGACGAGGTCCAGAGCCGTACCATTCAAAGACCCTGTCATAGACATCAGGACTTCCTTGCATGGCTTCTTGCTCACTATGCGGGTCGTCAATGATCAATACATCAGCGCCTTTACCGGTAACCGCGCCGCCAACACCAATAGCAAAGTAATCACCGCCTGCGTGGGTGTTCCATCGTCCTGCGGCTTTTGAATCACTAGAAAGCTTTGTAGGAAAGATTTCTTGGTAACCCTCTGTATTGACTAAGTTTCTAACCTTGCGTCCAAAACCGACAGCAAGCTCTGCGGTGTGTGCAGTCTGGATAATCTTTTTTTCTGGGAACTTTCCAAGAAACCATGCTGGAAATAGATAAGAAGCAAACTCTGACTTAGTGTGCCTAGGTGGCATGTTGATAATTAGTCGTTTTAATTCTCCGTTTGCTACTCGCTCAAAAGCGTCTGCCATGATTTTGTGGTGTCTGCCAGATATAAATGATCCCCACATCTCACTAACAAATGGCATAAAGTTTTCTTTACACCTTTCAATCTTGTCTGCTTTGAGTAATTGAACTATCTGGTCTATGTGTGGTGAATCTTTAGGCAATACATCTAACAGCTTGATGTACTTAGCCACTTCTTCGCGGGTTAACAGGCTCATAGCTTTGCTATAGCTTTAGCAGACGCATCGGTTACTTTCATTGATCTCACCATTCTAGGTTGAACACTAAGATATCCTTGCTTTCTTAACTTGTGTACATACTTATGAACATTGCTTTTACTTCTTACACCAATAGCATCTGCGATGTTCTTATACGAAGGAGCGTAACCTTTCATCTGAATGTAAAGGTTAATAAACTCAAATACAACTTTTTGCTTAGGAGTCACTGCGCTACGCTCCGTGGATTCATAACTTTGCTATTTCTCATTCTTCATCTCCCGTAATTGATGCGTTGTACCAAAACAACGGGGTGCGTTCGCCAGCATATGTTCCAACAACGTTGTAGTCAAAAAACTCCCAAGCCTCTTCTTCTGTCATGTCGTTTGTGAGCTTATCAACAATCTTATCGCTACTGTACAAAACTACAGGTACGTCACCTCTGAACGTTAATCCAATGATGCAGTCATCATAGCCATCTGCAAACAATAAATTAGGGTCTAGTTTGACAAGTTTATTTTTCAAAATATATATACTGGGGGGGGTGAAC
>Ga0247723_1000687_pt1 | contig 22068 bp, 17 predicted proteins | sample MSEWelMarce5H_FC_FD_189079 | JGI IMG/M metagenome (GOLD analysis project Ga0247723, IMG submission 189079) | Subsurface sediment microbial communities from gas well in West Virginia, United States - MSEEL Well Study Marcellus 5H_FC | ecosystem: Environmental > Terrestrial > Deep subsurface >... | reverse complement strand
CGGCATCTATTGTAGTAACCAATGGGAACATATACTCTACAAGATTTTAATACCATTATCTTCAATGGGTTTAATTTTACCTTGAGCGATGAAATCGTTCATAAAATTAACGAATTGGCATCACAAGTTGGTTCGCCGACTTATATTAAAACCCCTGTTTTCCAAAAAAAAGATAGATCCGCCGAGTCTGCATCTCTGGCGTCAAATCCAAAGCGCAGAAGGGATGCAACTAAGTACAATAATTATCCTAGCCATGACCATGATAAAATATTTAACGCGACCAAACTAGTACCCAAGACCGGTTTGGCAGGTGATATTGATTTGATTCGTTCTTACTTGAACAAGATTACTGACCGAACTTTTGTAGATATGAAGACAAATATCATTGAACTATTAGACAAATTAATACAAGAAAACATTATCAGTCAATCAGAGCTTATGCGAATTAGCTCATATTTGTTTGAATTTGCTTCCACCAATAGATACTTCTCCAAATTATATGCTGATTTATACACTGAATTGATAAATAAATATGAATGCATGAAGCAAACTCTAGATCACAGCTTTCATTCTTTCTTGGAATTGTTTGTCAATATTGAATATGTTGATCCGGATGTAAATTATGATGAGTTTTGCAGAATCAATAAGATTAATGAGAAGCGCAAATCGTTGAGCACATTCTTTGTGAATTTGTGCGCAAATAATTTGTTGTCCCGAGATAAATTGGTTGAACTAACATATATTATGATTCAGCGGGTTATTGAATATATTCCAATGGCGGATAAAAAGGCGCATGTGGACGAATATACTGAAAATATTGCAATCTTGTTTAATAAAGATACTTATGCCAATGTATCCGATAAATTGATTGACGGAAAAACTATTACAGAAACAATTCAAATGTTAGCGACAAGTAAGGCAAAGACATACCCTGGCTTATCTAGCAAGTGTATTTTTAAATATATGGATTTGATTGATATGTAAAATATAACAGCGGGTTTTGTGTAGTGTATTTGCGTAAATATGTAATATAACATTTCTTATAATTGTTATATTATGGCAAACAAGATTGACAAAGTGTTTTATATAAACTTGGACCGCCGTACTGACAGACGCGACCTCATTGAAATGGACCTCGCAAAAATTGGGCTAGCTGCCGAACGTTTTGTGGGAATCCCCTATGAACCTGGAATCGTTGGTTGTGGCAAATCCCATTTAGCCGTTATGAAAATCGCAAAAGAGCGTGGATACAAAAATATTTTGATTCTAGAAGATGATTTTACGTTCTTGGTCTCCAAGGAAGAGCTTGACGTTGCATTGGAAAAGTTTTTCAGTAATGTGAAGGAGTACGATGTTTGCATGTTGTGTTGTCAAAACATGGTTGAAGTGCCTACGAGACCCCACCCCTTTTTGAGTAGATTGGTTGAAGCCAACAACGCCTCTGCATACATTATCAATGGCGCCTATTTAGATACATTGATAAAGCTTTATGAAGACGCGCTTCCCTTATTAGAGAGAACTGGAGAGCACTGGAATTATGCAAATGACCAAGTTTGGAAGGTCTTACAACGCAAGGATAGGTGGTTTTGCTTTAATCCACGTCTAGGCAAACAGCGTTCGGGATATAGCGATAATGCAAAGGCCTTCATGGACTATGAAAAATAAATCTGTGCAATAATAAAAATTATAACACGTATTATATATCAAGATGGATGACTTGAAGAAGAGAATACTTTTATTCTTGATTGGTTGTATTGGAACTAGAGCACTTTTTGTGTATATCGCAAAAAATATTAACTTGATGTACTTGCCTTTATTGGGATATTTGGCCCTACTACCCATGATTGGATTCATCTATATATATTTAACTGGGTCTAGACAAACTGGTGCGGAAGTGTTTGGCGCTAAAATATGGTGGAACGATCTACGCCCACTTCATGCGCTATTATATGGATTATTTGCTTATTATGCAATACAGAGAGCAAGCTGTGCATGGAAGTTCTTGTTAGCAGATGTTCTTATTGGTTTTTTTGCTTTTATGATGTATCATTATAATCGCGGCGATTTTGCTAAGTTGTAAAAAATAAATTTAAATATATGGAACTTATAATATTATGGCGAATCAAAATGAATATAACGAAAATGTTAAATATGTGGTGAATGAGATGATGGACGGCGCGACCGATTTAGATTTAAACTCGTTTTTAACCGATTTTGAAAAAATGGATTTGCCGTCGCACGCAGAACCATCTGGTGATTATTTCCTCGCACAAATGAGCGAATATGATTTGAATTATACATTGAAACAACTCGGCATGATTTACGAATACTATAACATTGGAAAAATTGCAAAGCTTAAAAAGGCGGATATTATACAAGCAATCGTCGTATTTGAACACGATGCTGAAAATTATGAAATTGTCATGCGACGCCAGCAACTCTGGCATTATTTGGAAGAACTCAAATCAGACAAGTTTATGAAACGATTTGTTTTATCGGCGTAAGGTAAGGAATATTCAATACTACTAAAAAAGTATTAAATATTTATTATTATCACTATAAAATATAGTACTATGGTTTTATCAAAAATAGATGGTAGCATTAGTTATCCAGAATTAAAAAAGGTTTACCCCGAAGATTCCAAAATGGAGGCAGAATTGTATGAAATTCAAGTGAATAACGTGGATATTATAGTCGCCGTTGGATCCGCGAAGGATACCTTTAAAAACAAGGGAATAGTATACTATCCTGTTTATTTAGTAAAAAAAAATAAGACAGCGACACAAATTGGCGTTTATGAAATCCTGCAAAGTAATCAGCTTCGTTATTTGGACAATGAAAACAATTTAGACGTTGAAAAATTAGACGAGCCGTTAATATACACGTTTGTAACACCCACATATCTTGAAACCAAACGTCTAGTTCCTGAAGTGGAAGAAGTTGCGCCAAAAAAGAAGACAAAGAAGCCTAGAAGCGACCTTGAAGAAGGCGAGATTGATGAGCGCCCAGATAGTGATGCGGATGAGGGAGATAGCGATGATGATGATGAATCCGTGACAAGTAAAAAAGGCGAAATGGTCGCATCCGACGAGAATGTCATTATACCTGAACAAAGACAAGATATTTTTATTTTAACCAAGGGCGTCGCAATTCCTGTGTTGTTAGAGAGAGAAACCAAATCACAAGCAAAGGATGTGCGAGAGAAATACAAGGAAGCAAAAGAGCATACTTGGATACAAAAAATCATGAAAAACCCCAATTATAGTGTAATTGATAATGAGGGCGACGGCGATTGTTTGTTTGCGACCATTCGCGATGCATTCTCTCAAATCGCTCAACAAACCTCTGTCGCGAAACTTCGAAAAAAGTTGGCAGAAGAAGTCACACCTGAAATATTTATTAGCTACAAGGAGTTGTATGATAATTATAATTCTGCCTTGATAAAAGAGACCGCAAACATCAAAGAACTGGCCAAATATTATGTGGACATTAAAGCCAAGTTTTCAAGCGTATTGGATCGCAACGAACAAAAATTGCTCGTGGAGAATGCAAAACAGGTGAAGGCGCAACATGACGATCTTGTTCGTGCAAAAAAGATGACCGCGCAGCTATTGAACGAATACAAATTTATGAAGGGTGTAGATACTTTGGAAAAATTCAAGCAAAAAATAAAGACCTGCGAGTTTTGGGCCGAAACTTGGGCGATTTCCACCTTGGAGCGCATTCTCAATATCAAATTTATCATGTTGTCAAGCGAAGCATATAATGCAAAAGATTTGGATAATATTATTCAATGTGGGCAGTTAAATGACACGATTTTACAAAACAAGGGGGAGTTCCGTCCAGAGATGTATATTATAGTTGAATTTACTGGCGGACATTATAAATTGGTAGCATACAAGGGGAAACAAATATTTACTTTTGCGGAGATTCCCTATGACGTTAAAAAGTTAATCGTCGACAAGTGCATGGAACGTAATGCAGGCCCATTCGCAATCATTCCCGATTTCATCAAGTTTAAGGAGACCTCTCGTTCGCGCAGCAGCAACGGCAATAAAGACAAACCCGTTTCAGAAACAAAATACGAAGATTTGTCAGAAGCCAAATTGAGAGGTATGTATGATGATAGTATTGTCTTCTCGTTCTACAATAATTCTGCAGCTAAACCATTACCTGGAAAAGGTTCGGGAGAGAAAATTCCCAAGGACGCCATCAAGGAATTCACTGCATTGGCGATTATTCCAGAGTGGCGAAAGAAGTTGGCAAACACATGGGCACAGCCATTTACATTTGACAATCATCAGTGGACAAGCGTTGAGCATTATTATCAAGCGTCCAAGTTCAAAAAGAATAATCCCGCATTTTATTTGAGTTTTTCGCTTGATTCTGGAACCGACTTGTCCAAAGATGCAACCATGGCCGAGGGGTTTGGTGGAACCAACGGCAAATACAAGGGGAAATTAGTTCGCCCCAAGGAGGTTGTCATTGACCCCGATTTCTTTGGACCGCGAAGTGAGAAAGAGTTGTATGATGCACAATATGCGAAATTCACCCAAAATGAAGATTTAAAGGCGTTGCTATTGGCGACTAACAATGCAAAACTAATGCATCATAAACGCTCGCGTGAGCCTGAGATATACGAGTCCTTGATGCTCGTTCGCGACAAAATTCGCAAGGAGCTATAACGAAATAATATAATTATATTTGATTTAGGTTTCTTATGTTTCTTTTTTGGTACGTTTATGTATTTTCTGCATCAATTCATCATCATTTACTTGACTACAGGTTTCGTCCATGTTAGAAACCCATGTTTCGTCCATATTATGAAACTCCGTCATCTGCATATAGTGATTCAAATGCAGGCTTAGAGCATGGAATACCCGATCATTAGATTTACAATTCTCTAATTGTTGCCCATTACACAAATAATATATATTGTTTTCACTTAGCTCTACCATGCTACCTCCTGCTAGTATGCCTATTAAGTTTTGTGTTCTACAAATGACTTTTCCATGTTCCATTTGTGCAGATATAATTGCGCTTCTTTTAGTAAAGGACCAAATAACTCCATTAGGTTGGGTTATGCATCCATTTGAACCAAAACATTTCCAAGGAATCCAGATTTTCTCTACATTTGTCGGTAATTTTTTCAAAACGTCCATTATTTGAAGGTTTCGATTTCGTGCATAAATGTATTCATCTACGTCGCATATGATTATCCATTCCGTCTCATTCTTAATAGTATTCAAATAATAATGATTTATTAGAAATGTCTGTGTTTCTGTTGTCGCGATTCTGTCGTCTTTTATAAGTGTTATATTTGAATATCTAGAAAGCGTATCATTTATATCGTCGGTGGATCCGTTGTCTATCAAATAGAAATGTTCTACTCCTTCTCTCATATAATGATTTAACCACTCTCCAATAATACTAGATTCATTTTTGAATATTGCCAATATAGAAATAGAATATGTGAACATGATGTTTATATATTCTCCTCTGATAAAATTTGATAAATATCTCATATTTCTGTCGCAATAAATATAAAAATAACGTTATTATATAAATAATATGAAATTGACCAAAAAAAGTCAACAATTAATGTCTTTCTTTTTAGATAAAAAATGTGTTAAACAAGTTCATCAAAATAAGCAGACCGACGCTATTCTAGAGCGGTTATATTATGATATTCATAATGCACATGAATACGTGAGCGCGCTCAAGGTAAAGCCAACTTTGAAAATCAACACGATTCAAAACGTCAAGCAGATTCCTAAACCCAAAACTTTTCCGAATAATAGCTTTACTGATGAAATACGACGTCATATTGATGAGCATGCCATGACAGAACTAACCTACACTATTTCTCTCTTTGACAGAAAAATTACTATATGCTTTGTAGTTGAAGATGTGAATGTAGAGATGCATTTGGATAAATACAGCCATTACGTGGATTCGATGTTGGCGTGGATATATATTATAAATCAGTATGCTTCCACGTCATCATGCGCAAAAACAATAACCTTTTATTTGTATTTTACGCGATTACCCAAAATTTTACCGGAGACCAATGTACATATTTTAGACCCGAATCATGTTAATACTGCATTCACCTATACTTGTCCGACCAATTCTGAAATTGTCATTTTTAGGCAAGAAGAATGGTTCAAGGTATTTATGCACGAGACCTTTCATAATTTTGCGCTTGATTTTTCAGATATGGATAATAATGAATGCAATTCAATTATACGACGCATATTCAATGTCCAGTCGGATATCAATCTTTATGAAGCTTATGCTGAATTCTGGGGTGAAATAATGAATGCGTGTTTTTGTAGCTATTATGAAACCACTAACAAGGCCGATATTGCGGAATTTGTAACTCGGTGCGAGGTATTTATTAACTTTGAAAGAACATATAGCTTTTTTCAAATGGTTAAAGTACTCGGGTTTATGGGTTTGCAATACAAAAATATGTATTCCCAGACAGATACAGATTCATTGTTGAGAGAGAACTTGTACAAGGAAAAGACGAGTGTTCTCGCTTACTACGTAATTAAGTTGATTTTATTGGCTCATTACCAAGAATTCATGGCTTGGTGCAATAAGCATAATACTTCTCTCTTGCAGTTCAAAAGGACTCGTGCCAATCAACTAGAACTTTGTAAATTTGTTGAGAAAAAGTACAAGTCGGCGACCATGCTTGATGGTGTGAAATGCACTGAAAAATTTATGAAATATATATTTGATAAAAAACAAAATATGTCTGTTGCGTCTGATATACAAGATATTGAATTGTTAGTGAATAATATGAGAATGAGTATATGTGAGATGGGTTAAATGATCATTTATTATTATTATTATTATTATTAATATTGTTTCGCAATGCGAGGTCTCAAATTGTATCTCGTATTTTGTGTCTTTATTGTTGCGAGTACTTCAGCATATCCACGATTGTCCTTGTATTTGAAACTGCCGTCTCCCATACTGCGTTTATTGGCTCGCCACGCTGCGCTCGCTAAATCAAAATCTATGTCCACTTCATATAGATTTTGATGAATTTCTTTCTGAATGATTGGCGTCTCCATACTAATTATATGTATTGAAACAAATACTATTAGAACATTTCATTTTTATTAGCAATACTTCTTATCAATCGCGGTGTTCTCAGCTACGCGACGGATTATCTTTCCAAAGTCTCTCTTCACTTCATCTTCATCAACTGGACCGATGGCTTCCATATTTATCCTCAAGTATTGATCGTTTTTCCTGCTGTTGTATTCCGTGCAACCCGGATTCGCCTTTTTCCAATCATCGACCTTCAAAATATTCTTATGTGTAAGTTGTTTGATAATCTTTCTGAGCCTATCCAGATTTGCATTGTCGCGTTCCCATTTGTTATCATCCTTGATATGGATTATTTCTCTCTTGACATCACTACAATGAATAGGTCTCTTGGTTATATCCAAGCTATTCAGGCGATTCACAAAGACACGAGACATGCCTTCGGCAAAACCAATCTCGCCCATTTTTTCCAGCTCTGGCAAGCTCAATTCAAGTGATTTGATGAAGTCCTTCATATTCATCGCATCTTTGCACGTCTCGTTCAAGAAGAATTGGAGGTTGAATGTCTTGTTATTGTTGTTATTGTTGCTATTGCTAATGTTATTGTGTATTGTATTGTTTACTTGGTTATTTTTTGCGACTTCTATCATGGTCTTATTTTGCTCCATCAATAGTTGTTTGAACTCTTGATTTTGCTTGACTAGCTCAAGTATAAGACTAGTTTGCATTTTGTCGTCATCATGTGATAGTTGTGTGGTATAATTGTTATGCATCTCCAAGTCAGGTATATTTATTGATGTATCTTGCGTAGCATTATATATTTGTAAACATTGAGATTTGTGAGTATATAAACTCTGACGATGTTTATATTTTTTTCCACAAGAGCATATATGAATTGTGGCATTTTTTGGCATGATTTCGTAAGTATTTGTAAGTATTTTGTGTTTGCGTGTTAATATATGGGCGTCATAGTTGCTTTGTTTACTGCATGTAAAGTCGCAAGTATTGCAACTATATATATTGGCATTTTTTTTTGATATATTTAAAGCCATTTGTAAGTATATAATACTTACATAAAAAAATTCCTAAAGATTCCGCGCCAAAAAATAAAAAAATTAGCATCACAAAATTTTTTATTTTTTTTCAGGCGTGAGACGCTAATTTTTCATTATGCTCACAAATATTCGATTTTCCAAAAGTATTTTAGGATTTTCAAAAATGGACATTTATAAATGTCCAATTTTGATTTCTTGAAAAAGGATTTGAAGTAAAAAATCGTAAAAATGCAAGACCGGTGGGAACTTTTCCCACAATCCGCAAAATATTATAATATTCACAATTGTATTGAATTACGTTATGTGTTTATTGGCATTGGAATTGGAATGGGAAAATTATAAATGTTGGGTGGAGGATAATAACCAATAACAACATAACTTTTTGTAGTAATGTCGTATATTTCTGCATTATCGCATGTTCCATTGCTTAGTTTAACGTCAGTGAAAAAGAAGTAGTTTGTGTAAATCTTGGAAACACGGGTATTCCTAGGACCTGTCCCACTATTCGCAATAAACAAATCGCCCAAGTTATCAAAACATAAATCAGCTGGAACGGAAATACCATTTACTGCCCAAGGTTGAATATCCGGATCAAGACGCGTTAGAGATATTTTACTTATATTGTTTGCTGTTTTATTTGCAACATACAAGTACCCATCATTTTGGTTTGCCATAGTAAATGGTTTATAGAGTAAATTGTATACAAGTGTCGAGATAATTATATTATTGCTTGGATCTCTTCTTGTTAGATCGATGCGTAATATTTGATTATTCTTGATTTGGTCTTGATTGCTAACATATAGATATTTTGTATGAGCTGGCTGATTGTTAACAGGTGAAACTAATCCATCGTATGCGTCAATCGTTAGACCATTTGGGTCATATAATGCACCGAAAGGGATGGGTAATATTTCAAAAGCAGCAGTTCTTGCGTTAATCCTTGTAATTCTGGTGTTAGGAACAGCTCCGCTTAGAAGATATAATGAATCCGTATCTGCATCATATGTTAAACAAATTGGTAGATATATTCCTGTGAAAAAATTATTGTTTACGCTAATGATATTATTTTGCAAGGTTATAAAACTTATAAAATCACTTCCAGCATTTAAAACAAACATGTCAGAGAATTTGTCTAAAACTAAACTAGTTGGTCCAACGAGCCCCAACTCCGGAGGGAAATAATTATTATCAAGTATTCCAAGTGTACTAATTCGTGTAATCGTATTATTTTTCAGAGCAACATACAAGTAAGTCGTTGTTGTGCTGTATACAACCCCCGTTGGGTAAGCCCCTGCTAAAAAACTTGATTTATTATACGTGCAGTTATTGCAAAATATATTGGCGGGTACAGGGATGCCATTACATTCAAGTCTATAAGAATCCGTCGGGGCGGGTATGACATATGGATTGACAAAATGGAAGGATACATTAGTAGGTGTGTTTGGCATAATATTGGATGGGTCTATTACAAGATACGGAGTGTAAACGTTAAAACTAACATCAAAATTATTATCACTTGTAGTTATATCAAAAATAAATAATGTATCATCATACGGCCCTAATTTTCCCAACATATTAGTGAATGTATACGACAAATATATTTTGTATATTTTACTACTACGAAAATCTGTCGCGACTATAGAATTTTCCCAAGGTATATAATTTAATGGAAAAATTTGTACATTCGAAGTGAAATTTTGAGGTATCAACTCTGTTGTGCTTGTATTACCATTTGGCGTTGTTCTGTATAACTGAGATATATACACACCCAGCGATTGAAATATTGCACCTCTTGTATACATGTAGTCCTGAGAATCAAAAGCAATACCAGATATACCTTTTACAAGTGCAATATCAGTTAATGTTATATAATTAGTTGCAACATTAGTACTCAAATTTACTTTATATACGATTCTAGAAGTAGCTGTATTGCCTATTGTAGTTGAACTAGCACCTGGTATATTTTCACCAGCGCTTATATACATATTACCAGTAGAATCAAATGCTATAACTGATGGTCTAAATGTCGGAGTAAAAGGTATACCTGTAATTGGTAATACACTCCCAACTCCAGAAGTAGCTGGATTTATAATGTTGACCTTGATGATTCGTCCATTTGTTGTATCTGCAATATATAATAGATTTGGAGATCTATAACGAATACAGCTACACCCAGCAGCGGGAACAACATCATTAATAGTAAATAACGTTGCAACTCCGGTTGTACTAATAGAGCAAATATTCGCGTTATAGTCTAATACATATAACCTTCTAGTTGCATTATTAATTGTAAGTGAAACATTCCCATTTGTAATGGGTGAGGTAGATGAATAATATGTCAATACATTATTTGCATCTAATTTATATATATAATTGAAAGCACCCGTCGAGTAGCTGGTAATAAATATATTTTTGTTATTTATATCAATTGCCGTATCGGATGGAAAGTAAAGTGAAATTGTATTAATTAAACTCGATGAATAACCAAATGTTAGTTTAACAACTGCATCAAAATAGTTGGCATAATTTGAAATATACAGATTTCCAGAACTATCTATCGTAAGTCCCATAGGCTGGTTTAACGTTATTTCACCACCTCCAATTGAATCGCCTGCAACAATAGACAAATTTGAAGCAGTATTATTATTGGTAATTTGAACAATCTCATTTGTATCCATATTGGATACATATAGTATGTTATTTGAATTATCTAATATAAGTCCTGATGGCGAATTAATAGAAACACCATTGAGATTATATATAGATGCTACGTTTGTAGAGAGTGGAATTTTTAAAATATTATTATAACCCGCGTTTGATACGTATAAATTTGTATATGTTGAATCAAAATCTAACCCTGCAGGAGAACTCAATGGCGAACCACCAAATAGATAAACAGCGCTTGAAGCATTAGTCGCGCTTGAAAAAGTTAATATACAAATAGTATTATTTAGACTATTCGCTACATATAATTTTCCAAACCCACCAGTCCCATCAAAGACGATTGCGCTTGGTGAACTTAGTTGCGTACCTGATATAGATACTATTGTTCCAGAAGGCACACTCATTTGAATGGCTATAATTTGATTACTAGTAGAATTTGCAACATATAAATAAGTTTTTGAATTATTAAATGCAATAGACGTTGGATTATTTAAAGATGGGTCTGTTAGTAAGGTTGGATAAAATTTAGTTGGGTTGTATGATGGATCTGTAGTGGGACTGGATATTTTCCAAATTACACCAAAATAACCATTATAAGAAATATCATTCGTATATTGAGCAGCATATAAATTATTGGATGTATCAAATGCTGTAGATGTAATCGGACTAATGCTTTGAGTACCAGGACTAGAAGAATAAGGCATAGTATTTGCATAATTTGACGTAATGTTATTTTGAGTCAGATTAACTATGCTAATAGTGTTATCTGCCTCTCCAGAGCTATAAACTTCCGAAGACGTATAATATATGTCTCCAGTGGTGGTCGCAACTATTCCAAATGGAAATGAAACATACCTGATATTTGTAATAACTCCATTCACAATTTTAGCAAGATATGTTATGTTGATATCTGTTTGCGCGTATCCATAATTTGTAGAATATAACGCGGAATCTGCAAGATTAAATGTTAATTCCGTAGGATAAAGAAGTCCTGATGCAAATATAGATATCGTGCCTGAAGAAGTCACTTTTATAATATTATTCTCCGCCGAATTTGCAATATATGCATTATTATATTGGTCAAATTTAATATCTGAAGGCTCATTCAATCCAATATAATTTGGAACATAAATAGAACCAACGCCAGTGGAATAACCAGTTATTACTATCTTGATTATATTGCTATTCATTTTATCTGCAATATACAAGTTTCCCGAAGAATCAAAATCTAACCCTCTTAGGGATGTATTAATTAAACTAATATTTGATATTGTAAATTGTGTTACAATACTTTCAATGGAATTAATTTCAACCTTATAGATAATTGAATATTTAGTATTGTTGGGCGTCACGCCTTCAGCATAAGAACTGGCTATATATAAAAACCCATTTGAATCAAATGCCATACCCTGAATAGCATGTCCAATAGGAGAATCCAGAGTAATATTTAAATCTACTAGGGTATTATTAATAATTTCGGCAACCGAATTATTCGAAAATGAAGTATTGTTTTTTGGTACATAAATATTGTTTGATGCATCGCGTGCCAAATATGGAAATGGCGCAGAAAATGAACTCGCGCTATTATAGTAATAAAAATTATCTGCAACAACTTTTCCAACACTATTTCTTAATTGATATGTTTTATTATATAATGGAATACAACTAACATCATAATTTGTATAAATTATACCACTTATGTCTTGTAGTAATGCACCGCTAGGGTCGGTGACAACCTTGTACGACATCTTTAAAATAAACGGATATTTAAAATTTAAAATTGAAACATAATACTGCAATAAATTGGAACTAATATAACATAAATTATTTCAAATGGGGATTAAACATTTAAATAAATTTTTAAGAGTGGAGTGTGCAAAATCTATAACATGTATGGATATGAAAGAGCTTGCAAACAAAACTATTGTAATTGACATTAGCATTTACATGTATAAATATCAAACAGATGGGACATTGATTGAAAATATATATTTGATGTTGTCTTTATTCAAGCATTACAGAATTATTCCTATATTTATATTTGATGGCAAACCGCCGATTGAGAAACGAGAATTATTGCGACAGAGATATAATGATAAGGTGCTCGCAGAAGCAGAGTACAATAGATTGAGTGCATTATTAGAAGAAGAAACATTAGATAGGGGCGATCTTGTATCTGAGATGGAGCTTCTAAAGAAAAAAATAATATATCTTACGAAAAAACAAGTTGCAAATGTCAAGACACTGATACATGCATTTGGCGCGACATATTATGATGCACCCAACGAAGCCGACGAATTATGCGCGTTGTTGGTCCTGAAAAACAAGGCATGGGCGTGCATGAGTGAAGATATGGACATGTTTGTCTACGGCGTGCCTCGAATTATAAGATATTTTAGTTTGCTAAACCATACTATCGTATTATATAACACGAGCAGTATCTTGCAAGAATTGGGAATGACGCAAAAGGAGTTTAGTGAAGTATGTATATTATCTGGGACAGACTACAATTTGAGTAGTAGCCATAGTAGACAAGCTGTCGTCGGACATGGGTCATTATTGCATGATTCGGTATGGTTGTTCAATCAATATAAGCAGCAATGCTATACCGACGGGTTTTATGATTGGCTTCTTAAAGACAATTTGATCGGATCTGACGAATATGTGGAGTTGAATCACATCTATAAAATGTTTGTAAATGAGCCGGCGGAATGCGTATATATTGTGGACAATATAAAGATGACGCAAGACAACTTACTAATTTGTAAGGACAAGCTACGAAGTATATTGGAAGATGATGGCTTCATATACAAGTAATTTTAAGTAATTTCAAATAATTTCAAATAGAAAATAATTATATAAAAACATAATAGTTAGTATAATGCATAAAATGGTTACAAGAAACCGAGGCCGTAAGGCGAGCATTGATATTGATAATGAAGAACTACCAGTTCAGCAACCCGTATTAGTAGCAAATGAGGACTTGAATGCAGACCAGAATTCTTCTTTTTTACGCGCAGAAAGTAAAGACGCTGAATCAGACATTGATCTAGATAATGACGATATCCACGACTTGGATAGTGATGTGGATGATTATGTGGGTGTGGTCGAGGATGATGACGACTATTATTCTGATGAGGAGACTCGTGTATGCAGCGATATGATAGCAATGTCATCGCCTTATATCTGGGAGATTGCTGAAAAGGGTAGGTATTGCGTCCAATACGTATACTGCGCATCAAGTCTCTATTTGTTTTGGATTATGTTGCATTATTTTTCCGCGCAAATGTATGTGTATTATTGTGCTCCGCGCGGATTTTATGGGTTCTTGATTTCTCCCTTTTTGGTCGCGGCGCCTCATTGTCGCGCAATTCGGTGGATTATTCACAACGGCGGCAATATGGTCGATAATATGTGGATTATTTTGGGGACTTGGTTGTGTTCAAAAATTATAACGGGATAGTAGTATTGATAAGTATGTCATTGTTTCATGATTTACTTATCAATTTATGTATTGGTTTAGATTATGATCCTATTGGGTATGGGACTGGAATTGGAAAAATATATGGATCGCTTGGATAATAACCAATATAAACATAACTTTGTGTTGTAGTATCCCATATTTCTGCACTATCGCACCTTCCATTAGTAAGTTTAACGTTGGGGAAAAAGAAGTAGTTTGTATAAATCTTGGAGACACGGCTATTCCTAGGACTCGTCCCACTATTCGCAATAAACAAATCACCCAAGTTATCAAAGCATAAATCAGCTGGAACTGAAATACCATTTACTGCCCAGGCTTCCTCATTGGGTTCAAGGCCTGTTATAGATATTTTACTTATATTGTTAGATGTTTTATTTGCAACATACAAATACCCATCATTTTGGTTTGCCATGGTAAATGGTTTATAGAGTAAATTGGATACAAGTGGCGTTATCTCATATATTAGATTACCGCTTAAATCTGTGGTTGTTAAATCTATTCGTTTAATTTCATTGTTATTGTTTTGGTCTGTATTACTAACATATAGATATTTTATGTTTGAAGAATATACGTAGTTTACAGAACCAACTAAACCATAATATGCATCAATCGATAAACCATTTGGGTCATACAGCACACCAAAAGGGATGGGTAATATTCTAATAACAGCCCCTGTTCTTGCATTAATTCTTGTAATTCTTGTGTTAGGAACGGCACCGCTTAGAAGATACAATGAATCCGTATCTGGATCATATGTTAAACAAATTGGTACATAGATTCCTGTGAAAAAGGTGTTATCGACGCTAATGATATTATTTCGCAAGGTTATAAAACTTATAAAATCACTTCCAGCATTTAAAACAAACATGTCAGAGAAATTGTCCAAAACTAAACTAGTTGGCCCAATGAGCCCCAACTCCGGGGGAAAGTACTCGTTATCGACGATTCCAAGTGCACTAATTCGTGTAATCGTATTATTTTTCAGAGCAACATACAAGTAAGTCGTTGCTGTGCTGTATACAAGTCCTGTTGGATAAGTACCTGCTAAAAATTTCGATTTATTATATGTGCAATTATTGCAAAATATATCAGAAACACTTGTTCCATTACAACGAAGTATGTAAGAATCCGTTGGGTCGGGTATGACATATGGATTGACAAAATGGAATGATACCTCGTCGTTTGGTGCGATATTACCCCTCGGATTTATTACAAGATATGGTGTGTAAACGTTAAAACTAACGTCAAATAAATATCCAAGACCCTCTTGATTATCAAAATACCCAAAAATGAATAAAGTGTCATCGTAGAGACCTAATTTTCTATACATATTGGTAAATGTGTATGATAAATATACTTTGTATAACCTATTATTATCCGTATCTGTCATAACTAAAGAGTTTTCCCAAGGTGCATAATTTAATGAAGTTAGCCCCTGCACAGTATTGAAGTATTGAGGTATCAACTCGGGTGGGCTACCATCTGGACTGGTTCTATATAATACGTACGTGTCCGTAACAGCTAGCGTATACATGTAGTCTTCTGAATCAAATGCAATGCCAGGTATACCCGTGTTTCCTGAAATATCAGGAAACGTTATATAACTAGTCGCAACAAGGGGAGATGTATTTAAATTTGTTATTTTATATACGATTTTAGAATTGTAGCTAGCGTTGGTATTGTCACCAGCGCTTATATACATGCTGCCAGAAGAATCAAACGCTATACGAGTAAGTTTAAATGGCTGTGGTATACCACTAATATCGAATGCCGTTCCACTTCCCGCATTAAGTGGGTTTGTAATATTTACCTTAATAATTTGGTTGGTAGGTGTATTTGCAATATATAATAGATTTGAAGAACTATCTTGTCTATAACGAATACATTGTGCACCAGAACTAGGTCTATTTCCAATAGTTCCACTAATAATAAATTGCGTGGCAACTGCGCTTGAATTAATTGAGTAAACATTCGCCGAATTATCTAATACATATAACACACCGGAAGCATCATTAATTGTAAGTGAAACATTCCGAATTGATGTATTCGGCGTAGTTGCATAATTTGTCAATACATTGTCTGCATCTAATTTAGATATTATATTATTTTGTGAATTGGAAACAAATATATTTCGGTTAATTATTCCAATTGCTGTATCAGTGGGAAAGAACAATCCTGTTGAATTAATTTCATTATATGAATAATCAAATGTTAATTTAACAACTGCATCATAATAGTTGGCATAATTTGAAATATACAGATTTCCAGAAGTATCCATCGTAAGTCCCATAGGCTGATTTAACGTTATTGGTTGGATCGGTCTTCTCCTTGAATTGCCTGCAATAATAGACAAATTTGAAGCAGTATTATTATTGGTAATTTGAATAATCTTACTTGTATCTAAATCGGATACATATAGTATGTTATTTGAATTATCTAATATAAGTCCTGATGGTGAATTAATAGGTACGCCATTTAGATTATATATAGATGCTACGTTTGTAGAGAGTGGAATTTTTAAAATATTATTATAACCCGCATTTGATACGTATAAATTTCTATATGTTGAATCAAAATCTAATCCTGCAGGAGAAAACAAAGGCGACCCCGATATATCATACAGAACACTTGTAGCCGTGGTTGGGTTTGAAAAAGTTAATATACAAATAGTATTATTTAGACTATTCGCTACATATAAGTTCCCAGACCCATCAAACACGATTGCACTTGGTAAACTTAGCAGCACGCCTGATATATCTACTTTTGTTCTTGTAGAACCATTCATTGGAATTGCAATAATTTGATTACTACTAGAATTTGCAACATATAAATAAGTTTTTGCGATATTAAATGCAAGAGACGTTGGATTATTTAAAGATGGGTCTATTGATGAGGTTGGATAAAATCTAATTGGGTTGTATGATGGATCTGTACCGGGTATTTTCCAAATTACACCAAAATAACCATTATAAGAAAGATCATTTGTATATTGAGCAGCATATAAATTGTTGGATGCATCAAATGCTGTAGATGTAATCGGACTAATACTTTGAGTGCCAGGAATATCAGGATAAGGTATAGTATTTGCATAATTTGATGTAATGTTATTTTGAGTCAGTTTATATATTTTATTTGTATCCTCATCTGCACCTTGATAAGACCAATGGCTAGTAGCAGATGTATAATATATGGCTCCTGTAGTGGTTGCAACTACTCCATATGGAAATTCAACATACTTGATTTTTGTAATAATTCCATTCACAATTTCAGCAATATATGTTTGATTTATATCGCCTTGCGAAGTTCCATAATTGGTAGAATATAACACAGAATCTGTAAAACTAAATGTTAATTCCGTTGGATAAAGAAGTCCGGTTGCAAATATAGATATGACCCCCGCAGAAGTAATCTTTATAATATTATTTTCCCTTGAATTCGCAATATATCCATTATTATATTGGTCAAATTTAATATCTAATGGTCCATTCAATCCAACATAATTTGGAACATAAATGGAACCAACACCAACAAATCCTAAGTCTGAGCTATATGTTATGTTAGAAATTTTGAGTATATTGCTATTAGCATTATCTGCAGTATACAAGTTTCCCGAAGAATCAAAATCCAATCCTCTTAGATCCTTGTTATTCAAATCCATATTTGATAGACTAACGGATGTAACAATGCTTTTGATAGAATTAATTGCAACTCTAAAGATACGTGATGAATAAAGGCCAGCATCGCCGTGATTCGATGTTGTTATATATAATCCACCACTTGAATCAAATGCAATTCCATTAATATATAGTTCCGATGTATACCCCAATGTAAAATTTAAATCTACCAGTTGATTATTAACTATTTTTGCAACCGTGTTAGAATTGAATGCATTGTTTTGTTTTGTTACATACACATTATTGGTTGCATCGTGTGCTAAATATGGAAGTTGTGTACCAAATGAAGTAGGAGAGCTAAATGGATCCATATTATTTGCAACAATTTTTCCAACACTATTTCTTAATTGATATGTGTGAGAATATGCTGGAATATAACTAACATCATAATTTGTATAAATTATACCACTTATGTCTTCTAGTAATGCACCGCTAGGGTCGGTGATAACCTTGTACGACATTGTTTAAAATAAACGGATATTTAAAATTTAAAATTTAAGCATAATAGTGCAATAAAGTTGAACTAAACATAACATAAATTATGTTCAAAAAATATAATTGATGTGTACTCTTTTCTCTCTATTGATAAGTATTTCATGATTTACTTATCAATTTATGCATTGGTTTTATTTCTTGGACCGAGTTTTTCTGCGCTTATTGGTCTTTCTTTTGCGTAATGTTTTTTTTGTGCGTCGTCGTCTTCTTCTTCTTCTGGACTTTGATGTGCCACCTTCTTTTTCATCAAATAATCTGCGCGGTTGAATATGTGGTAATTCATCACGATTAATTGCATGACCATTTATATCAAATGGTTGTTGTCCCGTTCTATAATCATCTGATGTAAATGGAACAAGCCGTAATGTTCCATCTTGTTGTATGACCATTTTATATACTTGCCCTGGCATTTGATTGTTGTTCGTTAAAAGCCGTGTGGGAGGTGTGCGATGCGTGTTATCATTAGCATTAGCATTAGCATTCCGATTTATACGCGGAGGCGTTAATGTCATTTGGTCATCATCCAGTTCATCATAATATTCGTTTATTTGTCTAATTTCTTCACTAGTATAGCCATCGTCGCCATCGCCAACAATAATAGTATCGTCAGTAGCGTCTGTATCATAATCACCATCAGAAATATCCATTGCATCTTGTTGTGCCATGTTATATATTATCTAGAAAATATAATATATAATATCACGAGAGACGCTTATTTTCTAGCGGTTTCATAATTATCAACAAACCAATCAACCGCCGATTTGATGCCCTTTTCAATGGTTGTGAAGTGAAACGCGCCACCCAATCTGTTCATTAATTTGCAATTATCCGCAGTTTTCTTGAATTGTCCGTCTGCAAAAGAAGGATCAAAGACAATATGCGGTTCATAGTTAAATGCTCGCGCAATTAATCGCGCAACATATTCAATAGGGACCTCTTCTATTTCAGATACAGAGAGAATAATGTTCTCTCTATTTACATTCTCCAATGTCCACATAAGAAGTCTTGCTAAATCGGCGGAATATATAAATTGGCGCAAAGGAGCGCCTGTTCCTCGCACAACAAATTTATCATTCGCTAACTTGGCATTATGACACTTGTGAATGAGAGAAGGGATAACATGCCCGTCTTCTAAACTATAGTTATCATGAGGCCCGTAAATATTTGTAGGAATAACACAAACAAAATTAGACCCATAGTTCTCTCTATATGCTTGACAATGAATCTCTAACATTCGTTTTGCATAAGCATACGCATCATTGGAGGTGTGTGGAGGGCCATCGTGCAACATCTCCTCATTTATAGGATAGCTAGTCTTGTCTGGAAAAATACAAGTAGAGAGACAGGCGACAAGTTTTTCAACGCCATACTCATGGCAACACTTTACAATATTGAAATTCATCATCAAATTTCTCTCTAACATGTCAACCTTATAATTCATATTCTTGAACAATCCGCCTACACATGCAGCTAAATGGATTACAAATTCAGGCTTGTATTTTTCAAACATGGACTTGGTTTGTTCCATACTCGAAAGATCATAGTCTCGTGATTTTACAAAGATAAACTCATATTGAGAATTGTATTCAAGAGAGACAGATTGTACTGCACTTCCCACTAATCCAAATCCGCCCGTAATAAGCACCCGTTTCATTGTATATTTTATGGATATAAAAAAAGTGCCTAATTTACACACCGGCGAAAATAAGTATTTGAAAAATGTATATCAAAAGTATACATTTTTATGGTTTCGTTTGATTATTTACTTTTTATGTTTTAATCGTGTTTTTGTATTTTGGGTTGCATTTATGCAGAGGCAACAGCATCACCCGCCTTGGCAAAGTGAGGGCTCATGTAGCGCTGGAGGTTGAAGTAAGTCAACACATCGTTCTTGGCGACCTTGAGAAGGCTGGCAAGCTTGGAGTCAGGGTTAATCTGACGGCCATTGGCCTTGTCCTGAAGGTTGTGCTCGCGAATGTACTTGTTGATGTCGCGAGTGACCTCAGTGCGAGCCATCTCAGTTCCAGAGGGCTTGGCAAGGAAGGAGGCAAGCTCGTCGCTGATGCGAGTGGGCTTGACAAATCCGCTGGGGGCACGGGCACCCGCCTTGCGCTTGCGCTTGGAGCTCTGCTTCTGGGCGACCTTAAGATCACGAGTCCACTTCTTCTCGAGAGTGCGGTACTCAGTCTTGAGGGCATTGATGAGAGCGCCAAGCTGCTGGAGCTTAACAAGGAACTCACCGGACTGCTCCACGAGGGAGGAGTCAACCTCAGCAACTGCATCGGAGGCAGCAGCAACAACAGGTGCGGGGGCAGCAACAGGGGCAGGGGCAGCAACAGCCTCAGTCTTCACAACGGCCTTCTTGGCCTTTGCGGCAGGGGCAGCGGAAGCCGCGGAAACAGGAGCGGGGGCAGCAGCAGGGGTCTCAGTCTTAGTCGTCGTCTTAGTCGTCTTCGCCATCTTATAGTATACTACTACAAGAACTTTTTAAGTGGTTTAACGCATTATATTATATATTACAATCAATTTTAATTTTTAATACCATAATATCATGCTAAAGTATTTTCAAAAATACGAAAAAGAGTCATGCAGCCATCCTAAAGATAACGCAGCGTCCTCATTTACTAAAGTTAACGCCCCCAATACATAATATGCTCCTAAAGCTTTGCTATCTTGGTCATTTCCACTATTTATAAATTTCTCCAAAACACTTAAAACGTATTTTCTAACATCGTCAAGTTCTGGCTCTAAATATAGTACATGTATGTTGAATCCCCTAAAGGGGTCGCCATGTGGCGGGCAAATGGCATATTTTGTCTCCGGTGTAATTTGTGCCCGATAATTCCATATCTCTAAAAGTTCTCTCATAAGTCGGAGCAACATGTGTCTGTTTAAATTTGTAAACCAGGCATGAGAACTATAATGACCAAGTGCATCAATGTTGTGGAATAAGTCCACTATGCGATGCTCCAATGTTTTTTCTTCCGTCATAACATTCACTATATCCACGATTTCAAGAGAGACAGGACGCTTCAATACTTTGCTTAATTTAATCAGAGTCTTTAGATCATCTATAGCGTAGCCGGGGATAACACTTCTATTGTACGGATTTTGTGCTGCGTTATATCTGTCCGCTTTTTTTATCAACTGGTGAAACGATACTATATCAAACCCATAAATAAATCCATCCGTATCCTTGTAGCTGAAAAATTTGTCGTTGGGCAATGAAGCGATTTCATCCATGGTAAAAAAATCGGTATCGTTTGTGCATAATGACCGATTATTTAACGCAGGGCCATGGCATTTAATATATTTTCTCTCAAAGACGCCGCGGTACACCTTTTGAATTCTAAGAATGATTTTAGACAAATATAGGAAACAATATATGCGCTCAAATAATTCATTTTTGTTTCCTGATTGCTTAAGCCGGTAATGCTTTACAAATGATTTGAGTTGGGCGTGATTATACTGATGTTGTGTTAAAATTTCAAAATTATGGATGGTCGGTACAACGATATCTGATGTGTTTATTTTTCGTAGTTTTCTAGATTTACACAAGGAGGGAACATTGTGTTCACATTTTTTATAAATGCATTGCATATATTCTTCCATATATTTACTCATATAATAT